>Ga0255347_1001437_pt1 | contig 38559 bp, 34 predicted proteins | sample wastewater_treat_2_FD_192479 | JGI IMG/M metagenome (GOLD analysis project Ga0255347, IMG submission 192479) | Wastewater microbial communities from Lulu Island WWTP, Vancouver, Canada - plant24 | ecosystem: Engineered > WWTP > Wastewater > Unclassified | place: Canada: Vancouver, British... | reverse complement strand
ACTTTTGCCACCGAAGAATACGAAACCGCAAATTCCAAAGCTTTGGACACGCTTTCGTAGGGCTCAGCGCCGTCATAAGGGATAAAACCGTAATCGAGTATGTCCTGCTGCCCGCGAGCCCTTGTTTTGCTCGAAGCAAGCATCGCTTCAAGAGCCTTTTCGGGCTCATCATAAAGGCCTTTAAGCACCAGGTCCCCCATTATTATCACTCCGGAATTACCCGGCATACAATAGGTTTCATTGCCCCAAAGATGCCAAACCGGGAGTTCTCCGCCATCCTTATAAATATCCATAAAACTCTCGGCAAAACTCCTGCAACGCTCAGGCTCTATCAGGGTATAAAGCGGGAAAGCTGCGCGGTAGGCATCCCAAAGCGAAAAAACGGTATATCTTTCCGGCCCGGTCGCATCGCTGAAACGAGAGGGAGCTATCATGCTGTGATAAAGCGAAGTATAGAAAATCTGCCTCTGCGCATCATCCATTGACTTAACTTTTATTTTACCCAAGGCCTTATTCCACTCCCCTCTTGCAAAAACCGCATTCTTTTCGAAATTATTGCCTTTGCGGGTATCGTAAGCAAGATTATCAATGGCTTTTTGCTCGCTTGTGGGAGAAAGGCTCACCGCCGCATATAGTTTCTTTTGGGTAGAGGTATCAAAAAAGAAGATGCCGTCGTCTCCGCCGGTAAAGGGCAGGGAAAAAATCGCATAAAAATAAACCTTTTGGTTCTTGGCCCAGCCGGTGGAATAGCGGTAACCCTTGATGCTGTAATCATCAATCACATCTATCTTATAATCGGTGACGCGATCCCAGCCTATTCCGAGCTTCAAATCCACCAAGACTGCAGAAGTGTCGGACTTGAAAGTATATTCGTGATAGCCGGTATAAGTGCCTGCGGTAAGGCGTACATCAACCCCCAAATCGGGCATGCTTAGGGCATAATAACCGGGCTCAGCCGTCTCTAAAGCATGGTCCAAACAGCCAAAGAGATGCCCTTCGGGGGTGTATTTACGTTTGGAAGGGTTGAAGGGAAGGAAGCATATATCGCCGAGGTCCCCTATTCCTGTTCCGGAAAGATGAGTATGGCTGAAGCCAAGCACTACGCTGTCGCGATAGGCATAGCCCGAGCACCAGTCCCAGCCGCGCGTAGGCTGAGTAGGTCCCAACTGCACCATGCCGAAGGGTACGCTTGCGCCCACGAATACATGTCCGTGACCGCCTGAGCCTATCATTGGGTCTACAAAAGAGGCATAATCGGGACCGGAGCAGGATGCAAGGAGCAATAGCGCTGCAAGGGCAAAAGACTTATTCATATTTCAGAAAGTTTTTTGTAGGATTCTTTGACCCTTGGGCAAGATTCTTCCAAAATTTTCTGCTTGCCTTGTCTTTAAGCAGGCTTCCATCAAGCTTCACATATGGGAACATAGGTTTGCAAAGCGCATATTCGCCCGATGCAGGGCAAACGGGATATAAGCCGAGAGCGCTAAGCACATACCAAGCGCTTGTCTGGCCGTTGTCTTCATCGCCCGGATAGCCGTCGGGAGCGGAACTGTAGAGGCGTTCGCGCACTTCCGCTATATGCCTGTCGGTTTTTTCACGAGCATCCACATAGTTGTAAAGATAAATCATATGCTGAATCGGCTGATTGCCATGCGCATAATTGCCCATGTCAGCAACCATCATTTCGGTGATTTCGTGAATGCGATAGCCGTAATAGGAATCGTCGTAAATTGGAGGCGCCTTAAATACAGAATCGAGCATCTGCTCGAACTCAGCCGCTCCTCCCATAGCCTCTATCAAACCCGGAATATCGTGGAAAACGCTCCAGGTATAATGCCAGGCATTGCCTTCGGTAAAATCTCCTCCCCATTTATAAGGATTGAAATCTTCCGCAAAATTTCCATCCTTTTTACGCCCCCTCATCAATTTGGCGGAGGCATCAAACACATTCCTCCAATTTCCGGAGCGGGACTTCCATCTATCCTTCTCCTCCTGCGGACGCTCCAAAAGACCGGCTATCTGCAAAAGGCACCAATCATTATAGGCATATTCCAAAGTCCGGGCGACGCTCTCATTTATCCCTACATCGCAAGGGATATATCCGAGAGAATTATAATATTCGTGGCCGAGTCTTCCGGAGGAACTTACAGAAGGATGCACATTTTCGCTTCCATAAACCAAGGCATCGTAAAGAACTTTCAAGTCTGCCGGCGCCACAAGGCCTTTTACCGCGGCATCCGCTACGACCGCAGCGGAATTGTTCCCCACCATGCAATCTCGATGCCCCGGGCTGCACCATTCGGGCAAAAATGGATTTTCACGGGCTATATTTGCAAAACCAGCTAACATGCGAGCACTTTCATCGGGGTAAAACAGATTGAGCAGGGGGAACTGCGCCCTGAAAGTATCCCAAAAACCGTTATCAGTATACATATAGCCTTTGTGCACCTTGCCGTCGTAAGGGCTGTAATGCACTACATCTCCGTGCCTGTCCACCTCCCAGAATTTTCGGGGAAATAAAGCGCTGCGATATAAAAGACTATAAAACGTGCGATACTGCTCCTCAGTGCCTCCGGCTACCTTAATGCGTCCCAAAACTGAGTTCCAGCGTGCTTTGGCGGCATTGTAAACCTCATCAAAGCTGCCCGAAACCTCTTTCAGATTGCGCTCCGCCTGCTCATCTGATATAAATGAGGAGGCAACGCGAAGATGTACTTTTTCGCCGCGCTCGGTGCTGAAAATCAGATAGGTTTTATCGCCCTCTTCCGCTGCCACACGGAAAGCCTTGTCGCTTTTTATAATAAAGAAGTTGGCGAAATTCTCCGGCACTCCCCCATGATTGTAAGTGTTCACCCCCACAAGAGTAAGGGAATCTTCCTGCCGGAGCGTCCCCCCGTAACTATCCACCACAAAGCCGCTTTCCTCCGATTGAGGATAGCTGATGCGGAAAATCGCAGCCCTCTCGCTCGGGCTTATCTCTACATCAACATCAAAATCAGCCAAATAAACCTTATACAAATAGGGACGGGCAATTTCGCTTTTGTGCGAGAAAACACTTTCGACAGGACCGGAAATCCTGTCTACAGGCATTATACTGAAGCATCCGTAATCGTTTATCCAAGGACTCGGCTGATGTGTCTGCTTGAAAGCGCGAAGCACCTTTGCACTGTATGTGTATTGCCATCCGTCACCTTTTTCGCCGGTTTGAGGGGTCCAGAAATTCATTCCCCAAGGCAGGGCTATAGCAGGATAGGTATTGCCGTTGCTGAAACTGAAATCCGAATCGGAGCCGACAAGCGTACTGACATATTCCTCCGGATTGACAATATATTCCGGAGAACAAGCCGCTGCCATAAACAGCACGATAGCGGCGGAAAGAAAGATTTTCCGCATAGTGATATATTATTGCAAGAAATCCCTCCTCAACATGAAGGGGCTCTGCACCAAAGTTCCTTTCTCGAAATCTATAATGAGTTCGGGGTCGAAAGTATGCCCGCAATACAGGGTTTCAAAATGCAGATGCGGCCCTGTACTGCGTCCGCTGGAGCCGCTGGTCGCTATTACATCCCCGGCCTTTACCACATCACCGGAATTCACCTTACGCTTGGAAAGGTGAGCATATGCTGTTTCTATACCGTTTGCATGCCTTATAATGATAATATGGCCGTAGCCGCTGCGATATGTGGACAGGCGCACCACACCGCTGAAAGCAGCGGTAACCGGAGTTCCTTGTGGAAGAGGAAGGTCCACGCCATTGTGAAAACGACCGAAACGTCGTCCGTACGGGGAATACACCACTTTGCCGTAAGGACAGCTGAAATCGCCGTCCAAACGTATAAATGTTCTTTCGGGAATGCTGTCCTTAGGCATATTGTAACTGTCGAGCTCAACGCCCGACCAATATCCGTCTATTATATAGGAAGGAGCTTCCAGGGAAACGAAATCGATAGAACGGGCCGGTTCTATTTCCGGAGGGTCTATCTCTATGCCATTCTCTCCAATGAAGAGAGAAAGACTTATGAATAATAAACTGCTGACTAAACTCAAAATTATTTTCTTTAGGCCCTGATGCCACCAAAGCGCTCTACAATAAGCTTGGTGGTTTCTGCAATCTTTTCCTGCAATAAGGCATCGCTTGTGGCCTCGCAGATGAATCGCAGATAAGGCTCGGTGTTGGATGGACGTATATTGAACCACCACTGCGGGAATTCAAGACGGTATCCATCGAAATCCATAATTTTTTGGGGCTTTTCAGCCGCCTCGAAATGGGCCTTCACGGCCTCCATTGCTCCGGCCTTGTCCTCAACACGGAAGTTGATTTCACCGGAATTTTTGTATTTAATGAGAGAATCTATCTTTTCACTTAATTTTATTCCTTGTTTTTTAAGGGATGATACAATCCGGAGCACAATCATGCTCGCAAGCATGGCGCTGTCGGAATAAAAGAAATCTTTGAAATAATAATGACCGGCAAGTTCTCCTCCCCAAAGACCATCGATTTCGCGGAGCTTGGGAGCTGCGAAAGCACGACCGACGCGCCATGTATGCACATCGGCATTGTAATTTTCGCTGAGGAACTCTGCTATTGCTTTGCTGGAGCGGATTTCTTGAAGCACTATGGGATTCTTTTCCCCGCGCTCATCGCAGAAATACAGGGCCATGAGCGCAATTATAAGGTCAGGAGCCACAAAGCGGGATTTATCATCAACAAACATAACTCTGTCGGCATCGCCGTCAAAAATAACACCTACATCCGCCTTGATTTCGCTCACTAACTTTTTGAGCGGCTCAACATTTTCCTGCACGAGCGGATTGGGGTCGTGATTGGGAAAATTGCCATCCATGGTGTCAAACAAAAAAACAGCATCATCACCCTTGAATAACTCTTTTGCGAAAAGGGTTCCCATGCCATTGGATAGGTCGAAAGCTATTTTTAGATTGGAATAATCGCCCTTATACTTATTAAGGAGGTCCAAGTATGCGGGTTTTATATCTATTTGCTTGACCGAGCCGCGCTTGGCGGCCGGAGGAGTCGGACGACCTTCGTCTATCCACTGCTTTATTTGCCCCAAACCGGTGTCGAAGCCTACCGGAAGAGCATCCTCACGGCTGACTTTCATACCATTATACTCGCGCGAGTTATGAGAAGCTGTTATTTGTACGGAGGCTTTGTAGCCGTAGCTGGCCGTTCCGAAATATACCAAAGGCGTACTGCTGTAGCCTATATCGTCGACATCTGCGCCGGCATCGGTAATACCCCGGATAAGACTGTCGTGAACTTCCGGTCCGGAAAGACGGCAGTCCCTGCCTACCAACACTTTTTTCGCACCAAGCAATATGGGAATAAAGTAACCTATCTTATAAGCTGTGGTTTTGTCGAAATCTACGCCATAGATTCCGCGAATGTCATATGCATGAAAAGCGCCCATAATTATTTTTTAAGTTTCGATTGATAACGTGTTGCAGTTTTACCTACAGAAATTTTATATAATTTGGCGGCTAAGATTTTGCGCCTGATGGGAGCCACAAGGTCGGTGAAAAGTTCACCTTCCAAATGGCTGAATTCATGTTGTATCATACGGGCGGCAAAATTGTCGAACTCTTCCGTATGTTTTTCCAGGTTTTCGTCATAATACTCCACCTTTATCTTCTTAGGACGGCTGACATCACAATAGATGCCGGGAACGCTGAGGCAGCCCTCGCTGTAAACCGTCTTTTCCTCGCTTTCCTCTAAAATTACAGGATTGACAAAAGTGCGGCGAAAACCGGTAAGATAGGGATAAACATCTTTCATAACATCACCATCCACTATTACCACACACGTGCTCTCCCCTATCTGGGGGGCGGCAAGACCACAGCCTTCAGAGGCGGCAAGCGTATCTTTAAGGTCTGTGACCAACTGCTTGATTTCTTCTTTTTTGGTCAAGTCAGCAGGCTTTGCCACTTCCCTCAACACTTTTGAGCCGTATAAATAAATAGGTCTTATCATTGTCTGTTTTTCCTATCCAAATAACCCTGCAAAATAATTGCCGCACTTATCTTATCCACACTTTCCTTCTTGCGGCGCTCGCTCTTTTTCATGCCTCCGTCTATCATTGCCCTATGCGCCAGCACGCTTGTAAAGCGCTCATCTTCCAACACCAAAGGGACATTCGGGAAAACCTTACCGAGCTGTTTGAGGAACACGTCCACATCGGCTTTTGCCTCAGCCGGCTTACCATCGAGATTTACCGGATAACCCACCACAAAGCAAATAAGCTTTTCGGAAGCGGCGATTTTTTGCAGATATTCTATTATCTTTGCAGATGGCACCGTTTCGAGAGGTGAAGCAAAGATGCCGAGCGGGTCACTTATCGCAACCCCCACACGCGCTTTGCCGTAATCTATACCGACGGTTCTGTCCATATAATCTGCAAAGTTAGAAAAAAATATGGCAAAAAAGAATTCCAAGCTTTACAGGCTTACCCTGAATGACGACACATCCCATAAGAGGATAAGGCTTTGGCGCTTCTCCAAGGCCGGTATAATAGTGGGTGCAATAAGTGCAGCGGTAATACTCTTTGGCATTTTTTACTCTCTCATAGCCTTCACTCCCCTGAGAGTCAGCATTCCGGGCTATCCGGATGCCCACTTCAAGCAGGGAGCCATCGAAAATGCTCTTAAGGTGGATTCCTTGGAGAATGAAATGCTCAGATGGACTCTCTACGCAGAGAACCTTGCGCGCGTGCTTGCCGGCGAAGAAAGCCTTTCCGGCACCGACTCCCTGATTGCCGCCAATACCACTAAATTTTTGGAAGACCTTTCAAAAGAAGAGATTTCAAGGCGCGACTCCATATTAAGGACCACTGTCGCCCGAGAAGAACAATTCGGAGTGGGTTCCGATAAAAGCAGAACCCTTCCCATAGAGGGAATGCACTTCTTTACACCGCTCAAAGGCGTTATTTCGCGGCCTTACGACAGAGTGCTTCATCCCGCAATAGATATTACGGCTCCTGCCAAATCGGTGGTAAGCGCTGTGCTCGACGGTACGGTGATTTTTTCGGGCTGGACCGATGATGCCGGATATTCAATTATTCTGCAGCATGAGGGCAATGTAATATCGTGCTACAAGCATAATCAAACACTGCTTCGCAAGGAAGGCGAAAAAGTAACGGCAGGCACGCCCATCTCACTCATAGGCAATACCGGAACAGACCAACTCCATAAGGAAGACTATTTGCATTTTGAGCTTTGGTATGAAGGAGAAGCTGTAGACCCCACAAAATATTGTAAATTCTAATGGCAAAGCGCAGAATAGCAATTCTGGGCTCTACCGGTTCGATAGGCACCCAGACTCTTGACGTAATACGCAGGCATCGCGAACTCTTTGAGGTGGAGATGCTTTCTGCCGGCAGCAATGCAGAACTGCTTGCCCGGCAGGCTCTTGAATTTGATGCAGGGACTGTTGTCATCGGCGATTCATCCAAATACAAGGAATTGGCGGATACCCTTCAACCCAAAGGGATAAAGGTATTTACAGGCACTGACAGCCTATGCGCCTTGGTGTCGGCCGGAAATGTAGATATTGTAGTGGGAGCGATGGTGGGTTTCAGCGGTCTGAGACCGACTTTGGCGGCCCTTGAAGCCGGTAAGATTGTAGCGCTTGCAAATAAAGAAACTTTGGTGGCTGCGGGTCAGTTGGTTACAGAAACTATGCGTGCAAACAAAGGGCTTATTTTACCTGTGGATTCCGAACATTCGGCTATATTCCAATGTCTGTTGGCTGCACAAGGAAATGAAGTGGTGAAAATTCATCTCACCGCATCCGGAGGACCTTTCCGCACTTGGACACGCGAAAAAATAGCAACCGCCACCGCCTCTCAGGCGCTTAAGCATCCGAATTGGGATATGGGCGCCAAAATAACGATAGACTCCGCCACCATGATGAACAAGGGCTTGGAAGTTATAGAGGCACACTGGTTGTTCGACGTGGATGTGAGCAATATAAATGTATTGGTGCATCCCGAAAGCATAGTGCATTCGATGGTGGAATTTGCAGATGGCGCTGTAATAGCCCAGCTTGGCAACCCCGATATGAGACAGCCTATAGCTTTTGCGCTCGCTTTCCCGAATAGAATAAGCGCGGGATGTAAAAAATTGGACCTTACAGAAATAGGAAGGCTCAATTTCGAAAAGCCTGACCTTGAGAAATTTCCGTGCCTTGCCCTCGCCTTCGAAGCCATAAAACGTGGCGGCAATGCTCCCTGCGCCATGAACTCCGCCAATGAAGTGGCGGTAGCGGCCTATCTCAAAGGGCAAATCGCTTTCTATAACATAGCCCGAATAATAGAGGGGGTGCTGAATGGCTTGGATTTTGCAGCAAGCCCTTCGCTCGAGTGCATTTTCTCCACCCACGAAGAAAGCGCTGTAAGAGCACGCGAGTTGCTTTAATCTATGGCGGTTTTAATGAAAATTCTGCAAGTTATCCTTGCTCTTTCCATACTCATCCTTTTGCATGAGTTAGGTCACTATACCTTTGCCAAAATCTTCCGAATAAGGGTAGAAAAATTCTTCCTCTTCTTCGACATAGGCAAATCCTTCATTTTCAGCACCAAACGTTCCCGTTGGTTCACCAAGCTCTTTCCCAAGGCTCTTGATTGGGAAACCGAATACGGGATAGGGGTGCTGCCGCTCGGAGGCTATTGCAAAATAGCGGGCATGATAGATGAGAGTATGGATACAGAGCAGATGAAGCAGGCGCCCAAATCCTGGGAATTCCGCACCCGTAATCCCTGGCAGAGGCTGCTTGTGATGTTAGGGGGCGTGCTCTACAACTTTATCTTCGCCATATTGGTATTCATAGCCATAGCGGCTATTTGGGGGCAGAGCTACATAAGCAATTCGGGCTCCAAAATTTATCCCAATGAACTTGCTCAGGAAATGGGCTTCGAGGTCGGAGACGAAATACTTGCCTTCGATGATTATGAGCCGCAGAATTTCGGCATGCTTCAGGCCGATTTAGTGCGCCGTAAAGTACATACAGCCAAGGTGTTGCGCGGGAGCGACACACTTACGCTATACATCGACCAGGCCATGATGAGCAGGGTGATAGAGTCGCCGCTGATGTTCGATATTGCCATACCCTTTGTTATAGATTCAGTAGCCGCAGGCAGTCCTAATACAGAACTTAAGCGGGGAGACCGAATAATCTCCTTCGACGGACAAGAGGTGCAATACCTGCAAGATTCCAGAGAAGTGCTGGCTTCTCTTGCAGGACGCGAAATTGCCGCCGGCGTCGTTCGCGATACCGACACTCTGTCAGTGCCCTTACAAGTGGACAGCGTCGGCAGAATCGGTGTTTACATGCGCACCCCATCCATAATAAACGAAAGCTATGATAATTTAGGAGAAGCCATAGTTGCGGGGATTAAACTCACAGGGGAAACCATTAATGGCTATTTGCAGGACCTCCGCCTTCTCGCCACTCCAAGCACCGGAGCCTATAAGAGTGTTGGCAGCTTTATTGCAATAGGTCAGGTGTTCCCGGACGCATGGGATTGGTACCGCTTCATGTACATCCTTGCACTGCTCAGCATAATGCTGGGAGTAATGAATCTGCTGCCTATTCCCGGCTTGGACGGCGGGCACATACTCTTTACGGTTTATGAAATCATTTCGGGCAGGAAGCCGAGCGACAAGTTCATGATTGCGGCCCAATGGATAGGCATGATTCTGCTTTTGGCGCTGATGCTTTTGGCTTTCGGAAACGATATAGGAAGACTAATAAAATAATACGGATATGAAAAGGATTTTAACCCTGGCCTTTACGGCCCTCACCCTGCTTTCTTGCGGCAACCGTCGCGAAGCCCTTCTGCCGAATGTCAGCGGAAAGGCCGGAGAAATTATAGTGGTAATGAGCAAAACCGATTGGGAAGGCTCACTCGGCAATGCAACACGCGAACTTTTAGCACAAGATTGCCCCTGGCTTCCCGTACGCGAGCCTCTTTATTCGCTTGTAAATATTCCGTCCAACGATTTTACCAAGCTCTTTCAGATACACCGCAATATTGTTTATTTTGATATTGACCCGCAAGTGGTGGAGGTTGGCGTAAAATACCTCAAGGATCGTTGGGCCAACCCGCAATGCTTGGTATATATTTTCGCACATACATCCGAAGAGGCGCTGACGCTTTTCCAAGACAATGGCAGAAAAATCACAGCTTACATAGAGCAGGCAGAACGCAACAGGGTAATATCCAATACTATGCATTACGAGGAACGGTCGCTCTACACCAAAGTTTCCGAGGTGTTCGGAGGTTCCCCGCACTTTCCTACAGGATACGTCCTCAAAAAAATCACATCCGATTTTGCCTGGATTGCAGATGAAAAGCAATATACCAATCAAGGCGTGCTTATTTATAGGTATCCTGCTGATGATGAGCCGTTTACTCTCGAAAAGATAGTGGCCCGCCGCAATGCAGCCCTAAAGAAAAATGTTCCCGGTATGTTCGAGAATACTTATATGACCACCGGAGAATATCCGGCACCATATATCGAGTATATGAAATATCGCGGGCGCGATTTTGCACAAGTGCGCGGCTGGTGGGAAGTGGAAAACGATTATATGGCAGGACCTTTTGTGTCGCAAGCTTTCTACAGCCCCGACGGAAAAGAAATTATAGTGGCTGAGGCGTTCCTATATGCCCCCAAGTATGACAAACGCCAATATCTGCGCCAAGTGGAGTCGCTCCTGTACTCGTGGGAATGGGCTGACAGCGACAAAGCGAAAAAATAATTTGAGAAATAAGAAAATTATTCATATCTTTGCATCCCTTCTGTAAGAAGGTACTAAGGATGGTGGGTTCGTATAATGGTTAGTACTCAAGGTTTTCATTCTTGCAATAGGAGTTCGATTCTCCTACCCACTACTGGAAATATAAAAAGTAAATACAATGGCAAACACAGCATCCGCAGAGAAAGCAAGCCGCCAGAACGAAAGACGTCGCTTGCATAATCGTTACTATGCGAAAACAACTCGCAACGCAATCCGTGCAATCCGCATGACTACAGACAAAAAGGCCGCTGAGGCAGACGCCCCCAAGGTTTATGCAATGATAGACAAGCTCGCCAAAATCGGAGTCATCCACAAGAACAAGGCTTCCAATCTCAAAAGCGGAATTCAACTTTACATCAACAAACTTTCATAAAAGGATGCGGGTTTCGGCCCGCGTTTCTTTTCGGGATGTAGCGCAGTTGGTAGCGCACTACGTTCGGGACGTAGGGGTCGTCTGTTCGAGTCAGATCATCCCGACAGAAAAAGAAGAGAGCGGCTAATAAAAGTCGCTCTCTTTTTTTGCTACACATTGCGGGGCGTTTTCGGCCTTTTTTGACCGACCCACTCCTCATCACGCCTTCGCAACCCTCTTTTCCGCCTCATGGTAGGGCATTTAAGGCCTTTTCCGTCATACCCCCCTGCAAAAAAACGTAGGGCTACGACGTTTTAGGCCTTTTTTGTCATACCATGTAGTCAAACGAGAGACAACCAAAATCAGCGATAAACATTTTCGTAGCCGGCAGTTTGCTTCAGCAAAGGCGAATGGCTGCTCCTCCAGGGACCCGTGCCACCCTCGGCATCGTAAGAGGGGCGGACCATGAAGCGAAGCGAAATGGTGGGGTCGAGCGCAGCGAGACGGTCTTCGGAGGAGGCAGCCGTCGTTAAAAAAAGAAGATGACTCTATTAAAGGGTCATCTTCTCATTTTGCATGCAAGCCGGAAACGTCCTGTAATTCGGCAGGGTCCTGCAAGCCGGAAGCGGCGTAGCCGCTTAGAAAGTAAACCTTATCATGCCCTTGAGGCGGTGGTTGGTCACCCAATGGAGCCCCTTCTCATAAAGGCCGCTGTCTAAAGAGATGCCTTGCGCCTTGTCACCGTACTCGACAGAAGTAAGCTCATACTCAAGACCTAAGGCAAGTTTCCCCAAATTATACACCACGGCCGGAGTCAGACGATACATGCTGTTCAGATTGGAAAAACTATTGCCGCTGAACCAATAGTATTGGTTTTCTTGTGCGTCCTCTGCAGGTTTAACAAGAGCTTTAGCGGTACCGAAGTTTTTCACATATCCGCCGAACAGAATAAAGTCAACCTTGCCGGGGGCGTATTTGAGACTGAGCCAATTAGATGAGTTGCGGCTGGGCGTATATTCATACGAACCGTCCGGATTGATGGCGGAAATGCCATAACCTCCGTTCAGATTGATATGTTCGCCTGCCTGGGCTAACACACTTTTGAATTTCACGGTGAAAGCATCTTTCTTCCATTGCGCATAGAAGAAAGGTGTCATGGTTGTAATGCGGTCGGATGTGAAATTCCCCGCCGCATCGTAAAGACGCGGCTTGATGCTGAGCACATTTAAACCGAAGCGCATTAGGAGATTACCCGAAGCCACATTTACACCTGCATAGAATTCAGGAGTATTCCCCCATTTGATATAAGAAGCGCTTTTTCCTGCAGGCCCCGAAGAAGCATATTGCATCTGCCAAATGGCATAAGCAGTCATACCGATTGCAGGCGTTGCTTTATATTCGTACTGCACCAGCGGGGTGCGGCTGAAAGGATTGAAAGGAGCGCCGGCATTCAAAGAAAAGATGTCAGGCAGGTCGGCAGCCAAAGGATGCCAGGCCTGCCCTGCCTTTAAATTCCAATTCCCCTTTGCAAGGGTGACAAAAGCCTGGCGCAGACGCAAATTAGCCGTTCCGGTTACCTTGTCATTGCCAAGTCCATTGTAAAAGTCGGCTTCAATACGGGCGCCCATCTTAATGCCATCCACCTCATATCCCTTTGCCTCAACCCATATGCGCGAAGTCAGGGCGGCGAAACGGGCATTTACATATTCATACCCGTCGCCGTCCTTGGGAACATATGTGAAGAAATCTTCAGTCAGGGCCACCATCTCATGCGAATCGACCGCATAATAGTTGCGTACGAAACCATGCACCTCAATGGAAGGCTTGCTTTCCTGTGCGGAAAGCGCAAACGCCAATACTGAAAGTATGATTATGCTTATTGTCTTTTTCACTTGCTAAAACGGGAATATCTTAGTAAGCCAGAAGAAGCCGAATACGAAGCCCACAGCACCGATGATGATGCCCACCTTGGCCATATCTTTGGTTTCAACCAAGCCTGTGGATGATGCGATTGCATTCGGAGGAGTGGAAACAGGGAAGCACATGGCGAGAGATGCGCACACGGCTATGAAAACAATCATACCTTCGGTGCCGCCAAGAGCCATAAACTCAGCATTGTTGGCAGCGGCCGGATCCGCCATACCTTGAGCCACTACAATAAGAATAGGTATAAGCAAGGCTGCGGTTGCAGAATTGCTGATGAAGTTGGACAGGAAGTAGCATATAAGACCTGCCACAACAATTACAAGCACAACTGACATTGAGCCGAAAGGAATAGCCTCGATAAGGGTTTGTGCCAAGCCCGTACCTTGAAGGGCGGTGCCCAAGGCAAAACCTCCCGCTACAAGCCATAATACGCTCCAATTGATTTCTTTTATCTCTTCTTTACCGAAAATGCCGAGCATGGTAAGAACTCCCAAGGGAATAAGCGCAACTACATTCGAATTTATATGATGAAGCTGCTCGGTCATCCACAGCAATACCGTTCCAAGAAATACAATCCACACCGTAATGGTCTTCCAATCCTTTTTACGACTGCTCTCAGGGATTTCGATCTTTATCTCCTTAACCTTGAAGGGGTATAAAACACTAAGAATGAACCAGGAGAATAAAATCATTATAATCACATAAGGCACCATGTGCAGAGCCCAAGTGCCAAAACTGACATCGGCTCCGGCATCAGCTAAAAAGCGTACTGCTGTAGCATTGGGAGGAGTACCTATGGGGGTGCCTATTCCACCGATATTGGCTGCTACCGGAATTGCGAGAGTAAGACCTATACGACCGCGGCCATCTTTGGGAAGAACCGCAAGTACGGGAGCCAAAAAGCCAAGGAACATTGCCGCTGTAGCGGTATTGCTCATAAACATGGAGAAGATGCTTATGACAGCGAGGAAGCCGAGCAGCACAGCCTTAGGCTTGGTGCCGAAAAACTTGAGAAGGAATCTTGCAAGAGTAACGCCCAAGCCGTATTTTTCGGCCACAATGGCAAGCACAAAGCCTCCAAGGAAGAGCATTACCACAGGATCGGCAAAAGCGGACATCAGTTCCTTATAGTCCACAAGTTTTCCCGCCTCGGGAGTGCAGAGAAAGCCTATGCCCTTATTGGAAACTGTTAGCAGTGAAAGCACAATCACCAAAATCGAGGTGGTCCAGTTAGGGATGATTTCGAAAATCCACATCAGGGCGGCGAAAGCAAAAAGTGCGATTACCCGTTGTTGAGTGGCGGTTAAGGCATCGATGCCGTAGAAAGACCTGGGCACGGCCAATAGGAATATTGTCACTATGAGCACTATAGGCAGAAGTACACAATACTTTAGGTTGATTTTTTTAGCAGTCATAGCTATATTTAAGTTATATTAAAAAAAGGTCACTTTCCTGTGCGGAAAGTGACCGCAAAAGTAGTCAATTATTTCGACTTGACCAATTATATGACACCTTGTTCGAGCATGGCTTGCGCAACTTTCATGAAGCCGGCGATATTAGCGCCCTTCACATAATCCACACTGCCGTCTTTCCGGATTCCATATTTTACGCACTGCTCGTGAATTGCAGCCATTATTGTGTTGAGTTTCTCGTCAACTTCCTCGGCTGTCCAGCTGATATGAGAAGCATTCTGCGTCATTTCCAATCCGGAAGTGGCGACACCTCCTGCGTTCACTGCTTTGCCAGGGCCGAATAATATGCCGTTGTTCTGCATCCAATGGATGGCATCGGGCTGGCATCCCATATTGGAAATCTCGAAGAGGGCACGGCAGCCGTTCTTCTTGAGCTCCTGAGCATCAGCAAGATTCAACTCATTTTGGAAAGCAGAAGTAAATGCTATATCTACGGGCACAATCCAAGACTTCTTGCCGGCTGTGAACTTGGTCTTGTCCGGGAATTTGGTATTCATATCCTCAACCTTATTACGATTGGAGGCACGCATTACGAGCATATAGTCTATCATCTCATCGGTAATACCCTCGGGAATTTCGCAAACTCCGTCGGGTCCGCTGATGGCGACCACCTTCGCGCCGAGCTGCTTCGCCTTGGTTGCAGCGCCCCATGCCACATTGCCGAAGCCGGAAAGAGAAATGCGCTTACCTGCTAATTTTTCGCCAACCTTTGCAAGTGCGAGCGATGCAAAATACATTGCACCGAAGCCTGTAGCCTCCGGACGAAGGATGCTTCCGCCCCAAGTCAGACCTTTGCCGGTAAGAACACCGGTATTATACTGACGGGCAAGTTTGCAATACATTCCGTTCATATAGCCTATTTCGCGAGCGCCAACGCCGACATCTCCTGCGGGAACATCCTGATCTGGACCGATGCAGCGCCAAAGTTCGAGCATATAAGCCTGGCAGAAACGCATTATTTCACCGTTGCTCTTGCCTGTAGGGTCAAAATCGGAGCCGCCCTTGCCGCCACCCATAGGCAGTGTGGTAAGAGCATTCTTGAAGGTCTGCTCGAAACCGAGGAACTTTAGCATAGAGGGCGTTACCGCCTTATGGAAACGAATGCCTCCCTTATAGGGGCCTATGGCGCTGTTGAATTGCACGCGATAACCGAGGTTGGTCTGAACCTCGCCTTTATCATCCACCCATGCTACGCGGAAAGTGAAGATGCGGTCCGGTTCCACCATGCGCTCTACAATTTTCGCCTTCTCAAACTCAGGATGCTGATTATAAACTTCTTCGATACTTTCAAGCACTTCCTGAACTGCCTGAAGATATTCATTCTCCCCCGGGTATTTCGCCTGGAGTTTTGCCAAAATTTCGTTTGTTTTCATAATGTTTTTATTAAGTGGTTATTTATAAAATTATTTTACTTCCCAAGTGCTGCCGCTGTTAAGGAGTTCATCCATACAATGAATTTTAGCCTTTGCGGTAATGTCCTTTACCTGATCTCGCACGCCGTCATCATAGGTAACATCCTTGACATCGCGTATCACGCCGAGAGCAACAGGAAAATCGGGATATTTCATTTCTGCGAGCATCATATGAATGCCGACATTTTCGGCATGGGCATCGTGAACCAGAATATCGTCAATGGTATAGCCATCCTGCCCTATTGTCACGACCTTGAGCTCCATACCATCGAGCACAAGCCCTTTGTCTTTATTTTTACCGAAAATCATCTTTTCACCGTGGCGGAGAACTATTGTGCGGTCCGCCCTTACGGAAGAATCGGAAATGTTTTTATAGACGCCGTCATTGAAGATAACGCAGTTTGTGAGCATCTCCATAACGGATGTGCCGTCGTGAAGCGCCGCATTTGTCATGATTTCCTGATTCAGGGCCAGTTCCACATCAAGCGAGCGGGCGAAAAAAGTGCCCTTCGCTCCAAGCACTAAAGAGCCCGGATTGAAAGGATGCTCAACCGTGCCGTAAGGAGAGGTTTTGGTGATGGCTCCGAACTTGGAGGTAGGAGAATACTGCCCTTTGGTAAGGCCGTAGATTTTATTGTTGAAGAGGATTATGTTGATGTCGATATTCCTGCGGATGGCATGGATGAAATGATTGCCTCCGATGGCAAGGGCATCACCGTCTCCGCAAGCCTGCCATACGGTAAGCCAGGGGTTGGCCACCTTTATGCCGGTGGATATTGCCGTAGCCCTGCCGTGTATGGAATGGAAGCCATAGGTGTCCATATAATAAGGAAGACGGGAAGAACAGCCTATGCCGCTGACCACCACATAGCGTTCCTTTGCATAATTGCAAGCCTGGCTTACTTGGGGAAGAGCCCTTTGCAAAGCGGCCAAAACAGCATGGTCTCCGCAGCCGGGGCACCAGCGTACCTCTTGATTGGACTTGAAATCTTTGAATGAAAGTGTTGCCATATAGCTTAAATCTCCTTATTTATTGCGTCTACAAGTTCATTTACAAGGAAAGGCTGTCCCTGCACCTTGCCGAAGGAAACAATATTTGCCTTAGGGAAAAGAGTGCGGAGGTAGCCTGCAAACTGACCGCTGTTGAGTTCGCATACCAAAACGGTCTCGAAACCTTCTAAAACCTTTTTGGTATTGCGCGGAACAGGCATAATATAGTCGAAATGAGCACGGGAAAGCGTTTTTCCTGCTTCACGCACCTGGCTCACTGCAGAGAGAATATGACCATAGGTTCCACCCCAGCCAACTACAAGCAATTTGCCCTTTTCGGGACCGTCTATCTGCAGCTCGGGGATAAAGTCCGCAATTTTCTGAACCTTTGCCGCACGCTCATCCACCATCCTTTGGTGATTGGCGGGATCGGAAGAGAGCATGCCGGTATGGTTTTTTTCGAGACCACCCACACGATGCTCAAAGTTTTTCTGACCGGGAATAGCCCACTTGCGCACAAGGGTCTCGGGATCACGCTCGAAAGGATGGAAAGTGCCGTCTTCCGACAATTTTGTGGCAAAAGGAGGTTTGATTTCGGGATAATCAGCCATACGGGGGATAAGCCAAGGCTCACTGCCGTTGCCGAGGAAGCCTTCGCTGAGAAGTATGACCGGAGTCATATGCTCGAGTGCTATTTTTGCGGCATTGAAAGCCGTATCAAAGCAGTTTGACGGGGAATGTGAAGCCAAAACAGGGATGGGGCATTCGCCATTACGTCCGTAGAGTGCCTGACCCAGGTCTGTCTGCTCTGTCTTGGTGGGAATTCCTGTAGAGGGACCCGCGCGCTGAACATCCACTATCACGAGCGGAAGCTCAGTCATCACAGCAAGGCCGAGAGCCTCGCTCTTGAGTGAAAGACCCGGACCGGAAGTGGTGGTAACCGCTAAGTTGCCGGCAAAAGCCGCACCTATTGCCATGCAGATGGCTGCAATTTCATCCTCTGCCTGAAGAGTTTTGACTCCCAAATATTTATGTATGGCAAGTTCTTGAAGTATCTCCGTGGCCGGAGTAATTGGATATGAGCCGCAGAAAAGCGGAAGACCGCTTTTTTCGGCAGCTGCCATAAGCCCCCAAGCGGTTGCCTGATTGCCCGTAATATTGCGGTATGTGCCTTTCTTCAGTTTGGCAGGGGCAATATGATAAGTATCGGCTATCATTTGCAGATTGGCCGCATAATTGTAGCCATCCTGCAATACCTTTTTATTGGGCTCAACCATTTCGGGACGCTTTTTCCCGAATTTCTTTTCGATATATTCGAAAGTATATTCGAGAGGACGGTCGAACAGGAAATAAGCAATGCCGAGCGTGAACATATTCTTGCACCTGTCAATGGACTTCTTGTCCATGCCGCTGTCTTTTAAACTCTCCTCTGTAAGAGTAGTGATGGGGGCGATAATGAGCTTGCATTCATCGAGTCCAAGTTCCGTAAAAGGATTCTTGGTTTTGAAGCCTGCCTTTTCTATGAGAGCATCGGTAAAGGCATCTTTGTCTATGAGAATGGTAGCTGTCCGCTTGCACCATTTGGCATTGGCTTTGAGCGCAGCAGGATTCATGGCCACAAGCATGTCGCAATAATCACCGGGGGTGTTCACCTCTTTGCTTCCAATGTGCACCTGATAGCCCGAAACTCCGGATACAGTTCCTTGCGGGGCGCGAATTTCGGCAGGATAATCAGGAAAAGTGGAAAGTTCGTTACCGTAAACTGCAGAGGTATTTGCAAAAAGAGTTCCGGTGAGCTGCATGCCATCACCGGAATCTCCCGCAAATCTTATTACAACATTTTTGGCGTCAATTACCTTGTGTTGCATTTCTTAATTATGTGATTGTTTTGGTAAAGATTTGGTAAAGATTAGTCTTATTGGAGATTGGCTGCAGCGGCTTGCAATTCCGCCTGCAATGATTCTAATGTTCTGTCTTCGGGGATGCCGAGAGCCTGGCGCGCCTCTTTGGTGAGGTCGGTCCACTGGGTCTCATCCAAATAAAGAGCTGTGCTGCGGTCTATTACAACTAAATAGCCGCCTTTCTTGGCGATTTCGTTAAGAGTATCCTGTGCTTTCTTGTAGATGGGAGCCATGAGCTGTTGTTCCTGTTGTTGAAGTTCCTGCTGTATGCTTTGGGAGAACTCCTGAACGCGGCGCTGGATGTCGGTCAGCTCCTTTTCCTTACTTTCGCGTATTGCGGGAGTCCAAGTGGAAGCCTTTTGCTCGTATTGGGAATACTTGGTGTTGAATTCATCCATCATGGACTGATAGGTGTCCTGTGCCTCCTTGCCGGAGGCGGTGATGGTGGTGCGGGCCTGGTCGGCCTCTGGCATAAGTTGAACAAGCTCGCTGAAGTTCACATATGCGAACTTAGGCTGGGCGGAGAGTCCCAAAAAGGCAAGCATCGCTGCTGCAAAAAGGATGATTTTTTTCATATTGTTTGTTATTCTTAAAATCTACTTAAACATAGATGCAAATTTACATTAAATTGTATCAATTAGCAAGTGCTTCTAAAACTGCTGGCCTATGATGAAGTGAAACTGACTCCTTTGGCCGCGATCGGGATTATCGAAACCGTAGCCCCAGTCGATTCCCAGCAGGCCTATCATCGGCAGGAAGATTCTTGCACCCACGCCTGCGCTGCGTTTGATTTGGAAAGGATTGAAGTTTCTGATGTCCGCCCAGCAATTGCCGCCCTCCAAAAAGGCCAGCACGAATATCTGGCTGGATGTCTGCATTATTACCGGATAGCGGAATTCCACCGTAAACTTGTCATACACATTGCCTGCATAGGCGGTGCCGTTTGCATTGTAAGCCGTTACGGCAGTGGGGGTTAAAGAATAGTTAGGATAACCGCGCAGAGGGATTATATCGTTGCCGTAGGTGCTGTATCCCGACATGCCGTCTCCGCCGACTAAGAAGCCCTCGAAGGGAGAATAGCCCCAGGAGCGGTTGTAATAACCCAAATAACCGAACTGAACACGCGTCATAAGAACAAAGTCGCCAAGGAGCTTGGTATAATTCGCAAAACTGCCTTTCACCTTCCAATATTCTATCCATCTGTATCTGTCTCCCGAACTCCACAGCATCTTGCCGCTGCCGTCGGTGGCGTCGTAATCCACATCCCTCCAACTGTTTACAGCAACCTTGTTGCCAGCTGCATCATAAGTGAATTTGCGGAACAACGAATATGGAGGAGTAAGCTGTACATTAAGACTGAAGTCGGAACCCTCTCTCGGATAAATCATCTGGTCGGTTGAATTACGCGCAAGCGTCATTTGGTAACTCAAATTGTGCGAAAGGCCGTCCTGAAAGAAAAAATAGCCCTGATACCAATTGGTAAGTTTGTAGGTTTGCCAACTGAATCCGTTATAGAGCACAAAATAATTGTCAGGCCATTTGAGGCGGGTGCCGAGAGAACTCGCGAAACCATAGATTTCCAGAATGCGGTCTACGGTATAATTGTAAAAATAATTGTAATAGCCGCCTCTGTTGGAGGCCGTCTGACGGGTATAATAAGCGCTTAAATTAAGCGATGTGGGCTTTTTGCCAAAGAGCCAGGGCTCGACAAAGCTTCCGTTTATTGCGGTATAATATGAGCCGTTGGTTTGGAAGTGGAATGACAGGGTTTGGGCATCTCCCAGCGGAACCGGTCTCCACGCACCCTTTTCGAACATGCGATGGGTGCTGAAATTATTGAAGCTCACACCTGCAGTCGCCACAAAAGTCCTTCCTCCCCAACCTCCGGAAAGTTGAAGCTCGCTTGAGGGTTTTTCCGTAACATTATAGACTATATCTACCGTATTGTTGATTTGGTTGGGTATTATGCTGTAGCCGCCCTCACCCATTATGGCTTCGGCATCGAACTGCCCAAGCGAGGCTATTTCGCGTATGCTGCGTTCGAAGTCGCTTTGTCTGAAAAGATAACCGGGACGTGTGAAAATCTGCCTGCGCACCACTTTTTCGTTGGTGAGGTCGTTGCCGTTGATGACTATGTTATTGAGCGTAGCCTGCTTGCCTTCGGAAATGCGGATTTCCACATCCACGGAATCGTTTTGGATATTCGTTTCCACAGGAGTAACATTAAAGAAGAGATAGCCGTTGTCGCGATAGAGCTTGGAAATATCCATTTCGTTCTGCTTGCCGCCTCCGTACAATCTCTTTTCCATGGAAACAATATCATACACATCTCCTTTCTTTATGCCCAACACCGAATTCAAGGCGTCTGTGGTAAAAACGGAGTTGCCCGTCCAGGAAATATCCCTGAAATAATATTTTTCTCCTTCCTCCACTATAATATCTATCCCCAAACGACCCGGCTCCAAATAATAAATGGAATCTTTAACTATACGGGCATCGCGATAGCCGGCCTCATTGAAGGCGCTGAGCAAGGTTTTCTTGTCGTTGGGATATTCTTTGGCGTCGAACTTTTTAGAATTGAAGAAGTTATACCATTTGTTGCTCTTGGTCTTCTTCATGCTTCTAGCAAGCTTATATTCCCTTACATTGTCATTGCCGATAAAGTTAATTTCCCGCACTTTAACCTTTTCGCCCCTTTCCACTGCAAAGTTTACGCGAATGGCATTGCGGATGATGGTATCTTTTTGAACCTCAGTCTTTACAGCACAATTCAGGAAGCCTTTTTCGGCAAAAAATCTCTTGATTAAATCGACGGAGGTTTTTTCTACATATTCCGAAAATTCTCCGCCCCTGCGCAGATTGAGCCAGTCCTGAAGGTCTTTTTGTTCTCCGGACTTCACCCCGCTGAATGTCCAGCGGCTTACGCGAGGACGTTCCATTATTTTTATGACAAGATAAACGCTGTCGCGTCCGGGGCTCAGGCTCCCTATATTGAGGGATACATCCTCGAAATACCTTTGCAGATACAAGCGCTTTACTATATTGGACAACTCCTCACTCGGCACCGTAACCTCCATGCCCTTTTCCAGACCGGTGAGCGAGATAATCTGATTTGATGAGAAATAATGGTTATCCTCGACGGACACCCCTCCCACAATATATTTTTGCGGACGATTATAATCCACCTCAACTCCTCCTTCCTGCGCACGCAGGCACAGGGCAGAGAAGAGCATTAGAATTGCTGATAAAAACGCTAGTCGTTTCATTCTGTACTTTTCACTTTTCCGAAGCGGCGGTCGCGGGAAGCATACTCTTCCAGCGCCTCGCGAAAACTCTCCTTTCTAAAATCAGGCCAAAGTATGGGCGAAAAGATAAATTCGCTGTAAGCAGCCTGCCAAAGCAAATAATTGCTCAGTCTCTTTTCTCCGGAAGTACGGATTATGAGGTCCGGATCAGGAATGCCTGCGGTAATCAAATAAGGCTCCAAATCCTGCGCTCCGTCCTTGGCCATTCGAAGCGCTGCCTGACGAATATCCCATTTTCCGCTGTAGCTCATGAAAAGAATCATGGTGAGCTTGTCGTTTGCGGCTGTGTCCTGCATTATAGCATCGATAGAGGCATTCAATTTATTTGAAAGACGTTCGCGGTCTCCCAAGACAAGCAGCTTTACGCCGTTCTTCATAAAAGTGTCGCTCTCTTTTTTTATGCTGTCGAGCATTAGATTCATAAGGATTTCCACTTCTCTTTTGGGTCTTTCCCAATTCTCTTCGCTGAAAGCAAAAAGCGACAAATATTTTATGCCGTATTCTACGCAGGCCTCCGTAACAGCGCGCACGCTTTCCACACCCTCAAAATGACCATATACCCTCTCCTTACCCCTTTCCTGGGCCCAACGTCCGTTGCCGTCCATTATTATAGATATATGTGAGGGTATTTTGCTCAATTTTTCCATTTCTATTCAGGCATATTGCGCACATCCTGCCCCCAGAAGAAACGGGAACGGAGAGCATCTATAAAACTATGCATTGCAAGATTCACCCTTTTAAGGCAGAAGGGCGCCGTCTTTACCGACACCGTAACTCCTGAAGGGATTACATAAGTACGATTATCCAAGGTAAGGGTGAGCGCTCCGGAACGGGATTTTGCATTCAATTCTATTTCTTTGTCATCCGACACCACAAGGGGTCTGAGCCCTAAATTATGCGGAGCCACCGGAGTGAGAAGCATTACTTTTGTATCCGGCGGACAGATGGGGCCTCCCACGCTGAGATTATAGGCCGTGGAACCGGATGCGGTGGCCACCAAAAGACCGTCCGCCCAATAGGTGGGGAGACGCATGCCGTTTACAGAGGCATCTATTCCAAGCATTTCCGCCGATTTGCGGTGCAGACTAATCTCGTTGAGAGCATAGGGCCAATATGATGGAATATCCAAACCTGATACATCGGCGCGCAGCATGGCTCTTTCTTCTATAGTGTATTCTCCGGCAAGGAGCGGGGCCACAACGTTTTCGGGAGAGTTTTCGGAGAGAAAACCGAGCCTTCCGAAATTCACTCCAAGTATCGGTATGCCTTCTTCTGATACTAAATGGGCCGTGTTCAGAAAAGTGCCGTCACCGCCGAAGCTCAGAACCATGTCTGTTCCGCTTTGCAGGCTCTCACGGCAAGGTATAGGGTAAATCTCCACTGCACCGGCCTCCAAGCCGTTAATTACTTCCTTGAAGCGGCTGTTCTCGGAAATGGATGGATTCCCTATGTGATATCCTATCTTCATTTACAAAAGACAAATTTAACACTATTTTTACTATTTTCCTCATGGTTTTTGTTACTTTTGTAAAATATATGGAATATGCCTGCGGCCTGCAGGCGAACTCAAGTAAAGATTTTTTAGTAAATTTGTAAAATAATACTTTGTTAAGATGAAACGCACTTTATTTTTAAGCATCCTTGCCGTTGCAGGCATGCTCGTTGTATCCTGCAACAATCAAAAAACAGAAGCCTCAGAAAGCGAAACCACCGATGTCATTGCCGGAAAGGGAGACGTCGTTTATTTCAATCTGGATCGCATTCTGGAAGAATATGATATGGCCAACGACTTGCGCAGCGTTGTAGAAACAAAAATCAACAGCATTAATCAGGAGGTAAACCGTCGCGGCAGCAAACTTGAAAAGGATATTAAAGAATTCCAGGACAAGATAGACAAGGGACTCCTTACCCGCAGTACGGCTGAAGTACAAAGCGGAAACCTCCAGAAGAGGCAGAATGAATTTCAGCAGTTTGCAGCTCAAAAACAGCAGGAAATAGCCGAAGAGCAGCAGGTTATGATGAATCAGCTTGCAGATGCCATTCACAGCTATCTCGTAAAATACAATGAGGACAAGCAGTTTGCCATGATACTCACCACTCAAGGCAATATCCTTCCCGCTCCTGTGGCAGTTGCAGATACCGACCTCGATGTTACAGATGACATACTCACCGGCCTCAATGCCGAATATGTAAAGAGCAAAAGTCAGTCGGGAAAAAAATAATCCGTCTTGAAGATAGCCATACTGTCGTGCTTCTACCCGTACAGGGGTGGTATTTCCCAATTCAGCGCATGTATGTTGCAAGAGTTTGGGAAAGAGCATGATGTGCGTGCTTTCAACTTCAAAAGACAATATCCTTCCTTGCTGTTCCCGGGTAAAACCCAATATGTAAGTGAAGATGACAATGCCACTAAGGTAGAGTCCGAAAGGCTGCTAGACAGCGTAAACCCCTGCTCTTGGAGGCTCACTGCAAGAGAGATTCTGAATTGGGGGCCTGATTTAGTAATTATCGCCTGGTGGATGAGTTTCTTCGGCCCGTCCATGGGCAGGGTTGCAAGGTATCTTAACAAAAGAGGCGTAAAAACCGTGGGGCTGATTCACAACGCCCTTCCGCATGAAGCTCATTTTTGGGACAAGCCCCTTACCCGATATTTCCTTAACGGCTGCAATGGTTTCATTACATTGAGCTCAGAAGTGCAGTCTGCCCTGCTCAAATTAGGACCATATAAAAGCAAACAGCTTTTCCATCCTGTTTACTCCCAATTCGAGGAAGCTGTTCCCCGCGCTGATGCCGAAAAGGCCCTTGGCATCCCGAGCGGTAAAAAAAATCTTCTCTTCTTCGGTTTGATAAGAAAATACAAAGGCTTGGATATACTGATAAAGTCCTTCGGCTTGCTGCCGGAAGAGTACAGGCTGATAATTGCGGGAGAGCCCTATGGGAGTTTTGAAGAATATGCGGCTCTTATAAAAAAAAGCCCCTCAAAAGAAAGAATACATTGTTTTCTCTCTTATATAGCCGATGAAAAAGTGAAAAAATTCTTTTCCGCAGCTGACCTATCGGTACTTCCCTATCGGAGCGCAAGCCAAAGCGGAATAATTGCCGTTTCGTATAATTTCGGAGTGCCTGTGGCAGTGACCGACAGCCTGAAGAAGGAGGTGGAAGCTGCGGGCACGGGGATTGCAGCAGAAGACATAACGCCCGAAGCTCTGGCAGATGCCATAAAGAAGTTTTTCGGGACTTCCGGCTTGCAGCAGAAATGCAGGCAAAACATTAGAAAAGAATTGGACAGGCTGAGTTGGAATAATTTCTGCAGGTCCTTTTTGGATTATACCGATAAATTATGAAAAAATTTGCGCTGATATTGCTTATTCTTCTTGCGGTGCCTGTAGCGGCGCAAGATTACGAGGTGCCTCAAATTTCGGTATCAAAAGATAAGGTAAGGGTGGCAGGCATAGCCTATTACGCACATGTGGTTACGGTGAAGCAGACACTCTATTCAATCAGCAAGGTTTATGGCGTAAGCATTCAGGATATCTACGATTCAAACAAGAACCTCAATCTCGAAAGTGAAGGTCTCAAAATCGGCCAGGTGCTTTTAATCCCCACTGAACCTCTCGCACGTGAGGAGCCCGCGGCGGAAGAAGCGCAGATGCCCGGCAGGGCCCTTTTCCCGCAAATGAGAAAGAGCGAAGATGCCGCTTTGCAGGGCGAAGAAGACAAGCAAGGTCTTGAATTGATAAATATTGCAGTATTATTGCCTTTCAATACCGGAGGTGCGCCGGACGATAAAAGCATTGACTTCTACTCCGGAGCATTGTTGGCCGCACGCGAGCTTGGAAACAAAGGCATAAACATCAACCTGAGCACATACGACATTTCCGGAGAAAACATTTCCTCTTCGATGCTCAGGGATGCCGACTTGATTCTCGGCCCCATCTCAGAAAGAGAGGTTTACAGCGCCGCAAGCATCTGCCCGTACGGCAAATATATAATCTCTCCGCTCGAGCCCAAAACTGCCGGCATGGTTGACACTCTCAGGGTAATCCAGGCTCCCACGCCTACTGCGGCTCAAGCAGAAGATGCCGTGCGCTGGGCTATAAGCGATATGGCTCCTGGCGACTCCCTCATACTTATTCGCGAAAAAGGCAAGCCGCTTAGCGGAATACCTGCAACCATGCTTTCTGTTCTGAAGGCCTCCGGTATGCGCTACTCCACCCTGTCTTATGATCTTTTGTCGGGGCTTCAGATTCAGCCCGTCTTTGTAGAGCGCTCCAGCCCCTACGGGACCACCCGCTATCTTATAGCATCCGATGAGGAATCTTTCATCAATGATGCTGTCCGCAACATCAATTTAATGGCCTATAAAAAACAGGATGTAGTGCTTTACGGCCCATCCAGAATACGCAGCTTCAGCACCATAGAAACCGAAAACCTCCACAATATAAGCACACACGTATCCTCTACGTATCAGATAGATTATGCCAGGCCGGAAGTTCTTGCTTTTGTAATGAGTTACAGGGCCCTGTTCGGATGCGAACCCAATTCCTTTGCATTCCACGGCTATGACTGCCTGAACTACTTTGCTACAATGTGCGCACGCTTTGGAAACGGATGGTTCGGAAGGCTCCCGAGCGAAGACGGAAGCGGTCTGCAAACCGACTTCTCGTTCGAGCATACAAACGGCACGGGACAAATCAATACAGCCATACGCAGAGTGGTTTATACGCCTGATTTTAAGATTACACTTCAATAATATGAAAAAGTTCTCTTGCATACTGCTCACGGCTCTGCTTGTGAGTTCGACGGCTTTCTCCTCCGATTTCTTTTCCAAGCATTTCGAAAACGCCACTCTGAGATTGGACTATATTTTTTCGGGCAATGATACTTCACAGCACATCAGTTTCATGCAGGCCTACAAAACTAATATTTGGGCAGGAAGGAGGACAAATCTGCAAAAACCGCTTTTGGCAGGAAACGGACAAATCTGCGTAAAAGACGCCGCCTCGGGAGAAGTGCTCTATACCAACTCTTTCTCCACCTTATTTCAAGAATGGCAGAATACCGAAGAGGCCACCAAAGTTACCAGGGGCTTCGAAAATTGCTTTCAAGTTCCCTGGCCCAAAAAGCCGGTAATAATCACCGTAACTCTTACCGACAAATATCAGCAGATAAGCGCCAGCCTTTCGCACCCGATAGACCCTGAAGACATACTCATCAGACCCCTCAAAAGCAAAAGCTCTTACAGGCAGATTCATGGCGGAGGCAATTACGACAGCCGTATAGATGTGGCGGTAATAGGCGACGGCTATTCTGCGAGAGATCAACAGAAGTTTCATTCGGATGCATTGCGCGCCGTCACTGCAATAATGAGTCACGAGCCATTCAAAGGCATGGAAAACAGGTTCAATTTTATCGCCGTGAGTTCAATTTCCAGGGATTCAGGAGTTTCTATTCCGCATGCGGATAAATGGAAGGACACTTCTTTCTCCAGTCACTACGACACCTTCTATTCCAAACGCTATCTCACTACATCGAGCATGCGCACGCTGTATAACCAGCTGGCAGCCATACCCTTCGAGCATATAATAGTGCTGGCTAATACCGGCGAATACGGCGGGGGCGGCATATATAATTCGCTTGTTATAGCATCCAGCGACCATCCCACTTTCGAGGTGGTATTAGTGCACGAATTCGGACACGGCTTCGGAGGACTTGCAGATGAATATTATTACGACGATGAATATTCCCTTATGTATCCGTCCGGCGTTGAGCCATGGGAGCCGAACATTACCACTCTTACCGATTTCGGCAGCAAATGGAAAGATATGCTAAGCCCCGGAACCTTCATCCCCACCCCTCCCGATTCAATTGAGAGAAATAATGATGTACGCCGCATCTGGAACACCCTTTCAAAAGAAGAGAAGGAGTCTCTCAACAATAAGATAGGGGTATATGAGGGTGGAGGCTATCAGTCGAAAGGAGTATTCCGTCCCGTACAGGAATGCCGCATGAAAATCAACGAGTGTGAGAATTTCTGCCCCGTTTGCTCAAGGGCTATCGTAAGAATGGTAGATTATTATACCGGTAAATAGTTTCTATTTCTTACGGAAATAGATTTGCACCGGGCAGCCTGTAAGCTCGAAATTTTCGCGCAATTGGTTTTCTACGAAACGCTTGTAAGGCTCCTTTACATATTGCGGCAGATTGCAGAAGAACGCAAATGCGGGAAACTTTGTGGGGAGCTGAGTGATGTACTTGATTTTCACATATTTGCCCTTCGTGGCGGGAGGAGGGGTCTCCGCTATTATGGGCAGCATGACATCATTCAGGCGGGCTGTCGGAATACGACGCGAATAGTTTTCATATACTTTGGCAACAGCGCCCAATACATCTTGAATACGCTGCATTTTCACCACGGAAGTGAAAATTATCGGCACATCTTCGAACGGGGCAAGCCTTTCCTTAAGCCCTTTCGTATATTCATTCACGGTAGAGCTGTCTTTAAGGAAAAGGTCCCACTTGTTTACCACCAGCACACAGCCCTTGCGGTTGCGGATGATTAGATTCCAAATATTCATATCCTGCGCCTCCATGCCTGTTGTGGCATCTATCATCATTACGCAAATGTCTGAATGCTCTATAGCGCGGATGCTTCGCATTACCGAGTAGAACTCGAGGTCTTCTTTCACCTTGGCTTTTCTGCGGATGCCGGCCGTATCGACCAGCATGAATTCATGACCGAACTTATTGTAATGAGTTTCTATACTGTCTCTTGTAGTGCCGGCCACAGGGGTTACAATATTGCGGTCCTCGCCTAAAAGGGCGTTGATAAGTGAAGATTTGCCTACGTTCGGCTTTCCCACAATGGCTATTCTGGGCAGACCGGCATAAGGGTCTTCCACCTCCTTTTTTTCGGGAAGGGCATTTACAACAGCATCTAATAAATCTCCCGTACCGCTGCCGTTGGCGGCGGAAATAGAATACACCTCACCAAGCCCCAAGCTGTAAAACTGGTAAGCGTCAAAGAGTTTTTCGCCCGTATCCACCTTGTTTACGCAGAGCACCACCGGCTTTCGGCTGCGGCGCAATACATCAGCAATGCCGGCATCATAGTCGGTAATGCCGGTGGCCGCTTCCACCATGAATATTATAAGATCGGCCTCATCTATCGCAATTTCCACTTGACGGCGTATGGCCGCCTCGAACACATCATCGCTGCCAACGGCATAGCCCCCGGTATCCACCACCGAAAATTCGCGTCCGTTCCAGTCGGACCTGCCGTAATGGCGGTCGCGGGTTACGCCGGAAATATCATCCACTATAGCCTGCCTCATACCTACAAGGCGGTTGAAAAGGGTAGATTTCCCCACATTCGGACGTCCTACTATGGCTACAAGGCTCATTGCTTCTTAAAATTATTGCGGTCAAACAATGAACAGCCCTCACAAGCGTCCGAGTAAGTTCCGGTACACTCAATCCCTCCACCGCCGTAAGCCTCCCGCTGCAAACGGGCATCCTCATGCTTGTAGCAGCTTATGCCGCGCTTGAGAAGCTCCTCATTCTGGTCTATATCGGTCTTTGGGAAACCCTTGTGAAAGAATATCCCCACACACATTCCAAGCACACAAAGGCCTACAAGTGCAATGGCTGCTATAAATACCTTCATTTTAATTTTCGAATTCGTCGCTTATCGATTCGTATAAATAAACTTTTGTCATCATTCGTGCAAAGAGCCTCGTCATGCTGATGATATGGATTTTAGAATCATTTTCGAGTTCGGGATGAGCAATCGTATCCGTTATATAAAGTTCATCGATTTCTGATCCATGCACAAGTTCCACCGCAGGCTCGCTAAGCACCGCATGGGTAATGCAGGCGCGTACGCTGGCGGCCCCCATCTTTTTAAGTTCGGCTGCAGCCTTGCAAAGAGTACCGGCAGTATCTACAATATCGTCCACTATTATTACATCCATGTTTTCAACATCACCGATTACCCTGATTGCACCGACCTGATTCTGCCGCGTACGGGTTTTATGGCATATTATGGTGGGCGGCTCATTGCTTCCGCGTTTTTTTAGCCTTCCGGCATAGAAATTAGCCCTCTTGGAACCTCCGATATCGGGAGATGCTATTGCAAGATTCTTGAGTTTGAGCTTCTGAATGATGTCAAGGAACAGATTGCTTGCCATTATATGGTCGAGAGGAATGTCGAAAAAGCCCTGAATCTGGTCGGCATGGAGGTCGCAGGTCATTATGCGGTCGGCCCCTGCGGCTGTAATGAGATTTGCCACGAGCTTTGCGCCTATGCTGGTGCGGGGCCTGTCCTTACGGTCTTGACGAGCCCAACCGAAATAAGGAGCAACCACAATAACTTTGGAGGCGGATGCTCTTTTGGCTGCATCAATGCAGAGTAGAAGTTCCATAAGATTGTCTGCCGGCGGAGTTATGGACTGAATAAGGTAGACGGTGGCTCCGCGTATGCTTTCCAAATAATACGGCTGGAATTCCCCGTCCTTAAAGTGGATTATCTCCAGATTACCCAAATGGATATCCTCATCTTTCAGATCTTCAAGTTCCTTCAGATGTTCGACTACTTTCTTTGCAAAGTCCTGTGAGGCTGTGCAACTGAATACCATCATTCTATGTTCATGCTGCATACTTATAATGATTTTAAGATAGATTCTATATAATTCAGAACTTCTTCCCTGCCCGAAAAGTTTTGTGAGGATGTGGCGAATACGGGCGGAAGTTCCTCCCACTGTTCCAATAGTTTTGCGGCATTACGCTCCATCTGCTCTTTAAGCACATTAGGACCCCGCTTATCGCATTTGGTGTAAATTATGGAAAAAGGTATTCCGTCCTCACCGAGAGTGGCGATAAAATCGAGGTCGTTCTGCTGTATATCGTGCCTGGAGTCTATCAGCACGAACAGCAGCACAAGTTCATCAGAGTTGTCAAGATAATCGTTGATAGTATCCTCCAGCTCTTTGCGGGATGTATTGGACAGTTTTGCATAACCATAACCCGGCAGGTCCACCAAATACCAGCTTTCATTTATAAGAAAGTGATTCACAAGCCTTGTTTTGCCCGGAGTCGATGAGGTTTTGGCAAGTCCCTTAACTCCTGTGAGCATATTGATGAGAGAACTCTTACCCACATTGGAGCGTCCTATGAAAGCGAATTCAGGCAGTTTGCGCTTCGGCCGCTGCTCTACCCGGGTACTGCTGCCTGCGAAAACTGCCTGTGTAACTTCCATAATGTTACAAATATAATTAATTTATTTATTTTTCGGATAAAGAATCGTAAAGCAGGCTCCTCCCAAAGCGAAAGATTTGCTGTAGCTTATGGAGGCCCCGCATTTTTGGAGTATGCTGCGCGATATGGCAAGCCCGAGACCGCTCCCGCCCGTCTTTGTGGTAAAGTTAGGGGTAAACAATTTGTCGGTGTTTTCGGGCAGTACACCCGGACCGTTGTCTTCAAAGACTATGTCGTAATACCCGTCTTTCACCGAATGCCTCAACGATACCATGACCCTGCCGCCATCAAACTCATCCAAGGCTTGCACGGCATTGTTTATCAGGTTTACAAACACTCGGGCAAGCTGGGGTTTCGGAGCCATCACCACGGCATCATCCAAGCCCATGTAATCGAAAGTGATGTCTTCGTGTCCGGAGAACATGGCGAGTTCTTCTTGAACCAACTCGCCTATATTGATTTCCGTAGGCTCTTCGGTATAGAGTTTTGCAAAGGTGGAAAACTCATTGGCAGTCTCCGTTAGGATATTGATATGGTCAAGAAGCATCTTCGAAACTTCATCGAATTTTTCTTTCCAGCCTGAATCCCCCCTGTCTTTCAAGCGCATGATTCTCTGAATCTGAAGCTTCATTGGTGTAAGCGGATTCTTGATTTCGTGAGCAACCTGACGGGCCATGCCGCTCCAGGCCTTGTCGCGCTCGGCCTCCGCAAGCTGGCGGGAACTCTCTGAAAGGTCGGTAACCATACGATTGTAAGCGTTTACCAACGAACTTATCTCATCTTCCTTGTCATATTGGATATATTCCAGCGAATCGAGGTTGGCATCTTCCATCTTGCGGCCGATTTGAAGCAAAGGCAGGAACATACCGTCCAGCACCCGTCGTGTCATAAGGATGGCAAAGAGCAGCAAGAAGATGAATATCGACAAAATGCTTATGCCATGGTTCACCGCATTTGTTTCGAAATCGTAAGTATCATCAGTATAGGGAGCGCAGATGATTGCTATTATATTTCCGTCCTCCCCAACCAAAGGAGCATACATGCTATAGAATTTATTTTGCGCCACAGACTCTTTTTGAATATAATACCGGCTTGTAAGCAGCATTATATTGCGATAGGCCTCACCATCCATGCGGCTGTCCATCATATTGCGCTCGAACACCATGGGAGCAGTGCTCATAAACACCATTCCATTCGGAGTATATAATGTAATGTCGGAGTTGGTATTATTCCCCACATCTTCTATCAACCTGAGGACCTCATTGCTGCGAAGATCATCTGTGGTACGGGCACCCCTTATTCGGGTGGAGATGCTGGAGGCAATAGAATTTATTTTCTCGGTCATGAGAGTGCGCCGGTTTTCCTCATGGCGGTCATACACGAAATACACGCTCAGCGCCGCCATGCTCACAAGAGCCAGGATAAGGGATGCCATAATTACCGCGTTCAAGCGGGTGGTAAAATATTTTTTCTCGAAGACGCTCTTCCTTCGACGTGGTCTGAGGATAGTCTGAGCAAGAAAAGTAATAAGGCCTATAAAGATGCCTGAAACCGCATAATACAGAGCGGCAATGGTGCGGCGCGACACTATTACGCTTTCATCTTCGGCTACCACATAAATGAAATGCGTAAAGCCTCCGCTCTTCATATGTGTGTCTTCTTTGGAATAAACCGCATCTGCAAGTTCATTATCCATATGTACGGGATAAGCGAAATTGCCTCTGAAACTCAGCAGGGAACGGCTTTGATAGCGTGCATAGGCATAAGTGGGGGGAATCAAAACTTCACCCGGGGCTGTTTCTCCCAAAATGCTGGCATATCCGCGGAAGCGCCAATCGCCTTTCCTCTCCACTTGCAGCATTATATGGGAAGGACCATAATTTTTGACGTAATAAGTGAATACGGCAATATATACAACCAATGCATCAGAACCCTCTTTGAAAACAAAACGTGAACCGGGAGAGATGTATTCGCCGCCGCTCAAGAGAGAAAGGTCCATTTGACCATCCACGCTCACAATCAAGTCATATTCTTGAGCAACCCGGGCTAAATAATTGTCTGCTATGCGGTTGCGAATTGCAGCTCCCGCATTCGGCAAAACCGAAAGCGATGCAATCACAGGGTCATCCGCTATTTTTTCTTCCACAAGGCGAAGCTGCATCTCAAGACCTATATCCCTGCTTACAGCCAAACGGTTAGCCCAAACCTCCATGCCGGATTGTTCTTTTTTGAAACCTAAACAGGCAGTAAGGGATACGAAATATATTGCCACCGCCAAAGCGAAGCCTATACGGTTTGGAATAGACATACTGTCTTGATGAAAACCGAAGAGGCGGCTGGTAAGCGGCTGCAACATGGTAAAAATCATTGGTATGCACGAAAACAGCACGCCAAGCAGCAAATAAACCAGCACACTCACCCAAGTAATCTCTTTTATCTTATAAAGTTCGAGATTAATGTTGGAGTTAAGCGAGATGCTTTTTATAGCCACATAAGAAAAAGCAACTAATGCTACGGCTGCAGCGAGCAGCAGCAAAACCCTTAAAACCCCGAGAGGATAGCGGTCCAAGAACGAACGCAAATCCTTGCGGGCAATGAAGATGCTCCATATGGGCATCACCAGCATCAAAGTCAGTAAAATCAGTGCTCCCAAGGAATAAAAGACCATACCATCGGCATAGAGCAAAGGCGAAAAAAGGCCGGAATTCACGCTCACTTTGGCGCCGCTGAAATAGAAAGCCAACAGGACCGCGAGTACGGTTATGAGTTCTATAATCAGGTTTTTAGCGCTTGGCTCAGCCGACAGAAAAAACAGGGCCGCGGTAAGAAAGAAAGCAAGAGCAAGCCACAGATATGGCATACTTACCGGAGGGGTGGATGAAAGCGAATTGTAGAGTATCTTGAATTGGGGCTGTCCCCCTACAAAAACGGGAGAGCCGCCGCTGTTAGTAAGTTCTTGAATTGAGTGATTCTCAGGGATGCGAAGGCGTGGATTTATGCCGCTGAAACTGCGATGGTCAAGCGTATTCATTATTTCCAGCCCCACTACCAGTGTAACATTTTCCTGAATTACCTTCTTGGCCAGATACCACTTGGAGCCTATATTGCTGAAAGAAAAATCTTCCTTAAGCTCTCCAAGCGGGGTTCTTAGGGCCGAGCGCGGATTTAAAAAGCCTTGGAAGAGCATTCCGCTGCTGAGTTGATCATTGGAAATGGGAAAACGGTTCACCCAGCTCTGGAGTCTTTCATCAACATAACGATAAATCACCATGTCGGATGGAATACGGCCTATATCCAGCCATTCCGCCGGGTCTGCCGCCAAAGCCTTATCTGTAAAAGATTGTAAGATGTCGAGTCGGGATGCAAGCACTCTTTCCGCTTTTTTAGCGGATGATTCGGTGTCTGCAGGTGTGCGGGTGCTTAAAGAGATGACAATGAAGACCACGCTCAGCACCAACAATGCTACAGATATCCAACCGTATTTCTTACTCTTGTTCATTCGTGATGATAAGGCTCGCCCTTGATTATTGTAAATGCACGATAAAGTTGTTCTGCAAAAATCATTCTCACCATCTGATGATTGAATGTCATCTTGGAAAGAGACAATTTTGCAGATGCGGCATCATATACTTCTTTTGAAAAGCCGTAGGCTCCTCCTACTACAAAACAGAGGTCTTTTCCCGTATGGACAAGCTTTTTTTCAAGCCAATCGGCAAACTCAATCGAACGGAGTTCTCTTCCGTGTTCATCCAAAAGTATCATCCCGCAATTTCCCGCCGCTTTCAATATCTCAATCCCCTCCCTCTCTTTTATCTGCGCTTCAGAAAAAGACTTAACCCCCTTCAACTCAGGGATTTCCACAAGCGAAAAGGGGATATACCGGTTCAAGCGTCCGATGTATTCATCCAAACCCTGTTTTACCCAGGGAACAACGGTCTTGCCCACAGTGATAAGCGTTATGCGCATAACCTTGCAAAGATAAAAAACTGGCTCAGAATTTGCAAACGGAAACAAGTGAATGAGGATTTTAAAATTTGGTCTTGCGGCCGCCGTCGCATTCCTTTCCTGTTTCAGTCTCAAAGCTCAAACAGGAGACTATGACGTATTCGTACCCATAGCCAAATATCTCTCTCAGGGCAATACCGAAGCCATATCCGCCTGGTACGCCGACAATTTGGACATCACTGTGCTCTCCAACGGCGGCAACGCTTCGCGCAATCAGGCAAAGCAGATTCTCAAAACGTTTTTCGAGTCTTACACTCCCCGCTCATTCGAATTAAGATATACTGCAGGCAGGGCGAATATGAAATACGCCCTCGGCACTCTTAATGCAGGGGGCGAAAATTTCCTCGTAACTATTTTCGTTAGCAGTAAAGGCGATACCTACACCATCCAGCAAATAAAAATAGAACGGATGCAGTAAAGTTTTTTATTGACGCTGTCCGTAAGTGCGGTCGGAAGTGTTAACCGTAATCACATCTCCCTGATTTATGAAAAGGGGAACCATGATTGTTGCACCGGTTTCAAGAGTCACTTCTTTAAGGGCGCTGGTGCTGGCGGTATTGCCCTTCACCGCAGGCTCGGCATAGGTAACCTCCAAGGTCACATAAGTCGGCAATTCGCAGGTGAGGCACCTTTCTTCGTCTGCCAGGAACATCATTTCCACTCGCTGACCCTCTTTCATAAGGTCGGAATTCTCCACCACGTCTTTGGGGAGATGAATCTGCTCGAAGGTTTCTTCGTGCATGAAATGGAAACTATCTTCATCTGCGTAGAGGAATTGATAGGGACGCCTCTCTACATTTATGGTGTCCACTTTAACTCCCGCAGTAAAAGTATTCTCCAATATTCTTCCGTTCTCAAGATTGCGCAGTTTGCACTTTACGAAAGCGGGGCCCTTGCCCGGTTTAACATGTTGAAACCATACAATCGAGCAGGGCTTGCCGTTGAAATCTATGCAAAGTCCGTTTTTGAAATCTGCTGTTGTTGCCATAATATAGTGTTAAAAGATTATTATCAGTAATAGGTCTACAAAGTTATTAAAAAATAGGAATTATTGCAATTCTTTGAGCTTTTCGGCGACTTTTTCCAACAGCCACTTGGGGGTCGAGGTGGCTCCGCACACGCCCACGCTGTCGGATGCGGAAAACCAGGATGCCTGCAATTCGCTTTCGTCAACAACGCGGTAGGTACGGGGATTGACGCTCCTGCAGAGTTCGAAGAGCACCTGCCCGTTGCTGCTCTGGCGGCCCGATACAAACACCACCGCATCGTGCTTCTTAGCGAAATCGACCAATTCCCTATGCCGATATGCCACCTGACGGCAAATCGTATCGTGCACAGTAACATTTGATATATGTTCAGAAAGATAGCGGCAGATTTGCTCATATCCGGCAGGGCTCATAGTGGTTTGTGAGAAAATTTCCACAGGGCCGACCACCTTCCCTTGAGCAAGTTTCTTTTTCAGCTGTTCGAGACTCTCCACCACAACGGCATCATCCCCCACCTGACCCATCAGGCCGAGCACTTCGGCATGACCGATTTTCCCGAAAATAACTATAGTGCCCTTAGCTCCAAGACGCTTATGGGATTCGCGGATACTCTCCTGAATTTTGAGAACTACGGGACAGGTGCAATCTATTATATTGATTCCTAAAGATTCAAGCTTTTCATAGGTGGATGGAGCCTCGCCATGAGCGCGAATCAGCAGAGTATCCTGTGATGTGAGTTTTTCCAAGCCCTCGTGATTTGTGGGTATAAGCCCCATAGAGGCAAGACGTTTCAGCTCCGCCTCGTTATGGACCATCTCTCCGAGCGAATACAAGGGGGATTTTTCGGCAAGAAACTTTTCCGCCTTGTATATTGCACGGATTACCCCGCCGCAAAAACCGGAATGTGAATCTATCTCTACCTTCATTGCGCTTATTCGAATATGCCGAACCTGCCCTGTATCAAACCGCGCAGCCAGATAATTTCTTCGTGGAGGGTCATGTCGGAATTGTCTAATACAAAAGCATCCTCCGCTTTGCGAAGGGGTGAAACGCTGCGATGAGAATCTATATAGTCGCGCTCTGACAGATTTTTAACCACTTCTTCGTAACTTGTCTTCTGCCCTTTGGAGATAAGTTCATCGTATCGGCGCTTGACCCGTACTTCCGGTGATGCGGTAAGAAAAATTTTGAGCTCGGCGTTGGGGAACACGCTTGTACCGATATCGCGTCCGTCCATCACCACCCTGCCGCCTTTACTGAAAAGATGCAGACGCTCATCCACCCAAGCTCTTACAAAGGGCAAGGCGGAAATCGGGCTTACATATGCCGACACCTCCATGGTGCGTATTTCCTTTTCTATACATCTGCTTCCCCAAAATAGACTTGTGCCCTCCTGTGAATGTTCAAAATGAAGTTCCAACGAGGGCAGGGCGGACTCAAGCGCGGTCTCATCTATGACGTCATCTTCTATTATGCCCTTTTCCATGGCGAAAAGGGTGACTCCGCGGTACATTGCGCCGGAATCGAGATATAAAAAAGAGAATTCTTTTGCTATGAGTTTAGCAAATGTGCTTTTGCCTGTGGAGGAACAGCCGTCCACTGCGATAATAATATCAGGAACCGTCATATCGAAACAAAAGTACGCAAAAAAAACGGTTATTCTGCCGTTCCGGATGAAATTCCTGTTCCGCCTGCAGGACAGTAGTTGCAAATTATTGCGTATCTTCGCGCCATGATTTTAAACGGAAAACAAATATCAGACTCAATCAAGGCGGAATTAGCGAAGAAGATTGCTGACTTTCCTCAAAAATACGGACGCGCACCAAAATTAGCTGTTATCTTGGTGGGGGAAGACCCCGCAAGCACCCGTTATGTACGAAATAAAGAGATAACCTGCGAGCGTGTGGGCATAGAAAGTCATACCGTCAGGCTCCCCGCCACGGCAAGCGAAGAAGAGGTGTTGAAAGAACTTGAGATTCTTAATAAAGATTCGAGCGTGGACGGCATACTTGTTCAGCTGCCTCTCCCTAAACATATTTCCGAAAGAAACATTATAGATGCCTTAGACCCCGAAAAGGATGTGGACGGCATAACTTCATTGAATATTTCGCGCCTTTGGACGCTCAAGCGCGGACAAGCGGA
>Ga0255347_1001436_pt1 | contig 38592 bp, 51 predicted proteins | sample wastewater_treat_2_FD_192479 | JGI IMG/M metagenome (GOLD analysis project Ga0255347, IMG submission 192479) | Wastewater microbial communities from Lulu Island WWTP, Vancouver, Canada - plant24 | ecosystem: Engineered > WWTP > Wastewater > Unclassified | place: Canada: Vancouver, British... | reverse complement strand
AATGGTCGATTCCGCGATGGTACATCATATCCTGCAAACATAATTTCTGTTGAAGCAGACGGTGTTGGCGGTCTTACGCGGAATTTCTACTGTGCGCATGAATTACTTTTGACTGCAATGCAAAATATCTGCAAAATAGGCGGAGGAGATTTCAGTCTCAGTAGAATAGATGATAATGAATTTCAAGTAAAATGGCATGAGAATCAATTAGGCACAGATCGTCGCACCTCGATAATATTTTCACTTGGACGTGCGAATATGGCAAATCCGAGGTATACTAAAGACATATTTCCAGAGAAAACCGTTGCGATAGTTGGAGGACAAGGCGAAAAGTCTGCTCGCGATATTTTTGTCAAAACTGCTTCATCACTAAGTACGTATAATGACGTTGAGTTTTTTACAGATGCAACAGATGTCGAATATGGAGACACAACTGGGTTAGAGGATGCCGGGGTGCGTAAACTTGAAGAAACTAAAGCAGTAGAATCATTTTCATTTGATGTTTTGCAGGCTGAAAGTACAAGATTCGGAGTTGATTATTATTTAGGTGATATTGTTACTGCTATCAATCCTTATAATAATTTGAGTATTATCCAAAAAGTAAAATCAGTCGGGTTGGAATTAAGACAGAATGGCGAATATCGCTTTGATGTGGAATTGGAGTTATTCGATGGATAGTGAATTATTAAAGAAATTATCAAAAGAAATACAAGATTTGAAAAGCGAGGTCATGGAATTACGAAGGCGACCTTTGCCTTTGGGTGGCGGTACAGACGAAAACGCTATTCATGATAATGTAAGCGGGGAAATTGCAGCAATAACAGAAAAAGTAATCCCAGCCAATAATGATTTATTTTTGATTGAAGACTCAGCTGCAAGTAACGCCAAAAGAAGAGTCAAACTTTCAAGCATACGAAATCATGAGGCGACCGACCCGAACGCGATACACGACAACGTCGCTGGAGAAATCGCAGCAATAACCGAGAAAACATCCCTAGCGGATAACGACCTTGTTCTGATCGAAGATTCGGCTGCTAGTAACGCTAAAAAGCGTTCAAAAATCAGTACAATTGCAAATAGAATTTTTGCTTCTTTATTAGGATTGAACAATCTTACAGACCCTAATGCAGATCGTATTCTGTTTTGGGATGATAGTGCAGGGGCTTTGAAGTGGTTGACGGTAAGTACAGGATTAAGTTTATCTGGAACTACATTAATAACAAGTCCAACCTGGAGTAACTATACACCTAGTGTTAGCGGTTATCAAAGTATGACGGTCTCACTTAAATCAAATTCATTTTGTAAATACAAGACGCAAGGGGACGAAATCACCATTGCTTTTCTTTTACAAGTAACGACTGGCGGCACAGCATCCCGGGGAATTTTTGTAAACATACCAGTGACAATGAATACTTCAAATCCTCAATCCATGACTGCTATGGTTTATAGTGCAGGGACTGATTGGTATCCAGGTGTCTGTTTTGCATTAACTAACGGAAATCTTGACATAAGAAGACCTGGAGGCGTAAGTTGGGGAATTGGGACAACTTATATAGCTCTAAATGCTACATTTTTAACGGCGGGAGTATAAGAAGAGAGGGAGAGAAAATGATCTTAGGAATTGACGTAAGCGGCTGGAATAGCAACTTATTTAATTGCATAGTGAGGTCTTATGGAAGAAAACGGAATAATAACATTTTTGTAAACTGGACTTGGTCACGGATGATTGCAAGGACGTATGAGAAAGGAAAGCGTAAAGGAGAGAAAATATGAGTAGAACAATTTATGGAAATATTTACAAACCAGACGGGTCGGCATGGAGTACTGGAATAATCCAATTTATTCTGCTCGACTCGTTTGAAAAATCAAACGGTGTAGTGGTTGGAACAACGCATTCAATTACGTTGGATTCTTTCGGTTATTTTAACGTGAACTTAGAGACGCCTGATACCGGCACCGCGCATTATCGCATAGTTCTTCCAAATAATGAAAAGCAGCACGCATACATATCAGCGGGTGCGTCTATGGATCTTCAGACATTACTAACTATTGCTGAGTCCGAAGTTGATCCAAACGAGCTTGAACTTTTGTTAGATGCCAGCACTGCGAGTGTTGGATTTTTGAAAGTTCATCGTATTACTGACCAAACATTTTTATCCGCTGATCAATGGCATGATGTTGTATTTGAAGAAAAAGTTAGCAGCGAATCTACTGATGACTTCTCATTTTTTGATGAAGATCTGATTACTGAAGACAAATCAATTATTGTAAGCAACGCAGTTGGATTATTCTTAGTTTTAGGTTGTATTCATCCTACATGGTTGGGAAATGCAAATGATACTCCGCTTATTGCTTTACGAGTTGTCACAAGTCGAGACAGTGGATCAACATGGGAAGAAAAGCGATGTCTACAAGTACTCACAGAAAAAGGCCGCGGTGCTGATGAACACGACACGATGCCGTATCACGGGTCAATTGACGTCGTAGCAAATGAACAAATAAAACTGCAAGTACAAGTATCAGACACAAATCTAATATTGGCAGGCGTACAAAATATATTTGACAACCCAATTTCAGCTACAATGACGTTTTATGGCGTTATAATCCCATGAATAACCTGATATAATTAATGAGAGGTGACTATGACAAGATCTAAATTACCGAAAGGCAAAGGCTGGTTTATATGGGCGCTGTCACAAACATTGAATGGCGACCCATTCGCACTTGCTGCTGAAGCAAAAGATGCCGGCTTAGGACATGTGTTATTACATATCCATGATGGTTATTTGTCAGAAGAAAAGGTGCCTGGTGGACGTAATCTTACACCATATATTTATGCACTTCGATCTGTTGGAATTGAATGCTGGGGTTGGGGTGCAACATATGCGACCACTTGGTCACAAGGTGCTGACAGAGTCATCGAAGCATTTGACAAGCACCCGGAATTGGAAGGGTACGTTCTTGATGGTGAAGGTCCGATGAAAAACCGGCCAAATGAAGCAATGGCCATTATGAAAAAGCTTCGTTATTATCTTCCAGATGTTCCAATTGGACTTTCATCTTATCGGTTTCCTAAGTATCATCCAGAATTTCCATGGCGTGAATTCCGCGAACAGTGCGATTTCGATATGCCGCAAGTGTATTGGGAACAATCAACGTCTGTAGATGCAGGCAAATTACAATTGATTGCATCGTATAATCAATTTGCGCAGTTATCACCAAAACTTCCGTACTTACCAACAGCACCCGCTTATAAAGTTGGCGGATGGGAACCGACAATCTGGCAAATCAAAGGAATGTTTGAGCAAGCAAAGGAAATGGGCATGAACGGTGTAAATTTCTGGGTGCTGTATCAAGCGATGCGTGATTTGCCAAAGCTGTATGATTTTATAAAGACGTATAAATTTGATGTTCAACCAGATCCTCCAGTGGTTATTCCAGAATATACATTGGAAGAGAAAGTGGATAAATTATGGCAGTCTCATCCAGAGCTGCATTAGAAAAGGAGAATTGTTATGCCAAGTTTTGAGTTTTCACCTGAATTAATTGTAATAATTGCCGGCGGATTTTTATCCATTGTATTTACGTATTCACCCAAGTTGAATACGTGGTTTGCGGCCAAAAGCGAGGACTTTAAGAAACTCTCCATGCTTGTGCTGATGGTATTGACTACAATAGTAGTATTCGTGCTAGGCTGTATAAAAGTTGTCACTATGCATAATTTTGTTTGTGCGCAACAGACAGCTGTCGATTTTATATATTATCTAATTTTGGCTGTAATGTCTAATCAAGGAGTTTTCAAATTATCGCCTAAACCTATCTCAGTAAAACAAGCCAGCACCGCTCAATTCATTCCTCCAAGGCAATTTCCGGATGGACAGTGATCTGTTGGACAGAGCTAGCGATCGCTTATTGTGGGAACAGATAAAGACAGAAAATGATTTAGTGAAGGCTGTCCACATGATGGCAGACCTGGGTTATGGAATGGTTGTGTCTAGAAAACGGCAAGATGAAGAATTGGCGTGCGAAATAAAGTCTTTGCAGAAAGTTATTTTAGGAAATGGAGACCCAACAAATAGCATCGTGGCAAAATTAGACGCTCATTCAAAAGAAAGTAAATCACAAAGTGAAGCACTTCAACGTCTTACAAAGGATGTAAATGAAGTGAAACTTTTATTAATTGGTGATGTAACCAAAGGTCCGAAAAATGAGTCACTTTTAGATATGGTGCAGCACGCGACAAAAACAAGCCAGGCGGCTACTAGAGTCGTCTGGCTGATTGTTGGAGTAATTGTCGCTGAGCTGGTTATGAAACTTCTTGGGCTGTTTTAGATTTCATTGATGCTTCTAAATCTGCGAATATTTTGTTTATAAGATCAACAACTTCTTGTGGAGGCAGACTATGCACATGTGATAAAATTTCTGCGTCAGTCGCATATCTGTCTTCATCAGAGTTATATAAAACATGCGGACAAAGTGCGGCAACGAGGGCTGAATGATCAGTGACACCAAATTTTATTCCTAGTAGCGTTAGTGTTATTAATGGATCAGTCATAATTGCCGGTTGGTTTATTCGTATTTCTATTTTCATTTGTGCATCCTTTGCTGGTTACAAGGCCACCAGCGGGGCGCTTAGATTAGTTATGCAGTCAGTAAGTAGCTAAATTCTTCTGGTACTTCGTTTACATCGCCACCATCATCGATGAAATTTTCCCATCCAGCTTCATCCCAGCAATGTCTACAAAGACCTACATATGATTCACCTTCGCCTGTTTCGCGTGTTCGTTTGCCGCAGCAATTACATTTATAAACGCCTGATCCTTTTTGAAAAGTTGAATTAGTTTTTGTTTTCATTTCAATCTCCTTATGTTTAGTTTGATAATTCTACTATACCAGGAAATTGGGTGCAGGTACTAATACCAAATGTCACAGAATGTCTATGACATTAATCACTATTTTTACTCTTTATTTCGCCTTTTCCGCCACATTTTTTGCAGTCTACAAATCCACGGTTGGGATCTTTTACATATCCATAACCTTTGCATGCAATGCATTCGATCCAACGTAATTGTTTATCATTCTTATTTATTTTCATTATATGTCCTTTTGAAATGTTGGGGACATCCGGCATCTCGACCAGATGTCCCCTTTGTAAGGAGTGAAACGAACTACCACCGATGAATTCGTGTTCTTACGATTGTTTTTAGATCACGAAGATCTTGCATCAATTGTTTCTTAGTATATAATCTGTAAGCACGCTCAAGCTTTACAAGATTTTCGATATCCCAGTGATTGCGCACAAATTCTTCTGTTCGTGCTGGGTATGCTCTGCAGGCATCTACTAAATACAGCACCCGCTCGACAATTTCTGGAATACCCCAAATATCAGGCGTTGTGAAGTTGTAATTATCTTTGGCAACATAGTGGGTGCGTCCAACTTTACTTGGATTTACAACAACTTCGTCATACTTTAGACACCAGTCTTGATAGTGATTATAAGGGCGCGAATTCTCCCAATTACCGTCTGAGATTTGACCAGCTAATTCTCCTAAGAAAATTATTTTTTGCTCAATGTTTCGTACGTTTAGTTGTTTTTGATACATAATTACACCGTCACTTTCAAATAGGTAATGCTGTTGAAACCATGTGCCATTAAGTAGCTAGCTTGTTCTTTGAGTTCTTTACGAGTAAGATAAAGACCTTGGAAAAACATATTGCGGCCGGTATTTGTGTTGAGTGCGAAGATGTTGAAGTAGTATTTCATTTTTGCTCCTTAGTTGAATTTGATTATAGATCTATTCTACAACCAAATTCAACACAAGAGCTAATACCAAATAGCATAGAATGTCTATGACATTTGGTACTATTTGTTCATCTCCATAATTCGTTTTATGGCTTTATTAACTACATTTTGTGGAACACTATTTATTTGTTTCAAATTACGATCATTGGTTAGTTCGGAATTAGACACAGTGCGAAGTTCACCTAACTTATTCTTTCTCCAATATCTACAAAAGTGGGCCGGCTCGTCTGTTGACGGGTGCTGTTTCCATACAAATCCAAATTCGCAATCTTCATGCAATATATTTCCATCGGCGTGGTCTGGAATGCATACAATTTGAGTTCCTTGTTTCATAATTACATCCTATACTTTGACATTAGATCTGAAGAAATATCTATTACTTTTAGGATATTACGTTTTTCACCTACTTTTTGTCCAAGTCTTTCGACTTCACTCCAATGTTTATATGCCCAATCACAGTACATGCACCAGTCGTCTGCCCATCCTTTTACGCACACCCATCTCAATAATTGACCAGATCCCGTCATATGCAATCCATCCGGTGAATCCGGTGCTTCACCTTTCGCGAATACTTCCCCAGGTGCTGTTGCATCAAATGTTTCTTGCGTTATTACTTGTCGCATGCTAATATCCTTTCATAAATCTATTCACATTTTCAGCTTCTTTTGATAAGTATGCCATCGCAAGTTCTTCTGGATGAATTCCTGCAGAATTAAGTAAAACGATAAGAGTGCCAATAAACGCAATAATATCTGCGAATTCCGCTGTGACTTTTTGACGATAAACAACTTTATTATTTCTTTTCCATTCTTTCCAATTAAATTCTTGTAAGAACTCTGTAACTTCAACAATAAGTGCCAATGAAAATAATCTCAAATTCTCAGGAGTCATATTTGAGAAAGATTTTTCAGTAAGCATATTTGCGTCATTATGAAGTTTATTCAACAGTGTAAACGTATCAGAGATATTTTTGAATACATCCGGTGCGCGCAAATAACTCATAATTTCATGTGCGATTTTTAACTTTTCTAGCTTATCCAATATTCACCTACCTTATCTTCTGCTTTGATAATTACATTATTTGGAAGTACACTTTTCATCCCATTAATCATGTGATATTTCATAAGTTCTTTTGCTTCATTTACATAGGGATCTGGAAATGTTCCAACTAATTCGTCGTGTACTGTAACACCAATATAATCGAATAAATCAGTGTGTTCATACATATCGCGTATTGCAACTTTCAAACCAATTGCCGCTGTTCCTTGTACTGTTGTGTTCAATATTGTTGCCGGTGATAATTTTCGTCCGACTAGCACCCTCTTTGCGCCCAATGGTAATCTTACTGTAACTACTCTGTGATTTTGTGCCATTGCATATGCACGGGTGCGAGCGCGTTGAAGTCCATCGTAAGTAGAAAAGAAAGCTTCTACAATATGATTTGCTTCTGATCGTGATAAACTATCACCTTGTTGTCTTGCGTGCGCATATAATGCATTTGCTGTTCCACCAAACAATAATGTGAACGTAGCAGCTTTTGCATTTCTTCGTTCTTCTTTGCTTACTTCAGATTGAAGTTTCATGTAAATTTGAGAACCGACAGCACTGTGTACATCGTCACTTTCTAGTGCTTGTAACATTTTTATATCATTTGCAATCGCGGCTGCAATACGCACTTCAAGTTGGGAATAATCAACTGCAATAATTTGATGTCCATAAAGCCCGCCAAATAGTTGGCGCGATGTTCTCGGCACTTGTTGCAAATTAGGATTAGACGATGAAAATCTTAGCGTGTCTGTTCCAGCTTGCCAAAAGCGTGCGTGAACTCTTCCGTGATCAACATGTGTTTCAATCCATTCTGGACTGTACGTTTTTAGAAATTGTTGCGGGATTTTGAAGTCAAGTAACATTTTACAAAAATCAGCTAATGAACCAGATTCATAGTACGCTTTTTCAGCAAGTGCTGCTTTATTAGTTGATTTCATCTTTATGCCAAATTTATCAAATATGGCTTTCTTTATTTGTTGTGGAGAATTGAAATTTATTTCACCAACTGTGTTTTCCAATTGCAATTGATAATTATCACGCAAGTCTTGTTGTTGTTGATAATATTCATAATATTTGTCAAGATCAATTGGTAATCCATTGAGAGTCATTTTTGCTACAGGTTTTATAATGTCCATTTCTAACTTCAATGCATCAATCATGTCTTTTTCTGCAGCAATTTTTGTTTGAGCATCTCGCAACGCATGAAGGTGTGTTACGTCTTCTTCTGCATACCGAATTTGATCTTCAGATAATTTAGCAGCCATCCATTGTCCGTGTTCAATATCTTTGTCTACATTTAATCCGAGCCGCCGTCTTACTGACGCCCTCAATGACTTAGAAACATCTTGACGGCCGGTGGTGCTGATAATACATTCGCCAATCAGTGTGTCATAAAATTTCGACTTGTCCCATGTAACAAATCCACCATTATTCAACATCAATAAATCGAACGCGGCAAGGTTATGTCCAATAAACAACCGATTAGGTGTAAACAATCCCTCGCTAAGTTGATCAATCGAATAAGCGTCATTTTTAGGATCGCACCGGAATAATATGGGAATTTTGGAATTATTCCCATATAATTGCAATAATGCTATATGATCCCTCCAAGGCGACAACCCTGTAGTTTCTGAGTCTATTGCAATTTCTGTGTCGTGTTCTAAAATTTGCAACACTTCCCGATAGTCATGTGTAATCATTCTTCGTACCTTAGATTTACAAGATTCCGAAGAAACGGTGCTGAAAAGTCTGGATCATCGAAAATTTCACGCACCTTGTCTTTCCAACTATTTGGTGTCGGTACAAGTGGCATTAGTTTCATAAGATCAAACTTCGCCTTTTTCCAAGTTCGTTTCTCTTGATGCGTAGCGTCATAAATATGGGCATTTCCGATAAACACCCGCAATTCACGATATGGTCTATCAAGACAGTGCGCTAACATCATAGTAACCATGGAAAACTGAATCAGGTCATATGGTAAACCCCAAACAGCATCTGATGATCGCATATTTACTAAAGTATTTAGTTCTCCATTTACAATTGAAAATTGCATCGAAGTTGTACACGGTCGATCAGCCAGATCCTCATGTGCGTCAGGAAGAATCAAAACTGCCCGCCTGCTGTTCGCATCGTGTCGTAATTCATTGATGATCGCGTGCCATTGGCTGACAACTCGTGGACCGTACGAACTTTGACCAGTGAATAAGTTCAATTGGGCACGCGGTGCGACTTTTTCAATATGAGATTTATCAAACATTCCGGCGATGAATTGAAGTCCTTCAACAATTCCAATGGCTGGATTATCACCTTCACGGCGATATGTTGTTCCTACAGGAACAGCAAATTCAACGTTTCGTTTACAATATACTTTATGTCCTCTTGCGACTTCTTCACGACCACATAAAAGTGATCGGTAATATCGTCCATAGTAATTCATACGTCCTCCAGTAAAGTACGCACGCGTCATAATAACAGGTGCGTACTTTCATAATACATACTTACACCGACATTGACGCTTGTTCTAGCAAATCATCTTTCAGTTCTTTGTCTTTCACTGGGACAAGTGCTGGTGTGTAATAAGAACCTCGGCGGCCTTTGTTCAACTTTGCGGTTAATTTGATCGCAACTTTTCCAAATCCATCGCGTGCGATTGCGGCATTTAGCATTTTGCCAATTCCTAACGATGTTTTCTTGAAGTCTAATAGTGCGTTTCCATCAAATTCGGCTGCATAAACAATATATGAATAATAGAATATACATTGTGGTGGTTTACGCGCACCTTTGTCACCTTGCCATTTGGCCATTGGACAATCTTCACATGATCCACCTGGATCGCCGGTTCCAATTTTCACATCATCGCTTGAACATAACATCTCACCTGTGTCTTCATCGCGAAGAACTCGACGCTTTGCGAATGCCAAAGGAACAACATGCACCTCGTCTACTGGATCTTTTCCAGTAATTAACCATTGGCCGGCTTTTGCGTCACCATCCACCACTTCGGGCGTAAGTGCCTGTGCCAACCGTAGCATCGGGGGTGCCATATCAGCGGTGCTGAATAATGACGTGTCATCGCTAAACGCGGACACACCTGTTGGTTCTACAGTTGCAAGCTCATTGCTTACTTCATCGTCAACATCAAGCATATCTTCAAACAGTGCTGGTTGAAGTTCTTCAGCTTTTTGTTCTTCAATATTTTCTTTTTCAATTTTCTTAGCCATTTTATTTTCTCCTAATTTTGTTTTTGTTTTTACGGGCTAGTTTATATCACTTTATTTCAATAATCACCTCCAATAGTATGCTAAAATCTATTCTAATTCATTGTCAACACTGTATACTAATACCATTAGTCATAGAAAAATGTGACAATCTTCTTTACTTTACCTGCTCCAATAACTCAATTATTCCTTGAATATGTGCTTCACCATGCGATGTAAAATATTTATTCATTTTTCCACCATCAATGATTTTGGAATAATTAAATTGTTTTGACATCAAATATTGGTATGATTTTCCAAACGCAATCATTGGCGAATCATCCTCATTATTTAGTGCCATTACTGACGACCATTTGTATGCGTTCCAATTTTTTGGAAGAAATTTTGCGAACCTCCATCCATCAATGTGTGAAAACGGTGCGCTCAAATAACTTTCGCATTGAAGTTCTGGATCATCTACAAAAATAAGTTTATTTTTAGCGCTCATAGAATTCAACATATTTGCTATATGAACATTTTTTACATTTTTCTCATACCACATTTCATACCGACTTATGTGTAATTCTATTACTTTCAAAGCTGCTTGCAAACTTATTTCGTCAAATGAATTAACCAATGGGTACCAACCATGCGAAGTAGAATAATTTATAAACGCAGAGTTTTCTTCATATGGATTTACTGGAAGATCATCATCAGATCTTTTTGAAATACTTTTATGAATGTCCGGTGCGAGCATAAATTTCATTCCGCCAAACAAATCAACTGCACGGCCATATAACCATTCACAATACCCAGGGAGGAATCTTGCGCGTCTTTGTCTGTGTAATAATCCGGCATAGATTTCTTCGCTTGCCCATGACCGATCCCATATAATTATACACGACGGATGGCGTGCTTCTGATAAATCATTCATCAAAGTTCTTGCATATTCAGTGTCTGAAGAAACTTTTCCCCAGTGACGGACTTTTACTTCATATCCTGCACGGGTCAACATAGATTGTGTTTCATTGATCAGTGTGGTTTTTCCAGCTTTTTCTGGACCATCAAATACTATATACATATTTCGCCATCCTTTAGATTACAAGATCCCGAGCTTTTCGGTTTGCTAACATTCTAACATAATAAATGTCACCCACCAAGTCTGGACGGTGCGGACCTTCAAGCACCTTGTCATTCATTAGCGGATTTACAATATTAGAATAAACATATTTTGATACTGCCGGCATTACGCCTTTAGAAAGTAATGATAATATTTTATAAATTGGATAATTCAATTTGCCATAATCAATGTCAAGTGGAAATGTCATTGATGCGACATATTCTTGAATACTCCACCACCGATTCTCTTGTTCCCATGCAAATTGTCTTGATGACAGCACCGCGTATGCGTATGCTTGATCTTCATTTATCAACGCAGGTTTACATGAGTTAAATCCTTTGTTAGGATCTATTGCTTGGATCTGACTTACTGGATCATTCATTGAATAATATCGCAAATCCGGTGCTGGAATTCTTTCTATAGATCCTAAACGTTCGTCCAACCACTGTTTTACAGACACCTGTGGACGCGAAGCTGCAGGGAGTCCCTTAACTTCGATTTTGTCTTTGAAATGAATAACATGGGTGCGTGGACGTAATTGAGTGTTTCCAGACCATGATGGATCAATCTTGAGAACTAATGTAGTTTTTGCGCCAACAAACTCATGAGCATTTTGAATGATTTCGCGGCCGGACGTGAAAGCTGCCGGTCCATTTTCCCACCAAATAGTTCGCGCTTTTGATTCTTTTGCCCACGTCAAACTTTCAGTAAGTTCGCAAAACAAAGATAGATCTCTTTTTGATTCTTTAGAAAAACGATTTGAACTCATTGATGAAAATCTTGAGCATGGTGGATTTGACACAAATAAATCGCATTTACGCACCTTGTCAATTCTTTTTATTCCGATCAAATCTGCCATTGCAAATCCAACCGGCCATGTTTCAAGCGAACCAATATGGTTAACGCCAGCTTCTTTCAGTCCTTGAACAAATCCACCGCCATATACATGTGCACTCATTACATTCATTATTCCTCCAATAGTGATAATACAAATGCGTGTAAATCTGATTTTGTCCACGATCTCATTTGATATTCTTTGCGTTGATCACGAGCAAGATTTTGTAGTTCATCATCAGACATTTGTTCAATTTCTTCGTGTCTTATTGCATAATAAAATGTTCCATCAAACTCACCAGGTTCACTGAGTATTATACTGTTAGTCCACGTTGCTAACATAAATTTATCTCTACCTTGTCCTCTAAGAGCATTATGATACGGGTGCGAGATCAATCCCCAATACTTCGTGTAAGCTTCTCTTACAACATCTTCTTCATTCGGCAAATAATTGTCACCGTTTTTCTTACATCCGTAACGAATTACCGGCCACGAAAAGTTCTTTTCTTCAACATATTTTGAATAATCATACTTTGTGGCCAATACCCATCCGCGTTCTTTATTTGGACGCGGAAGATCAATGGGATCAAATGCTGAACAATAATCATACGGAATAAATTCACTATTAGTAAGTCCCATTGTATTTCCAACAATGTTTACTTTGTCAAATCTCCAAGGAAGCATAGGCAATAATACTTTATATGCTTGTTCACCAGATCTTACTTTTCCGCACCAAGTATTTATGCTAATGATCATTTGTTCGAATTCGCTGTCGGTTGCTTTTGGATGAAACATTTTCATAAGACGACGTGCATTCTTTTCTTTTTGCATTGCATTCAATCCGTTCTTTATTGAACTAGCGTGCCAATCATCAAGATGTAAAAAGATTTTTGTCTTCTTTTGATCCACATGCAAAAGCTGCTGCGTGATGTGTGGAAGACGCGCTGCACTTCCTAAGGCATTGGCCGAATAAATTCCAACAAACACTGCATCAAAATCCGTAAAATCAAATTCATCTGGATTTCCAAATGAATACGAAATACGATGTTCATTATTCAGCACATTATGTAATGCAAGTGTACCACTATAAAATGTGTTAGTGGTGCGCGTTGGTCGACATTGATTCGACGTTGTTCCTGTCAACAATACTTTCATTATATCCTCCAAAAATAAAATTGAACCGGTGCCACCGAAGCAGCACCGGTTATTGATTAGTTTATGCAGCCCGTACTAGCTGCATTGCGGTTGTAAATGCACGTTGTTTTTCTGCTGCACGTCCACCGAATAAAGCACTTTTACTCGCACTTTCGGCAGAGTTTCCTTCGCGCCAATCTGAACATTCTGTGACTGCACTATAAGCTGCCCAAACAGTATTTGCGAGTTGTGGTTGTTCATCATTGAACTTTTCAAATAATTCTCTTGCACCAGCTTGGAAAACTTCTGCACGTCCTTTGTAGAAATTGTACGATGCTTCTGCGCGTTTAGCAGTATCATATAAAACTCCAAGATCTTCCTGGGTTCCGTAATCTAAAAGTTCCACTGCTTTTGAAGCTTTTGGAAGAGGAAATGCGCGGGAAATAAGTGTCTGCACGCCTTCTTCTGAAATTGCTGCATTTGCCATTGCTTCAAATTGTTTCATAGTCTCGATTGAAATTTTCTGCATTTTCTGAATCAATTCAACGCGTGCTTGAACACTTCCTTGTAAGTTGTAATCATGTTGCATTGAAGCGGTCGCGATTGCAGCTCTTTCACCAGCTAATAATGTATTCTGGCATACAACTCTAACTGGGGTAAACATAATTTTCATTGATGTTCCGCCGTTACGTGTGTCGGTAATAAGAAAATATTGTTTGATTGGATCACCTTTGATTGAGTCCATTCCTGCATCGAGCGTGATGAAAATTGTTTCACCCTTACCGAGTGCGCCCACTGTTTCAGTTGGCCAGATGTCAGCCAATGGTTCGATTACTTCCGCAACTTCCATATTCTGCATATATGTATATTGTTCTGATACTGTACCGAGAAATTCTGCTGATGCATCTGGTGTTGCTTCACGAATAAGACCAAACTTTCCTGTCGGGATTAAAATACCATCCGATAATTCTGCGCTGAGCGGTAATTTTACAATATTGTAATCCATTTTTGCTAACTTTACGGCTTCACGTGGTGTGAGTTTTTCAGTGAATACTGTTCCTAATTGATGCCATGCTGGTTCTCTATGTCCTGCGAATCTATCTCCAAATATGTTATCCATTTCATTCTCCTTTATTTTCTAATTGATTGATTTGATAGTTCTATTCTACACCATTATAGGATGATGGTACTAATACCAAATGTCATAGAATTCTATGATTATCTTCCTTCTTAGAAAACTTGTTATAATTCAATGTTTGAATTATAAATGTTAGTGTTACAATATTCGCATGATCCAATTCCAAATTCCAAGTACATTTTTTATACATCCGCTAAAAGAAAGATCAAAAGTTCCAATTTTCAAAAGCTGGCCGGAAAAAGCAACTAATGATCTTTCTGTTATATCTACTTGGAAAGATCGCTTTCCGAATTGTAATTATGGCGTCGCGACCGGTGAAATATCCAACATTATTGTGGTGGATGTAGATCCAAAAAACGGAGGTGCGCAAACATGGTCACGAATAGAAAGACAATTTGGCCAAATTACAACCGCAGAGTGTCTTACAGGAAGTGGCGGAAAACATTTATATTTTGAATATCCAAAAGGTCATGACATAGGAAATTCTCCACTGTCATTTGGTCCTGGAATTGATATTCGAGGCAATCGTGGTCAGGTGGTTATTCCACCATCAATTCATGAAAATGGACGTGAATATACGTGGATAAATTCACCAGACAAAACTCCACCAGCACCCGCGCCAGATTGGCTTCTAAAACTTATTTTAGAAAAAGGTGAAAATGATTATGATAAACTGGGTGGAGACCTGACAAGAGGAAAACGGAATGAAAGTATTTATCATGCCGCGCTTGTAATGGCTCGCCAAGGAACATCAAAGGAATTTATAAAATCAGCGATCATAACGTGGTGCGAAGACAATAATGCAAAAGACATTACAGATGATGAAATAAACAAATCAATAAACAGCGCGTTGAAGAAAGTTAAAAAGGAAGAAAAAGAAAACGATGAGGCGTCTGGAATACCAACAACTGATAGTGATAATGCAGATTTGATTGTGAATTCATCAAAACATAAAATAAGATATATTCAAGGAATGGGCTGGTTTGTATGGAATGGATCATATTGGGAAAATGATTCTGATGATGCTAATATAATTACACTTACTACAGATCTGATGGCAGCAATGCGAAGTGACGCATTAGCTGAAATGAAAGAACCTGGACAAGCGAAAATTGCGGCCAAAAAAGCAAGATGGGCGCAATTGTCTTTGAATATAGGAAAATTAAAAGCAGCCATCAGCTTAGCAAGTTCACGAGATATTATCAGAATAAATCCAGATGACTTGGATTCCAGATCCTCTATTCATCTTCTAAACACTCCAAATGCATTGGTGGATTTGCGAGACGGTAAAATTGTCGAAAATTCACCCGAATATTACATCACACATCAAACTGACATAAACTACAATCCAAAAGCCGAATGTCCTTTTTGGATGAACACATTACACTTAGCATTCAACGGTAATCAAGATCTTATTGATTATATGCAACGCGCTGTTGGATATAGCATCACTGGAAGCGTGTCTGAACAATGTCTATTTATATGCTGGGGTGAAGCCGGAAACAATGGAAAATCTACAATATCCGAAATAATTCTAAAAATATTGGGATCATATTCTCAGATGAGTGATGCGGATATTTTCACTGCTCACGAGAAAAACAATCTCGTGAATAGTTCATTAGCCAGATTAACTGGGGTGCGTTATGTCACGATTAATGAAGCTGATGAAGGTCAAAAATTCAACGAGGCTTTGATCAAACAAATCACTGGTGGCGATAGCATGCAAGTATGCAAGAAATTCAAAGAACCTTTTGAATACACGCCGCAATTCAAACTCTGGCTCAGAACAAATGAAAAACCAATTGTAAGAGGCGTCAGCACTGCAATTTGGAGACGTTTGAAACTCATTCCATTTGATACACCGATTCCTGCAGAGAAACGTTTGAACAGGGATCTGGTCGATAAAAAGCTGGCGGAAGAAGCGGAAGGAATTTTGAACTGGGCAATTCAAGGTGCGATATTATGGCACAAACATGGTTTACAAGATCCCGACATTGTAACCGCTTCGACCAATAATTACAAATCAGAAATGGACGTTGTATCGCAATTTCTCGAAGAGTGTACAATTCAAGAAGAATCGCAACGCGTGTTACGCAGTGAATTATACACATCATTTGTTCATTGGGCTAAAGACAATGGTCACCGATGGATAATGTCATCAGACTCTTTTGGAAAAAGGGTGCGAGTAAATTTACATTTAGAAAATTCACCAGAAGTGCGTGTGAATAAAAAACGCGCGTGGCCTGGAATATATCTAAATGAAATTGGACAAGAATATGCAGGAGTTATATAATGATAAAAGAATTTGATCACTTTTCTTATTCAAATGTGTCGTTGTGGTATCAATGTCCACGCGCGTGGTATATCCGATATATCGAAGAAATTTTGCCAGAATTATCAAATGCACAATTATTTGGAACAGCAGCACATAATGCAATAGAGAAAGACATGTTGGATGGAACATCAATCGCACATGCAACATTTGAAAAACATCTAAAACAAGCAGTAAAAGAGCGAGGAAATGGAGATTTATTTCCTCAGGAAGATTTTGATAAAATGTGTGAAGAAGCCAGAATAATTTTTGGCGATCCAATGGTTCAATGGATTATTGATGGCATAAATGCAGTTGAAATTGAGCGTTATATTGAATTCAAAGTGCCGAATGTGCCGGTGCCAATTATCGGATTTATTGACGTTGTGTGCGATGACGGCGTTCCACTTGATATCAAAACAAGTTGGAATGATTGGGGAAATACACGTGCAAGAACCGAGCTTCAGCCCAACTTTTATTTATATGCAATGGATGTATTAAATATCGCGGGTGCGAAACATGGCGGAAGATTTAGACATTTAGTAATTGTAAAACGAACGGACGCACCGCGTGCCTATGTTCTCGAGACTCGAAGGGACAATTATATCGAAACGGTTGATTCAATGGTTCAAACAATGTGGGCAGGAATAAAAGATCAAGCATGGTCTTATAAAACATACAAATGTCATAATCCAAGATGTGTATGTCATCAACGCTCTTGGTAGTTATTTGTGTACAAGAAAAAGCCTCCGGTTATTTGACGGAGGCTGTTTTGTTTTTTATTTCTTCACCTCGTTCAAGGCTTGTTCGGCAAGCATCTGAATTTGTTTTACACGAGACCATCCATTCAAATCCTCATCTATACCTACATCGGAATAGTCCCGAATATATGCCAACATTTTTTCCAACTCCTGCACACGTGTCTGTGTCTTTTTCAGCATTTCATTAACTTCAAAAATAATTGCTTTCAGAGTATTGACCATTTGTTGTAATCTTACCGCTTCATCATAAAGCTTTGGAAATCTGATGATCGTTGACCAATGTGGCCCTGATAGTTTGTTTTTACCTCTGTGTTTTTCAGCAAACCACGAACAATCGTTAAGTATTTCGTTGTTATAATTCTTCATTGCCTTGCAACCTTTCAATCACCACCTCTAGCAATTCTGAAAACGCAGACCACATAGGCAATTCAGCCCATACATCTAACATGAGTTCATTTTCGTCCTCTTTCCTCGAATGAAACGGAATAAGCGGATATTGGTTTCGATAAAAGTTATAAATATATTTATGCAGCGGTATACGTCCATTTGTTTTTGATGCCATCCATCGTGAAGATCTTGTGAGTGCTTCAGCAATGGTATATACCGACGGAACATTCATTGAAGATGACAAATCGCATAATGCACGCTTCAATGCAATTCGTTGACCGACATGAACATCAAATAGATCAGATCTATGTCGCAATGAATATCCATACTGCGGTTCCGACATATAAGTTTTATCATCTACTTTGCAAACGATGACAACTTTTACAACACATGCAATTGTGCGATTTGCACAAAGTCACACAGCACGCTACATGCATTAGGACGTATTGTGAGGGTGCGACGTTCTTTGTCTAAATTATCAAAAATGTCTGCCAAATGCGATTTCTCATCTTTTCTTACTTGATCAATCATAAAATCAATTTCTTGTAAAATCATCTCATTCTCCTAATTAATTTGATTGCGTCTAATTTCTGCGAGTGCGATCAAATACTCAACGTCATTGATTTCTTCTCGCTTTTTATCGATGAATTTATACGACGCAGCTAATGCACCTTCAGCACCGCGTAATCTATTACACAGATCAGATTGGATATCATCGATGTCTTTTAGTGTGACATCTCGTTCAATAATTTTTGATATGATTTGTTTATATGCTTCTAACATTTATCCTCTTTTCAAAAGTCCTTTGAGTTTACTTTTATCCACGGTTAACCGTTGAGACCACTTACTTTGGCAATCTATGCATCGCACCTCCGCTATATAAGTTACAATTCTTCGTATTTTGTCAATTTTGACGTGGGCTGTCACTGAATGGTGACATGTTGGACAATAAATATCTTGCCGTCCAGTGATTGGAATTATCTGAACGGCAATATTATCAAATGAATCTGTCATGTGTTCTCTATCTGTTTGCGAAGATCAAAAATAAACTCGGTTACGAATTTTAGTTTATCTTTGTTCATTAGAAGACCCATGCGGGTCATGATGCCGGCGGTTGGTGGATCAAAACTGCATATTCCGTATGATAGTAGGCTGTCTAAATTCCAAGATAAATCACGAAGTTTTTCTGCGCTCCAACCGTCTATTTCATTTAGGAATTCAATTTTCCAAGCATCTTGAAGAAGTTTTTGTTCTTTTAGGCGTGCTTGTTCCGCTGGTGAGGCAACAGCCTCTGGATAGTCAACTTTTACTCGAATTGATTCTAATTCAGTCATTTCATTCTCCTTATTAGTTATAAAATGCTTGGCAGTTTTCATTTCAATCTCCTTGATTTGTTTAGTGGTATACCACTATTGTACAGCTTTTGAGCGTGTAGGTACTAATACCAAACATCATAGATTATCTATGACAAATGGTACTATTCTTTGAGGCGTGCCGGAACTAAATAGTGAAGATATTCTGGCTTGAGCAACACATCCACAAGGCCGTAACGACCGTCTACAGTACCAACTTTGCACTTGAACTCGTGTTTTGTTACTATTGAAAGAACTTGCCGGCGGAAGTCGGCATACGTAAATGTAAGCGGAAGTTCGTGGACGTCCGCTGCCCATTGGTTATAAACCGACCATAATTCTGGAATTGATATTCCTTTTCCAAAGATTGCAGGTGACAGCACCGCGTTCATAAACTTCAATATTTCATCATGCTCATTTTTGATGTAATAATCGTGCAATTTTAGTGTGGAAATTTGACGATAAAAATGATCTGGAGTTAGGTTAGCTTTTTCTAAAAATGTGTTCAAAACATGCGGAGTTATGTTAATTGACGGATGCTGTTGCTGTAATTTTGCCGTTGCTCTCGGGTAGCAGTAATTATACTTTTGCAAAGATTCTTTGTATTGTTCAATCATTTCTTGCGAATTTTCAGCCAAATATTTTCGTGTTTTGTAATAAATTCTCGCCATTTTATGCTCCTTTTAGATGATTTTTGATGCTAAAATCATATCATATGTAAATTGTTTTGTACATACCCATTTGCTAAATACACTTTTGCAACCCAAAAACTACTAAACAACGCACGTTCAAAATCACTTCGGTGTGTGGTGATTTTCTTAGTTTTCAAAGTTCACTTTTTCTACACTTCATCCGCAAGGGTAAGATGACTGTGTACTTTTATGTTACAAATGATGAAAATGTAACTTATTTGTATACAAAATGACATCGCACCCGCTTTTTAGGATACCACCTGTACCATCTGGGATGGCTTTTTAGTATTAAGGACCCTACGCAAGCAAATTGATATATATAGAATATATAAAAAAAAGTAGTAGTATATTTAAAAAGGGAGAGGCCACCCAGATGGTACACGTGGTACCGCGTGCTGAATGGGTGTGCAAAATGATGTACATTATGTTACAATAAAACTATGAGTCCAATAAGAGCTGCGAGACCATGTAAAATATATGGATGTCCTAATTTAGTAAGAGGTGCTGGTAGTTATTGTGAAGAACATAAGAAAGAATACTCACAACCAGATCCTCGTCCGTCATCCTATAAACGAGGTTATAATAAGGAATGGTACATTATAAGAAACAATTTTTTGAAGGATAACCCTATGTGTAGTGTAAGAGGGTGCGGCAACAAGGCAACAGAGGTAGACCACATCCTTCCGCTTCGCTTCGGAGGTACGCATGATTATGCTAACCTTCGTGCATTATGTAAATCATGTCATAGTAAACATACAGCAAAGTACGGCGGCGGATTTGGCAACCAGCAAGGGTAGGGTGGGTCGAAGGATGAAAATACTACACTTAGAAGACCGTGTCGGTAATACGGAAAAAGCTCCGTCAATGTCGGAACTTCTTCTAAATGAAACTGAAAATCATTTTCACTAAGGAATTTGGAGGATAATATGCGTGCAAAACCAATAGCACTAAAGAAATTACAAGGAACATACCGAAAGGACCGAGCAGCGGGTGCGATCGATGAACGTTTTGAAAATTTGAAACGTATTCCGAAGCCGCCTGAAGAACTAAATGACTTAGCAGTTGAAGTCTGGTATGCAGTCGGCAAACAACTAGTCGATGCTGGAATTTTCAAATCGGTTGACATTATATCATTTGCAATGTTTTGTGCAGAAGTTTCAAAGTGGCGCGAAGCTGAACAGCACATCAAAGACGAAGGTCTCACGTACATTCCACCGCGTGGACGTCTTGTGAAGGAAAATCCGTGGGTAAGAATATCGCGTGCTGCCCTTGACAACGCACGCCGCTTTTTCGGTGAGTTTGGTCTTACGCCGGCTGAACGAACAAAGATCAAAATTTTAGATACACCAGAGGATGAGTCACTTGCAGATAAATTGTTCAATCTCACACAAGAAGAAATTGAGCAGGAATCAAATAAAGAATGAGTCTTCCAACATTTACGTATGAACAGTATATCGAAGACATTCTAAGCGGAAAAATTGTCGCGTGTCACTGGGTAAAAGCCGCGTGCAGACGACATAAAAATGATCTGGTTGAAGGCAAAAAACGTGGGCTATATTTCGATCATTCTGCTGCTAAAAAGGTCATTATCTTCTTTTCACTTTTGAAACATTCTAAGGGTGAGTGGGCAGGAAGAACAATAACATTAGAGCCATGGCAGCAATTTATTCTCGCGATGATTTTTGGATGGAAAAAGAAAGACGGGAACCGCAGATTTAGAACATCGTACTTGGAAACAGCGCGCAAAAATGGTAAAACAACCCTGGCGGCCGGCGTTGGTTTGTATATGATGCTGGCCGACAATGAGCCGGGTGCTGAAATTTATTCTGTCGCAACTAAACGTGATCAAGCTAGATTATCGCATAGTGAAGCAACTCGCATGGTAAAATCTTCGCCGGAAGTAAAGCGAGAATGTACAGTTTTCCGAGATAATATTCATATTATGAACACTGCGTCAAAATTTGAACCACTAGGTGCCGATGCGGACACGCTTGACGGTTTGAATATCCACGCGGTACTTGCGGATGAAATTCACAAATGGAATGGCCGCGATGTATGGGACGTGTGCGAAACAGCAACCGGATCCCGTCGTCAACCTTTGATGTTTGCGATTACAACGTCAGGATATGATCGCCAGTCTTTATGTTTTCAACAGCACGAATATACTGAGAAAATTTTAGATGGAGTTATTGAAGATGACTCGTGGTTCGGTATTATATTCACGATCGATGATGACGATAAGTGGGACGATGAAAATGTTTGGATAAAAGCTAACCCAAATTTGTATGTGTCTAAGAAAATTGAAGATATGCGACTTCTTGTGAAACGCGCAAAAGAAATGCCGTCACAGTTGAATGCATTTTTACGCTTACATCTTGACATATGGACACAATCAATCACTAAGTGGATAAATTCGGATCATTGGAACGCGTGCGGAATACCAGTGAACGCTGAAGGTTTGCGAGGACGAATTTGTTACGCTGGATTAGATCTTTCGAGTAATTTGGACATTACTGCATATGTTCTTATATTTCCACCGGAGGTTGCGGGAGAAAATTACCAAGTTCTCGCTAGATTCTTTATTCCAGAAGCTGCAATTCTTGAGAGAGTGAGACGTGATCGTGTTCCATACGACGTATGGATTCGGCAAGGATTTATAACCACAACTCCTGGCGAAGTTACAGACTATGACTGGGTGATTCATCAGATAGACGAAGACATGCAGACATATGATCTAAGAGAAATTGCGTTTGATCGCTGGGGTGCGTCAAAAATTCAAACCACGCTTATAGAACTTGGTGGACCAGATTTCTTAGTTCAATTTGGACAAGGATATGCAAGTATGTCGCCGCCTACGAAAGATTTAGAGCGTCTTATTATTGATCATAAAATATCGCATGGAAATAACCCAGTGCTGACTTGGATGGCGAATAATTTAGTGGTTACTATGGATGCAGCCGGCAACTATAAGCCGGATAAAGAAAAGAGTACAGAACGGATTGATGGTATGGTTGCGCTGATTATGGCAGTAGATCGCGCAATGAGACGTGTAAAAGATGGACAATCAGTTTATGAAGACAGAGGACTTATTGCTGTATAATGAGTTATAATATTTATATGGAATAAGCTCTAAAAGGAGCGCATATGTGGTTTAGACCGTACCCAGAACTTAGGGAAGTCATTGTAAATTTGAAAACTGACACCGTATTTCGTGGTGTGTTGTATAAACGAACTCGCACGTACATCGTTCTGAAAAATGCAAAATTACTGCAGGTTAGAGATAAAATAATTCCGTTGGATGGTGAAGTTCTTATTGATACTAAAAATGTTGATTTCATACAGGTGGTGAATTATGCCGATAATACTATCTAATGCAACGTTGATTGATATGCCGGCTGATTGGTGGCCAAGTCACGGTCAAACGCTGACCATGTATGATAATAAGAATTATGATTATGCATCTTTATATCGGCTTCAACCGAATGTTAGAACGTGTGTTGATTTTATCGCCCGCAATATTGCGCAACTTGGAATTCATGTGTTCAAAAAGAATGCCGACGGTAATAAAGAACGGCTGAATGATCATCCACTTGTACAGGTTTTGAACAAACCACTTCCGTCTCCGTATAAAGTCACGCGTTATAAACTCATTGAATCGTTAATATCAGACTATGGAATTTATTTGAATGCGTTCCTACTAAAAATAAAAGTAGACGGTGCGCCAATGGGACTTTTGCGTATTCCACCTCAGCATGTAACAATTTATGGTGGGTTAGTTCCTACTAAATATGAAGTATCAATGAATGGAAAATTGATATCATATGAACCAGATAATATGGTGCACATTAGTGGATATAATCCGAATTCATCTACAACTGGTCTTTCTCCGCTGGAAACATTGCGAAGAATTCTCGCAGAAGAGCAGGCAGCAGGTGATTATCGTGAACATTTTTGGAAGAATTCAGCGCGTATTTCTGGGGTAATTGAACGACCGATCGCGGCGCCAAAATGGTCAGAACCTGCTCGCGAACGTTTCAAAGCAGAATTTGAAGCGTTGCATGCTGGTGCAGAAAATTCAGCGAAAACAGCAATCCTTGAAGAAGGGATGACTTGGAAAGGGATTGCATTCACACCAGAACAAAGTGAATATCTTCAAAGTCGAAAACTAACGCGAGAAGAATGCGCTCGTGCATACCAGATCCCGCCACCTTTGGTCGGTATTTTAGACAATGCGACGTATTCAAATATTCAAGAGCAGCACAAAATGTTGTACACTGATGTTCTTGGCCCATATTTATCGATGCTTGAACAAGATTTTGTTGTACAAATAATTACTGAATTTCAAGACAGCGAAGACGTATTTGTAGAATTTAATATTGCTGAAAAGTTACAAGGTGATTTTGAAGCACAAAGTAAAAGTCTACAAAGTGCAATTGGTCGTCCATGGATGACTGCGAATGAAGGACGCGCGATAATGAATATGCCGAGAGTTGATGACCCAGGTGCTGATCAACTTGTAACACCATTAAATGTTCTTATGGGAACTCAAGCCAGCCCGAATGACTCAGACTCTACGGTTGAAAAACAATATAAAGAATATAAAGAGCATAAAGAAATTTATATTTCTGGAACAGATCCGGTGATGTTTGAAGTCCATAAGTTGAAATGGGTAGAATTATACGCCAATCATTATAGGCGGCAGGAAAAAGCTGTTTTGAGCGTTTTACCGACAGTGGTGGATAATTTATATGCTGAAAGTATTTGGTGGGACGCAGAACGCTGGAATAAAGAATTGAAAGATGATTTAGAACGTCTGAACATGTATTCTGCGATTGCATTTGCGACTAGAATTACAAATACTCTTGGATTTGAATTTTTGAAGGATCCTATTTATCCGTGGGTTGTAAAACATTCGGAAGTACAAGCTGAAAGCATAAATTTGTATACGTTCAATGCTCTAAAAGAGGCGACAGTAAAAGAAGATCCAATTCTTAGCGTGAAAAATGTGTTTTTGGCAGCTGGAAGTATTTGGGCACTTTCACAGGCAATTACATCGCTCACAGCAATAAGCAACTTCGGAGCAGTTGAAGGTGCGAAAGCGAGTAAACTAAAAAGTAAAACTTGGGTAGTAAACAGCGATAAACCGCGTGATCAACATTTGAAAATGGACGGCGAGACTGTTGGAATAACAGAAAGATTTTCGAATGGGATGAAATGGCCGGGTGATCCAGCCGGCGGTGCAGAAAATAATTCAAACTGTATGTGCAGTGTTAGATTTAACCGATAATGAAAGGATGATAATTATGAAGCATAAAACTTTTACTGCTCCAATCGAGTTAAAAGAAGACGATAATAAAGAAGGAACTTTTCAAGCGGTATTTAGCCGATTCAATGTAATTGATCACGATGGTGACATTACGTTGCCTGGAGCATTTACTGACGGACAAAAAGTTCGTATTTCTTATTGGGGTCATCGGTGGCAAGATCTTCCAGTAGGACGTGGAGAAATTCATTCCGACGACGAAAAAGCGTGGGTTGATGGTCAGTTTTTCTTAGATACTGAGCACGGGTTGGAAACATACAAAACAGTCAAAAATTTGCAGGAACTGCAGGAATGGAGTTATGGTTTTGATGTGAAAGAATCCGAACACGGCGAAAAAGACGGCACACATGTGCGTTATTTGAAGTCATTAGATGTGTACGAAGTTGCCCCAGTTTTTCTGGGTGCTGGAATTGGAACATCAACTACAATGATCAAACAAAAAAGTGATCAAGAAATAGAAAAACCTGATACAATAGATAATGACGAAGACCAGACCGATTCCGGTGTGTCAAGCGGCGTATCACCAAGTGTTGTATTAGTTCAGTTAGATATTTTAGATTATGGAGAATAATTATGAACGAGCAAATTAAAGCATTATTGACACAGGTGCGTGAAATTGCTGATGCGGCTGAAAAAGCTGGTCGCGATTTTACTGCAGAAGAGCGGACCAAAGTGTCTGCAATGATGGATGATGTGAAGAAATTGAAAACTGCTGAGCAAGAAAAAGAAAAAGATAAGGTTCTAAAAGGCCAGATCTTAGCTCTTGAAGAAGAGTTTTCTCGCACGCAGACAAAATCTTCACCCGCTGTAACTCCTGGAAAAGGTGAATCTATTGGTGAGCGATTTGTAAACTCAGAAGAGTGGAAAAATTGGCTTACTGCAATTGCTCCAAATGGGCATATTCCTGATGGACGAAAAGGTTTATCTTCTCCACCAGTTGAGTTCAAAACTTTGTTCAAAGATTTAGTCACTGGTTCGAGTGTAACAAGCGCGGGTGCGTTTGTTCAGACCGACTATACGGGAATTTATGAGCCTCTTGGACGTGATCCCATCAATATTATGGGTCTTATTTCCCGTAGATCTACCACAAGCGATTTAGTAGAATTTGTTCGGCAAACTTTAGGTGTGTCGCAAGCTGCACCTGTGCCAGAAGCAAATGTTACTACATATGCTGGATCTGAAGGTCAAGTGTCTGGCAAGAAACCAGAAGCCGCTATGGGATTTGAGAAAGTACAAGAACCTGTGAAGACCATTGCAGTGTGGATTCCTGCAACTAAACGCGCGTTATCAGATGCTTCTCAGATTCGTGGAATAATTGATCAAGAACTTCGCGATGATCTCAATGAGGAATTAGAAGATCAGTTGATTAACGGAGACGGTGCAGGAGAAAACTTTACTGGATTGTTGAACACTTCGGGTATTCTTACTCAAGCGTATGATACTGATATTTTGACCACAACTCGCAAAGCCATAACTTCATTACAAGTTACTGGAAAAGCACGCCCAACTGCGTGGGTATTCAATCCGAGTGACTGGGAAACTATTGAATTGCTGAAAGATGCCGAGAACAGATATTATTGGGGTGGACCTCTGATGAGCGGACGTCCTCAATTATGGGGTGTTCCCGTGGTCAATAGTACGCGTGTTCCTGTAGGTACATCACTTCTAGGCGACTGGAGAAAGATGGTTATTTGGGATCGTGAAGCTGCCACCATTCAAGTGTCGGACAGTCACTCTGATTTCTTCATTCGCAATATGGTTGCAATCTTAGCTGAAATGCGAGCTGCAATGGGTGTAATCAGACCATCAGGATTTGTCGAAGTTGATCTGGTTGAAGGATCATAATCATAACTAAAATTGAATATGTGTTGGAGGTGTCTACGCATGCCTCCAACACAATCATTGGTGAAATATGAAAATTATTCCCGAAAAAGCTAAAAGAATTCATGGACTCATGGTTGAAAATGAATTGGCTGTTCTTTGCAGGTTAGCATGGGGATCACAATCAATAGTTGAGTTGGGATGTTTCAAAGGAAAATCTTTAGCAGCAATGGGATTGTCGAATAAAGACGCAGTGCTGTACGGTGTCGATTTCTTCGGTGATATGAGTCATAGAAATTACAAAGGATCAACGCTGGAAGAAACAAAAACAAATTTAGAAGCAGCTGGAGTATCGGCAAAATTTTATGTTGGTAAAACAGACGAAGTTGTAGAAGATTTTGAACATACTGTGGATATGTTACATATTGATGCCGGCCATTCATATGATGAATGTATGAATGATTTGAAAAATTGGGCGCCAAAAGTCAATAAAGGTGGAGTTGTCTGCATACATGATTATGGAATGCCGCACAAAGAAATATTAGAACGTCCAGAAGTGATGCAAGCAGTTGATGATTGGAGAAACTCAGAGTTTGAAGAAATTGAATTAGACGGAACAATGATCGCATTTCGGAACATAATTGCAGAAGAAGGAATTTTGTTTGTTGCATACGGTGATAAAGCAAAAGACCAAGTGCTTGAAAATATCAAAAATTTGCGAAAAATTACGCCACTTCCTATAGCAATCATCAGTGATAATATATTTGAAAGCGCCGATCATACAGTGTTACATAAGGAAATTGATGCCGGTGCACGGACGCAAAAAACTAGAATATACTCATTGTCGCCATTTAGAAAGACGCTATTTTTAGATGCTGATACAGAAGTTAGAATGGATCCTTCATTTGGATTCAAGTTGTTAGATAAAGTTGATTTAGTAATTGGTCAAGATGTGAACAGACGTTTATTTGGAATAAATTGGCCAAATTTGAATCAAATCGAATTGAAACAAACAAAATCTGATATCGGTGTGGATGTAATGTATTTCAATACTGGCGTAATGTTTTTTACGCGGAGCGAACGAAATAGAAAATTATTTCAGACATGGAATAGAGAATGGGAAAAATTTGGGCTACAAGATCAATTGGCGTTTATTCGGGCGTTGAATAAATGTCCAGTAAGAATTTCAATTATGCGTGATAGATTCAACACTCATCATGAAAAGAATGTTACTTTTGTATATCATAAGCATAGAACTGTCTCAAGAGTAGGTGCGCCTAAATGAATAATCGAGAAATTTTACACGCAGTAGAAAATTCGTTCAAAATACCAGGTTTGTATAGACGCGGTGAAGCTGCGTTTTTGTATCGTCTTGCATGTAGAAAAGGTTTACTTGTAGAACTTGGATGTTATTTAGGACGATCAACGTCAATATTATTACAAGCGGCGAAAGTATGGGGTGCGTCTGTTGTAAGTGTAGATGCATTTAGCGAAATGCCAAATGATAGAACGCGTGCGACACCAGATAAATGGAAAAACAATTTGAAAAGTATTGGACTTAGTCCGTCTGAATTAATTGTGAAAACTACAGATGAAGCAGTGAAAAATTGGACTAGAGAAATTTCATTATTATTTATTGATGCGAATCACGAATTATCATACGTTGTAAGGGATCTTGAAAATTGGACTCCATTTGTAAAAGTAGGCGGAATAGTTGCACTTCATGATATGTTTTATCTGTCTATAACTGGAGTAGCAACCGCTGTAGCGCAGTGGTGGCAAGAAGAACGAAATGGACACAGTCCAAAATGGCAACTAATTGGATTGCATGATTATACTATTGCATTCAAAAGGATTTCATCATGACATCTGGCATTATTTATATGTGTTTTGGACAGCAAGCATGTGTTGAAGCATCTTACAGTATAAAATCATTCCGACGTTTTGTGGATTATAAAGTATGCGTTGTTGGTGATGAATGGGCTGAAAATCATTTCAAAAGTGATGACAAAGTTATATTTATAAAGTGCGATGTAAATCCATATGATGAAAGTGCGCCGAATAAGTTCAAATTTATGGCCGGACGGATAAAGCCGTTATTAGCGGAATTATCTCCGTTCGATAAAACATTATATGTTGATGCTGATACATCGTTCAGAAAATCTCCAAAATTCGGGTTTGATTTATTGGACAAGGTTGATTTTATTGTTGCAGAAACACAGACGCGATCTATACGTGATACAATTGCAGGACAGGAAGAAAGTAAATACACGTGTGATATATTTGAAAACGATATGATGTTGTATCATAATTCTGGGATGTTATTCTGGAATAAAGATGATTCTGTTATAAATTTATTCAAAGAGTGGTCAAATGAATGGCAAAAATTTCATAGATGGGATGAGCAAGTTGCATTATTGCGGGCGCTTATAAATACAGACGTTTTATTTATGACTGTTCCGTACACATGGAATTGTAAATATGGGCGTGATGCATTTTTTATTCATCATTGGTTTGGTACAGGGACAGCACGCGGTGATGCTACAGAGTTAGATAAATCGCGCGCACATAAATTTAGATCTGATGGGTCAATGATAAGAATAGAAGTTGCTCCAAATAGATTTGTCAAATGTCATCCAGAAGATCAAGAAAAAGTTATTCAGGGATTCCGTAGTGAAAGGCGGTAATATGAGAAAAGATGATGTGTTAGTAAGAGTTCAAATTAGCGGTTCACGATATGTGAAGATGTATAAGAAAGATGCAATTGCCAAAGGTCTATTGAAAGAAAAAGCGCAGGTGCCAAATAAAATGATTGCGTCTGTAAATAATAAAGCAGTTGTTCCGGCTATGGACGATTTGTCTTTAACAATTGATAGTGAAGTGCAAGATTTTACAGAAATTCCTGGTGTCGGTGCATCAACTGCGCAAAAGATTGTCGATCATGGAATAACAACATTATTGCAGCTTCAACATTCAGATTTATCGTTTTTGCCGAAGTTTACACAGGCGGCAATAAGGAAGTTTTTTGAGGACTAATCATGGCTGATTTTTGCGAAGTTACAGACTTAGAAGAAATTCTACAAGTTGATATTGCTGATGATCCTATCAAAAATTCATCTGCGCTCAAGTCTATTCATGATGTCAGCGAAGCAATCAAGAGTTACTGTAAACAACGCATAGAATATATTGCCAGTGATGAAATTGAATTAGACGGTAATGGGTATAAGTGGATTCTTCTTCCTGAATTGCCAGTGCATGATGTCATTTCTGTTATTGAAAACGGAGTTACATTAATAAAAAATGTTGATTATAAATGTGGTAATCATGGTATACTGTATAAAACATCTGGTGTGTGGTTGAAAGGTCCAAAAACTTTGGTAGTTACATATGAACACGGATATGAGAATATTCCAGAAGATATTTCTATAGTGTGTTCTCGTGCCGCGTCAAGATTGTATCAAGCAAGTTTATCAAGTGCAGACAATGACGGTATTCCAGGGATTGCGTCTAAACAACTCGGAGATTTTTCAGTAAGTTATGGATCTCCAGGATCTGGAACAGACGGTGCGAATGTCGGAGTGTCTGGAAGTCGACTGCTGTTGATGTCAGAAAAAGACATTTTAGATCGGTATAAAATAGAAGAGATATAATGGTCTTTCAATCATTACTAAATAATTCATTCAATATTTATAGAAAAACATCTACATCTGATGGACAAGGTGGATGGAATGAGAGTTTAGTATTATTAGGATCAACGGAAGGAAGAATCCGTCCAGCAAATTCTAATGAACGTATAACGGCACAAGGCGAAGAACAGAAAATAACGCATGTATTGTATGTGAAAGCTGATGTCGATATATCTAAAGGAGATGTTGCTGTATGCGGAGACTTGCAAGTAAGAATACTCGGGGTGCGTGATCCGTCATATGCCCATGAACATTTAGAAGTAGATGCATACGAAATTCAGAAGGAAGACATCCAATGATAAAGAATTGGCAGCCGCAAAAAGTAAAAGCAATGGTAAAAGGAATTTTGTCACAAAATGCTGAAGGCGTTGGCGTGTTTGTGGAGACTGAGGCGCGGAAGAAATTTGATGCGATAAGTTCTCCTGACACGAAGCGAGATATAAATTATCGTGCATTTTTGTCTAAATGGATGCTTACTCACACGGTTGTAATTACTGAAAATATGGTAGAAGTAAATGTTGGAATGAGAATTGGTGATAGAGGATCTGGATCACATCATCACGGATTTTTTATTGAGATTGGAAGTGAATCAGCACCCGCTCATCCGTATTTACGACCGGCGGTGTTCAACAACAAAGAAGAAATTATACAGCTTTTTGGAGGCAAGTAGTGGCTGCACTTACAAAAGCAATTTATGATGCATTAGTTAATGACGCAACACTTATTGCAATGTTGTCTACATATAAGGGACAGCCAGCTGTATTTACGTCAGATCCGCGTCCGAGTGATTCTAGTTTACCGTGTGTAGTTACGTCTGGATTTGTAATAAATTCTCCGAATGATACAAAAACAGATTTGGGACGCGTGATATGGAGAGATGTACGTTGTTATGATAATCCTCGTGGATCTGATGCGATAGTAGAAAATATTGCTGAAAGAATTCGTGCAATATTTCATAGACAAATTATAACTATTTCAGGTTATAATAATATTATCAGCGAAGTTGAAGGTCCGATTGTAATGAATGAAGATAATGCGCAAGGACGGATCTTAACTATAAAACTGACTATTAAGGAGATGTAATTATGGCGATGAATGGTTCTGACGTAGTATTATTAGTAAATACTAGAACAAAGCTGGTTCCTGCATATGAAATTGTAGGAAGTCAGCGTGACGTTTCGTTCGAGGAAACTACTGAAGAAATTGATGTCAGTAGTAAAGACGGACGAGCAAAACGTGTAATTGCTGGAAGATATGCATCATCAATTTCTTTAGATGCGTTGTATGTTCCATCAGATACTGCGTATCAAGCGTTGAAAGACGCAAAAAGAAATGGTGAACTTATTCTTGTCGCGAGAGAAGAAAATGAAGTTACGCTGGAAACAGCAAATGCATTGATTACGTCAATGAGTGAATCTTTTCCAGATCAAGGTGAAGCGACAATTTCGATCAGCTTGACCATTGATGATGTTTGGACAGTGGTAGGTAGCTAATGAATGGTTCTCGTGGAAGCGTAATATTTACAGCAGCAGACAAAGAAATACGAGTGTTATTTACAAATCGGTCACTTGCAGACATTGAAGCAACATTGAATAAATCTATCATCGAAATTGCGCGAGGATTAGACGATGGTCATACAGGAATTCGTGATATTGCAGTAATATTACGAAATGGTATGGAAGCATCACGGAGAGATTCACGAGATGGTGGCCGGTCAGTTACATTAGATGATGCATACGCGGTGCTTGATGAGCTTGGGTTTGCGTCTGTTGTAAGTATTGTAATTCCAGCGGTTGTTGAAATGCTGACTCCAAAAACAGAGGATGATGACCCAAATTAACTAGCCAGGACACCGATCCAAATGATGTCCTGGCAGTAGCACTGAAATGTGGAATATCCATTGAACAATATTGGGATATGACACCGCAAGAAACAAAAATGGTCATTGAAGCATCGTCTTGGAATTTTGATCAAGATCAAAAACAATTAGCATGGTTAGCTTGGCATGTTGCAGCACTATCAAGATCTAAGCGTCTTCCACCATTGAATGGATTATTACATAAAGGAGAATCTAAGAAATTATCTGGAAAAGAATTAGAAGATAGACGAAGTGAGTTCAAAAGACTAAAGGAGAGAGTACATGCAAAAATCCCAATTAGGTGAAGCATTTATACCGATCCGCGCAATGCTTGATATGCTAGATAAAGATTTAGATGTTGCACGCGGAAAAGTGACCTCGAATTTAGATAAAATAAGCAAAAATCTACAGCTTGCTGGAACTGGGATAATTTCTGGAATGGGTGTAGCAACCGGTGCAGTTGCAGCACTCGGGGCGGCAATAACTAAAGTCGCAATTGATACTGCGCCAATTCAAGGTATACAAAATTCTTTTCAAGGACTTACAGAAGGTCTTGTCGGTGGATATGATAAGATGATTGATTCACTTCAAGAAGGAAGTCAGCATATGATTTCCAACCGCGATTTGATGACATCTTTCAATAAAGCAGCACAGTTAGTTGGAATTGATTTTGCTCAACAGCTCCCAGGGGCGATGAAATATCTTGGAAAAGTATCAGCGGCAACTGGACAAGATATGAGTTATATGATGGACAGTCTTGTAGTTGGTGTTGGTAGACTTAGTCCTATGATTCTAGATAATCTTGGAATCCAAGTAAATCTGGCGGCTGCAACAGAGCGTGCAGCTGAGATGTACGGAGTTGAGGCAAGTGAATTATCAAAAGCACAACAGCAAGCTGGAATGATGTCTGTAGTGCTAGAAAAGTTGAAAGCAAATACAGACGCGATGCCGGATATTACAGATAATGTAACTACAAAACTTGCGCAATTCAAAGCAACAGTACAAAATACAAAGGATACTGTTGGACAAGCGTTTCTTCCAGTACTTGGAATTGCGATGACGGTATTTGGAAAACTAAGCGATAAATTTCTTCCTAAATTAGAAAGTGCGATGGAGAAAATAGAGCCTGTAGTTACAAAAATCGCTGAAGTAGTGGGAGATTTTGTCACAGATTTATCGAACGGACGCACGCCTTTGGTTGCGTTCGCTGATGCAGTGTATCAACTATTTCCGCCAGAAGTCGCAAATGAAATTGTGAAAATTGTAGCGGGTATTCAAAACTTTTTAGAAGGGGTGCAGGAATTGGTCGCACCGGTCGCTGACTGGATTTCTAAAAATGTGGAATTGCAAGATGTACTGATAGCGGTTGCTGTGGCTGTGGGTACTGTTGTTCTTCCAATGGTTTGGTCGTTGATTACAGCATTAGCTCCAGTTATAGGTATATTTTTGTTAGTTGTTGCAGCAGCCGCATTACTCAGATTGGCATGGGAAAATGATTTTCTTGGGATTGCAACGTTTTTTACAGATTTGTGGGAAAATACTTTGAAACCTGCATTTGAAACACTTAGAATGTGGCTCGAAGAAAATATTCCTATTGCAATTCAAGCAGTGTCTGATTATTGGACAAATACTTTACAACCAGCATTAGAAATAGTATGGGCGTTTATTCAAGATAATATTATTCCCATATTTGAAACAGTAGTTGCATGGTTGCAGGAAAATGTTCCAACGGCAATTCAGAAGGTATCAGACTTTTGGACTGGAACATTGCAACCAGCATTAGAAAAAGTATGGGCATTTGTACAAGATCATGTGCTTCCGATATTTGAATCAATTGCAGAATTATTCGAAGTTGGATTTTATGTGGCAGTAGAAGCGGTATCAATTTTGTGGGATCAGGTTTTGTACCCAGCGTTGGAGAAGGTGCAGAAATTTATTCGTGATAAACTTCAACCAGTTATTGAAACAATCAAAGAATGGTTAGGCGATAAACTTTCTCCTGTAACAGACACAATAGGCAAATTATTTGAGAAATTTGGTGATGGTTTGGACAGAGTGAAAGGTCTTATTGATATTGTTGTGGATGCATTGAAAGAGTTAAAAGAATGGTTAGAAAAGATCAAAACGCCTCCAGAATTAACTCCAGGATCTCCAACTCCATTTGAACTCGGTCTTTTAGGAATTTCTAGAGCTATGAGACAATTGAACGCACGTGATCTTCCGTCGCTTAGAGCAAATTTAGAATTTGATGATGCAGAAAGTTTGATAAAACTAAATGGAGGATCTGGACCAGGTACCGGAGGAAATTCTGTTCAATATAATCTTACTGCGATGTATAAATATGAAGATCAAATGACTTTGACTGAAAGAGTTAGAATGTTGAATGCATTAGCTGGAGCATAATATGATTAGTTGGACGTTGCGTGGAGTTGAATATATTTTAGATGACGAGACATACTGTTATTTTATAGGTCACAGTGGGTTTGGAATGCCAGGAATTTCGCGCATAGAAGAACGATCTCCAATGCAAAATGGTGTAACAGATCTCGGATTTAGACTAGATGCAAGAACTCTTATTCTTGTGCTGGCAATAAAAGGAAAAACTCCGGAAGAATTTTACACTAAACGTAGTAATCTTATAAATATGTTTGTACCATCAAACACAGCTGGAATAGTGAAATTATCTGTTGGATCTATAACTCGAGAAATATCTGGGCATGTTGTAAGTGGTCTTGAATTTGATTTATCAGATAATAATCCGTTATATCAAAAAGCAGCGGTTGCAATCCGGTGCGGTAATCCTACTTGGTACGATCCAACAGCGGTGGCTATTACGTTCAATCTTGGCAGTGGTTCGGACATTGGCGTTGTTCCATCTATCATTCCTATGACAGTTGGAGCAAGTAAACTAAATATTACAAAAGCAATTATTTACGCAGGAAATTTTGAATCATTTCCAATTATAAGAATATACGGCGCGATCACTGATCCAAAGATTGTGCACGAACAATTGGGTTTGCAGTTATTCTTTGATGGCGTAATAATATCTCCAGGAGATTATTATGAAATTGATTTACGATATGGATATAAAACTGTGGTTGATTCAAATGGAGATTCTAAAGTTCACGAATTAACATCTGACTCTGATTTGACGTTATTTTCAATAAAAGCAAATCCAGAAGTCTCAGGAAATATCAATACTTTTACAGTCACAGGAACAGACGTTGACACACTAACTAAGGTTGAAGTATTATATTATAATCGTTATGTAGGTATATAAAGGAAGGCAGTTATGGCAGAATTTTCAGCTATTTGGACAACAGAAGGAAGTACGCCAGCCGGTGATCAAGTAGGCGGATACACACAAGCACATTGGGCAGATGTTATGGAAGTACTTAGTGGAGGATCTGGAAATAATGCTGTGATGTCAACCTACTTGAATAAATTAGAAGGAAGTGTTACGGGTGCAAATACAGCAGAAATAGATACTGGCGGTGCAGTCGTTGATGGAAAAGTTTATCGTAATGATGCCCCAGTAAGTGTGAATATTCCATCTGCAATTGGTGCAGGAAACACAAGAATTGATCGCATTGTTCTTAGATGTGATTGGTCTGCGTATACTGTTAGAGTGCATAGAATTGCAGGAATTGATGCGGGATCACCGTCAGCACCCGCGTTGACTGAGAATAGCGGAAGCACGTACGATATTCCGCTGTATCAAGCGTTAGTAAATACGTCTGGAACAGTGACACTCACTGATGAACGCGGACTTCCAGTGGCTGTCGAAGACACTTACGTTTATATTTCAGTACTCGATTATGATGAAGACGTAGAAGTTCTTGACGGTGCAAGATATTGGACGGTTCCAGAGGAATTCAACGGTGGAGTAATTGTTGATGTAGAAGCTTTTATTTACACGCCTTCATCTTCTGGAATTCCTACTTTTCAAATTGCACGTGGTCGAAGAGCATCTCCAACTTCTGCCCCAACTTTTGTGGATGTTTTATCTACTAAACTTACTGTGGATCAAGGAGAGTATTCATCTACAGATGCTACTGCAACCGCAATTATAAATACTAGCAATGATGATCTTCAAACAAGAGATGTTATAAGAATTGATGTCGACGTAGCAGGAACGGGCGCAAAAGGACTAGACATAGGACTGGTAATCAGACAATGAAATTATTGATGGTTAACCGCAAAAGAGTAAAAGGATTCAGTGTACCAGAGGGATCAATTATTCTGTGGTATGGTCTTTCGACAGAAGTTCCAGATGGATTCGAAATTTATACAGAACTAAATGGATTTTTTCCATATGGTGGAAATGCTGTTGATTTGACAGCACGTGGAAATGCGTCGCATGTGCATAGTTTTCCAGCTGATGCTATAAGCTGGAATTCTGGGCATACACACACAGTTCCAACAGGAAGTGAAGGCGGTGCAGGAACAGTCGACACTGGATATGGTTCTGGAAGTACAGCGTCGCCTGGACACAGTCACAGCGTGAATGGTTCTGTAACTTTAGACGGTGCGCATCGTCATACGATTGGAAATACTGGAAGCAACAGTAATATGCCGGCAAATAAAAAGTATTATTATATCAAGGCGGTGGGATAATGGTTCTTCTTCCAATCGGTTCGATAATAATGTGGAAAAACAGTCAAGGAAGTATTCCAGAAGGATGGGCAGTTTGTAATGGTGCAAATGGAACTCCAGATCTTCGAGGAATGTTTATTATGGGTGCGTCAAATGATGGCGAAGTAGGATCTGGCGGAGCAAAAAATGATGGCGAAGTAGAATCTGGCGGAGCGAGCGCTGTTCATTCACATACTCGTCCAGCTAACACTGGAAGTGACGGGTATCATCGTCATCCAATGAGTATTAGTTTAGGGAGTGCGTCTGGAACAGAATCAAATGTAGGTGGTACTCAATATGGTGTAAGTGTTGCATCCGCAGGTCATGGACATAGTGGTGGCAGCGGTTACACTGGATATGCAGCTGCTCATGCACATACAGTTGGAGGAAATACAGATGAACGAGATATCGCTCCTCCACACGTCATATTGCATTATATAATGAGGATAGAATAATGGACTTACCAATAGGCTCAATAATTTTATGGGATGGAGTTTCACTTCCAGATGGCTGGCAACTTTGCGACGGAACGAATGGAACGCCCAATCTTATTAGTAAGTTTGCAAAATGTGCAAATAGCGATATCGATTTATTGAGTTCGGGCGGAAGTGAAGAACATAATCATTCTAATGGTTATACAGGATATGCTGGAAACCATGGACATACAGGATTAACTGTTACAACTGGAAGCGCTAGTGAAACTAAAGTTTATGGGTATTCAAGTGGCACACTGCGAAACAGCGCTGATGGTCATAATCACGGCACAGTGTCTATGACACCAGACGCAGTATCTACACATCGTCATTCAATAGGAAATACAAATAATGCAAATCATATGCCACCATACAAGATCCTAAAATTTATTATGCGGATGGTATAATGAACTTTAGACTGGACATATGGGATAGAAATGGAATCAAAAAAGATGAAGTGTCCGATTTTGTGGATGATTTATCTTCAGTAATAAGTGTAAATAGTTTCGGAACGCTAACATTTATCTTGCCAGAAAATCACAAAGTGCTGGCTTATTTGGCGGAAGATTATCGGGTCGAATTATATTATAGATATTCTGGACGAAGTTGGACGAGATTTTTTGGCGGACTTGTCACAACAATACAGAATGAAAAACAATTAGCAGGTAAAACAGAAATAATATGTTATGGATATGAACTATTTCTGACAAGAAGAGTCATTGCATATTATGCAGAAACAAGCAACAAAACAAAATTTATTGGACAAAAATCTGAGACAATTTTGAAAAGCCTAGTTCAATATAATATTACAAGCGATGCAACTGTTGCAAATGGTCGATTCCGCGATGGTACATCATATCCTGCAAACATAATTTCTGTTGAAGCAGACGGTGCTGGCGGTCTTACGCGGAATTTCTACTGTGCGCATGAATTACTTTTGACTGCAATGCAAAATATCTGCAAAATAGGCGGAGGAGATTTCAGTCTCAGTAGAATAGATGATAATGAATTTCAAGTAAA
>Ga0255347_1001429_pt1 | contig 38681 bp, 25 predicted proteins | sample wastewater_treat_2_FD_192479 | JGI IMG/M metagenome (GOLD analysis project Ga0255347, IMG submission 192479) | Wastewater microbial communities from Lulu Island WWTP, Vancouver, Canada - plant24 | ecosystem: Engineered > WWTP > Wastewater > Unclassified | place: Canada: Vancouver, British... | reverse complement strand
TGCTACGGCTACATGTTCTACAAATGCTCCGGCCTGACGAGCGCGCCGGCACTGCCCGCCACCACGCTGGCCGACTACTGCTACCACCGCATGTTCTACGGCTGCACGGGGCTGACGAGCGCGCCGGAACTGCCTGCCACGACGCTGGCCGTCTCCTGTTACGACCGCATGTTCTTTGACTGCACAGGCTTGACAAGCGCGCCGGAACTGCCAGCGATGAAACTGGCCGAAAGATGCTACGAATACATGTTCCGCGGCTGCACGGGTCTGACAGAGGCACCGGCACTCCCGGCGACCAATCTTTTCGAATACTGCTACGCCAACACGTTCAACAGATGCACAGGATTGACAACGCCACCGGCCTTACCCGCGATGATACTGGCCGAAAGGTGCTACAACGGCATGTTCACCTCCTGCACGGGGCTGAGGAACATGCCGGCACTGCCGGCCACAACGCTGGCGCCCTACTGCTACTACTACATGTTCCAAAGCTGTACAGGGCTGACGAGATTGCCGGATCTGCCAGCAACGAATCTGGCTGCATCCTGTTACGGCAAAATGTTCTACAAATGCACGGGAATCAGGCTGAACACGAATGGCCTCGGAATGGCGTGGAGCATCCCGACCAACGCGCTGGAAGCAACAGATTGGAATCTCAACATGTTTGAAAGTACGAGCGGCACCTTCAAAGGTGCCCCAGTGATCGGCACCACGTACTATCTCGCGTCAGGCCTTCCCGCCGCGCCAGCCTTCCCCACGGACGGCTCGGCGCTCGTCTTCGACGGCACGACGCTCTCCATCACAATCGATAATGCCGAAAGCGGTGTTTGGTACACGGTCTACGCGACGGACGATCTCAGCGGGATCTGGGAGTTGGAGCCAAACCAGAGCTTCTGCGCGACGAAAGACGGCATCCTCACTTTCACGATCAACCTCGACACGACAACAGCACCCCGCCGCTTCTTCAAGGTGGTGGCCAGCTTCACAGCGCCTTAGTCGCTGTGAAGTGTGGAGGAGAGAGATAATTAGGTAAGCCGGCCGCCCGGGGTTCCGGGCGAAAACGGGGTGGTAACTGGAACGTTAAACTTTAAGACAGGATTACAAGATTAACAGGATTCCTGATCGAAATTAGAGGTAAAAAGTCTGGAGCCCTGGTAGGGACGGCTCGCCGAGCCGTCCGCGGCGGTTTCGGCGAAACCGCCCTACCGGTTGTAACACGGTTTTGGTGCGACAAAATGTCCAAGTTATAGGCAAGAAGTTGCCGATGGAATCGAAAGATTCGAATGATTCGATTCCATCGATTCCATCGGTTCCGCCCTCCAGCACTTTTGGCGTGTTCGCATCCTGGAGTGCGGTGACAAGAGCCGCGCTGTGAGCGGGTCGCGGCACCGCTTTCTCTATTCGTTACCTTCGGGGGATTCCCAGAGGAAGCCGGTGAGGGGCGAGGATGCTTCTGCATGCATACCGGGTGCGCGCGGGCCGGCTTCCATAGCGGTCTCGGCTGCCTGCAGGGCCAGCGCGAAGGCCTTGGCCATGGCCACAGGGTCGGCGGCGGATGCGATGGCTGTGTTGACCAGCACGCAGTCGGCGCCGATTTCAATGGCGGCAGCCGCGTGCGAGGGCAGGCCCAGCCCGGCGTCGACCACCACTGGCACGCCGGAGTCGGCTACAATGATCTCGATCATGTCGCGGGTGCGCAAGCCGAGGTTGGTGCCGATGGGCGCGGCCAGCGGCATTACTGCGGCGGCACCGGCCTCCTCAAGACGTTTCGCCAACACCGGATCGGCGTTGATGTAGGGCAGCACCGTGAAACCTTCGCTCACTAGCGTTTCAGCCGCCTTGAGGGTCTCGATCGGGTCTGGCAGGAGGTGCCGCGGGTTGGGGGTCAGCTCGAGTTTGACCCAAGTGAAATCACCTGCCGCCCGCGCCAACCGCGCGATGCGCACGGCCTCATCTGCTGTGCGCGCCCCGCTGGTGTTGGGCACGATCACTGTTTTGTCAGGATCCAGCATGGAGATCAGTGGGTCGCCCGCAGGATTCTTGTCGAGATCAACCCGCCGCAGCGCCACGGTCACCAGTTCGCAGCCCGAGGCTTCGATGGCTTGGCGCATGGTCTCGTGAGATCCGAATTTGCCGGTGCCGATGAACAGGCGGCTTTTGAATGAGTGTCCGGCTATGACTAGAGGTTTCATTGTGATAGTTAATAGTGACGAGTGAAGAGGGGTAAAGGCATTAGTGCATTAGTTAATTAGTGCATTAGTTCTGGAGGGACGAAGCATCGTTATCGAAATCGGGACCGCTATCGGTATTGGTGAAAAGAGAGAGTGAAGAGAGAAAGAAGAGATTAACCGCCGCCAACGAACTGTATGATTTCGATGCGGTCGTTTTCGTGCAAGGCGGTGTTTGCGCGCGCTGACGCCGGGATGATCTCGCCATTGAGTTCTACGGCAAATTTGCTGACGGATGTGCCGAGGCTGTCCAGCAGGCATTGGAGCGTGGAGGAGCCGTCCACAGTACGCTCGGTTCCATTGACCACAATTTTCATATGGCTTCTCCTTCAGCTTTGAGTATGGAATGACCGGGGCCGGTAGCGATTTCGCGTTCCAGCCCGGCGATGCGCCCCCGCACACAGGCGGCGCCGCAGACCGACCCTTCCTCATCTACGAAAGGCTTGTTAGGGTAAAGCTGGTACATGTGCCGGTATTTGTCGGGCGTGATATTGGGCATGAAGACATTCGCGCCTCGGCACAGCACCAGGTTCCTGCCGTCGGGCTCCAGCGCGTCGAAAGCGGTAGTGGCCGGTATGTGCGCATAGGGGTTGAGGATGCGCAGCAAAGCAATGGTTTTGTAGTAGATGCTGCGGTCCTCCAGCAGGTGGCTGTCAGCGAAAGGCGTGTCAGGATGCGGCAGGAAAGGCCCGCATCCGATCATGTCCAGCCTGAGTTTGGTGGTGAACAGGATGTCGTTGGCGATCATCTCAGGCGTGGCGCCGGGCAGGCCGATCATGAACCCGCTGCCGACTTGGTAGCCCAACGCGCGCAGGTCTTTCAGGCAGTTGGTGCGGGTCTCAAAAGACTCGTCGGGGTGCATTGCGGTGAAAAGCGCGTTGGATGTGGTTTCGAAGCGCAGCAGGTAGCGGTCGCAACCAGCCGCTTTCAGAACTTCGAGTTCCCCGCGTGTGCGCACGCCGACCGAGAGGGTTATGGCCAGTCCGGTTTCGCGCTTGATACGGCGCAGGAGCGCGGCCAGCTCCCCGACGTTCAAGAGCGGGTCTTCGCCGGATTGCAGCACGACTGTTCCGAAACCCTGCTCATGGGCGTGGCGGGCTGCCGCTGCGATCTCATCATCGTTCATGCGGTAACGCTTGAGGTTGGAGTTGCCGCATCTTATGCCGCAGTACCAGCAGTTATTCTTGCAGATGTTGGAAAACTCGATGATGCCGCGCAGGTGTATTGCCGCCCCGTGTTTTTCCGCGCGCATACGGTCGGCGGCGGCATATATCCGTTCTGTTAGTTTCCCTTGCGCCTTAAGCAATCCGGCTAGCTCGGCAGCATCGGGCATTGAGCCTGCGAGCATACGGTTAAGCGTTTCATGGGCGGCGGTCATCAGGAAAATCCGTACGGTGTTGCGTTATCGGCGCAGTCACCGGCGGCGCGGCATCGTTGCGGGCACATTTTAAGGTCACTGGCTGTCGGGCAAATGGTGGGCCCAGCAGGGCTCGAACCTGCGACCAAAGGATTATGAGTCCTCTGCTCTGACCAACTGAGCTATGGGCCCGTTAAAAAAACTATCTGGAAATATAACACGGGACGGCCTGGTGTTCAACGTCAAATTCTTCGGCGGCACACCCGTAACAGACGATCTGTCCGATCCGTCTGATCCGTCCAATCAGCCTGTTCAGCCTGATCGACCGGCCAATTGCAATTGCCAATTGCTCCTTGCCTACTGCTTATTGCTCGGCGGGCGGCTCTGAAAGCCCTTTGAAATCGCGTTTGGTAATTATTAACATTGAGTAATAAGGGCAAGTTTAATACCATTATTGACTTTACAGATAATTATTTAAGGGCGACCTGTGCAGACAGAGCATTCCAAAGATGATGGCAGCGATAGCGTCAAATGCTGGTATGTCCGAAATGAGCAAGGCCGGCGGTTCGGGCCGGCGGATTTCGCTACGTTGCAGGAGTGGGCGCGCGACGGGCGCATCGGGCCGCTTAACGAAATATCTTGCGACGGCGCGCGCTGGGTGTTGGCTTCTGACATGCCCGCGATGCAGATGGATTGGGTGGCGGCCATGGCTGCCGGGGCCTTTTACGGGCCGATACACGCCGGAGCGATGCGCGGCCTTTTGGACGAGGGCGCGATCAAAGCTGACGCGCCACTGTTCCGAAGAGACAGTTTGGATGCTGGCGGCAAGCAGGTTTCGGAGGAAGAGTTGGAGCGCCTGCGTGCCACGGTCGACCGCTTGCGTGATCTTAACGCCGGGCATAAGCGGCAGCTCAAGCAGGCGCGCGAGAAGTTGGATGCGCAAACGGATGAGATCGAATCCTTGCGTCGGCAGGTGTTGGCGACGGCTGAAAAATCTAAGCTTGAGATAGCTCAGGAACAGGAACGGGCGCGACATCAAGCGGAGAAATACGCGGCAGAGACAGCGGAGATCAAAAGGCTGCTGCAGGAACAGGTGGAACAGGCGCAAGAGCGGCATCAGCACGAGGCCGCCCGTGCGGAGGCGCTGGAGGATGTTCTAGGCCGGTTGCGTGGTGAGTTGTCGGCAGCCATGGCGCGAACAGCGCAACTGCAGGAAGATTTTGACAACCAATGCCGGCTACGCGAGGAAGAGCGCAGTGTTTATGAGAAGCGCGTGACCGCGGCTCTTGAGGAGACGGAAGCTGCGTTGGAACGTGAAAAAGAGCTGCAAGGGCGGATATCGGCGTTTGAGCAGGTTTTGTCTGTTGCGGCGGACGGTTGCGCTGATGATGAGGCGCGGGATGTTGCCGGAGCGTGTGCGGACGGGGCCGGCGCTGACGGCAGGGAAACAGAGTATGTTGAGGCTGAACCGCTGGATGATGACGCCCATATGCGGAAAAGTGCCGTACGGCCAGCAAGAGTCGTTGAAGAGGCGGATGTGTTGCCGCCGGAGACTCGCGATGCAAATAAGTGCGACAAACATGTTACTAGGCCGGAAGCGGCGATGGGGCCGATCATGCCTGCTGCAGGAATTTCCATGGCCGCGCTGGAAGCGCAGGCCCGGCGCGAGTTGGCGATGTTGGGTTCGGATGCCCGAATGTTTTTTTCGAAGACCAGGAAATAGTTTTTTGGACAAGTGATGTGTGAGTGTCACTACAAATTTAACAGGTATGGGAATTATGTCTGAACATCATGAGGATAACAGGCAGTGGTTTCTGCGGATCAACGGCGAGACCATTTTCGGACCGGTTTCAACGCAAGGCCTTGTCTTGTGGGCGGAGCAGGGAAGGATTCTGCCGGGTCACGAGGTGTCGACTGACCGCAAGAAGTGGGAACCCGCGACGGGTGTCGATTTTTTGGGTATGCGCTGGTTTGTGGATGACACCCAAGGTGAGTTGCGGGGGCCGCTGAACCGCAAGGCCGCCGAGGCGCTGATCAAGAGCGGCAAGGTTCCTGAAGGCTCCCGGCTTGTGGATAACAGCGATGAGCAAGTGCCGGACATGCAGTCCGCCGAGGATGATGATAAAAAGCAGCAGCCGCATGAGACGGCCATGCCGGAAGACATTCTGCGCCGCCGCATCCGAGAGCTGGAGTCGATGGTGAGCGAACAACGCGCACGGCTGACCAAGCTTTCGGACGCTGACGCGCTCGAAGCCATCCAGCAGGAGCGCGATGTTTTGTCGGCTCTGTTGAAAGAGGCTGAAGAGCAGCGCGACAATATCAGACGTGAAGCTGAAAAGGATGCGCGGGCTAACGAGCGTAAGCAGGAGTCTTTGCGTCAGCAGATCAAGAAGCTTGAACAAGAGCGCGAGGAAGCTAACAATCGTCTGGTTCTGTTGGAGGAGACCGCTGCGCGCCGGGAGAAGGAGAGCGTTGAGGAGGCTGCTAAGATGGCGGCCATGGCGCGACAGGAGGCGACTGACAAAGCGCAACGCGAAAAGGATCTGCGGGAGGAGGCGTTACGCCAAGAGACGCAGGCCTTGAAAGACAAGTTCGCGGAATCGGAAAAATCCCTTGCGAAAGCTTTCAGCGCTTGTGAACTCCGCTTGGAATCGATGTCAGATGAAGCGGCGGAATTAAAGAAAAAAACCGAAGAGTTGGAGCGCGAGCTGCGCGACACCAAACAAGCTTTAGAAGACAAGACCGGTGAAGCTCAAAAACTCACAGATGAACTGGAGTCGGAGCGTACACGCTCTAAACAGTTGGCTGATGATTCAAATACGGCACAACAAGGGTTGCGTGTTGCCGAAGAGCGTCTGGCATCCAGTGAAGCTGCTTTTGCGGAACTGCTGAATGACGCGAATGCCCGCGATATGAAATACCGGGAAAAAATCGAGATGCTGGAAAAAGACTCGGCACAATCTCCGGAGGAGCGCGCGCGTTTTAATGCCGATCAGGCGGCGGTCTACGATTTGGTCAAGGCGGAGGTGAGCGAGCTCGCCGAAATCATGGAGGCGGAGCGTTCACATATAGAGGACCTAAAGACATTGAGTTTGCAACGCCAGCAGAAACTTTTGGAACGCCGCCAGAAACTGTTGCGACATGTCGGCGGCGGTCCTGATGAAATGGCCAGGCGTTCCGGACGCGAGCAACCTTCCGACGCATTGCTGGCCCGGTTGCGCGCTGATCTGGAAAACATGCGTGTCACGCATCAGCGCGACCTCAAGTTTGCTGAGGGCAAGGAGCGTGATTATAAAGAGAAGATAGAGACGCTGGAGAACGAGTCCAACCGGCTTATGGCCCAGTTGTCGGATTCCGAACGCAACGAAGAGCAGTTGAAGGAAGCTTTGGAGACCTTGCGAAGACGCGAGGCCGAGCTGGCGCAAGAGCGTCTGGCGCGCGAGGAAGAACGCGAGCAGTTCCAGTCAAACCAAGAGGCTCTGCTGAAGCGTATCGACACATTGGAAAGGCAATACAGGGTGGCGTCGCCGGAGGAGATACAGGCTACGGAGGCCCGTTCAGTAAAACTGGCTTCGTGGATGCGCTTGAAGCGCTAGCAAAAGCCGGGCTGGTTTAGGCGCTCTTTTGTCAGCCTGACAGCGAGCCTGATGGCGCTGAAAAGGCTGGCTGGCGAAGCTTGGCCGCGCCATGCCAGATCAAAGGCGGTGCCATGGTCCGGCGATGTGCGGATGACCGGCAGCCCCAAGGTGATGTTGACTCCGGTATCGAAAGCCTTCATTTTGAATGGTATCAGGCCTTGGTCATGGTACATCGCGACATAAGCGTCAAAAGGCTTTAGTTTCCCTGAGAAAAGCCATGTGAAGGCTGTATCGGGCACGAGCGGGCCAACAGCATCCACGCCAGCTTGTTGCGCGGCGCGAATGGCGGGAATGATGACGTCTTGCTCTTCCGAACCGAAAAGCCCGTTCTCGCCTGCGTGGGGATTGAGGGCGAGGACACCGACCCGCGGCCGGTTGCCGCTCAGTCGTTCGCAAGCCTCGGCAGTAAGGGTTATGATGCGTTGCAAAGCGGCGGTTTCGAGCAGGCCGGACACTTTGGCGACAGGCTCGTGTATGGTTGCAAGGCTGACGAACATGTCCGGGGCATAAAACGCCATGCAGGGCGGTTCGGTGCTGCCGCACAGATCGGCGAGCATTTCAGTATGGCCGGGAAACGGCACGCCCGCGCTGTGCAACGCCGCTTTGTTTATCGGGGCGGTCACCAAAGCGTCGGCGATACCTGCACGTATGTCGCGCACAGCCATGCTGATCCATTCGAAGGCGCGCAAACCGCACGCCGGGCTTACTGCGCCAGGGCGGAGTGTCGAGGCTTCTGTGAAGGGGGTGTCGATCAGAATCGGGCCAGTAGTCGGCAGGTTGTCGGACGGCCAGCGTTCGTGATGGATCACCGCGAGTTCTGGCGGCAGCCCCAGATCAGCGGCTTCCGCTACCCGCTGCATCAGTGTCAGGTTGCCATAAACCAGCAAACGGCAGGTTGCGGATATTTCCGGATTAGACATGGCGCGGAGCGCGAGTTCCGGACCTATGCCTGCGCAATCTCCGATAGTCAGAGCCAGTCTGGGTAGAAACGTGGACATGCGTTGGCGCGCGGGCTGTGTCCGCGTTGGTGGTTAAGGCAGGAAGGGGTAAGGGGGTAAGGCTGGGAAGGAATATGCTGTGGGTTGAGTTCGATACCGATGCTCTGCGAGTCTGGCGAACGGATCTGGAGTGCGGCGGCAAGCGGTATTCCGCGCGACGCCGCTTTGACGCGGACGAGCCCGGAAAGCGGTGCCGCGACCCGCGCACAGCGCGGCTCTTGTCACCGCACTCCAAGTTACGTTTTGCACCAAATAGGTGCGGCGTGGAGCTCAACGAAAACCAATGTTTACGAGCCCTTACCCCAAATCCGTACGCCCAACTGCTGTTTATAGGTTAATACTTTAACGGCCTGACAAGTACGCTTACCAAATCTGCTTGACGCTGTTGAGCGTGCCGTGCTCGTTCTGCACCCAGTCAGAGCACTCGGGATCAGCGCACCATGTGCCGTTGATTACGAACTTGTACTGATATGAACCCGGGGCGAGCGATATGGTCACGGTGTAGAGACCGGTGTTGTTTTTGTCAACCATCTCCTTCGCGGTCGGATCCCAGTTATTGAAACTACCCGCAAGGAACACCTTGCTGCCTTTTTCAGCATGCACGCTGAAACTGACGCGTACGGTTTTCTTGGCGGCTGGCGTTTTCACTGCTTTCTTAACAGCGGGCTTAGCGGTTTTGATCTTGACCGCTGTTTTTACAGGAGCCGCCTGTTTGGTGTTTTTAGTTTGAGATTTTATTCTCATTTTGTCTTACCTCTTTGCTTTCTGTCAAATGACGGCGCACTATTATTAACATTCATCATACGCCGGTCAAGCGTAATCAGTGTTATTTAACTGTTAGCCTGTTGTTGATAGGTTGCGAGGAAATCGCCTAAGTCGCGCATGGCTTTGGCAAGCACCGCAGGTTCGGGCAGCATGACTATCCTGAAGTGATCGGGCTTGTTCCAACTGAAGCCTCTGCCGGGGATGATCATGACGTTTTTGCTGTGCAGATAATCCATGGCAAACTGCTGGTCGTCTGTGATGTTGAATTTTTTTATGTCGAGCTTCGGGAACAGGTAGAAGGCAGCACTGTTTTTAACGTAGGTCAGCCCTTCGATTTTATCAAGCTCGCGGCAGGTGGCCTCACGCTGCTCGTAAAGCCTGCCTCCTGGCTTGATCATGGCTTGTGTGCTTTCGGGGTCTGCCAAGGCGGCGGGGATGACAAGCTGCGTCAGAGCGTTCGCGCAAAGCCGCATCGCGCAAAGCTGGACAAGACCTGCGGCAAAATCGCTGGCAGCTTCTTTTGCGCCGCTTAAAACCATCCAGCCGCACCGGAAGCCACAGATGATGTGTGACTTTGAAAGGCCGTTCATCGTAACTACAAACAAATCAGGGGCCAAAGTCGCAGTCGATATGTGCTCAAGCCCGTCCATCACAAGACGGTCGTAGATTTCATCGGAAAAGATGACGAGACGATTTTCCCGCGCGATCTGCACCAAGGTTTCCAGCAATTCGCGCGGATAAAGCGCGCCGGTCGGGTTGTTGGGGTTGATGATCACGATCGCCCGCGTCCGCGGGGTTATTTTTGCCCTTATATCATCCGGGTCTGGAAACCAGTTCGCCTGTTCGTCACAGATATAATGCACGGGCTTTGCGCCTGCTATATATACGGAGTTGGTCCAAAGGGAGTAATCGGGCGCGGGAACAAGAATCTCGTCACCATCGTTAAGCAGCGCGGTTAGCGCCATGGTTACAAGCTCACTGACGCCGTTACCGATGAAGACGTCATCGGGCGTAATGCCCTGCAGGCCCTTGCCCTTGTGGTACTCGCATATGGCCTCGCGTGCTTCAGGCATACCTTTGAGGTCGCAGTAAGGCACGGCCTTGTCGGCATTGTTGAGCAGGGCATTCCTGACACTGGCAGGCATTTCAAAGCCGAAAACCGCCGGATTGCCGGTATTAAGACGCAGGACGTCAATGCCGGCCTTGCGCATGCGCATGGCTTCTACAAACACCGGCCCCCTTATATCGGAATGAACGTTTTTAAGCTTGTCCGAACGCATTATCAAATTCATAAAATCCCTTTGTTGGTTGATGCGCTTAATGATAGTTTACAGGGGTGTTTCAGTCAACTGATTGGATTGTGAACTTGTACACTTTACATCGCCTTTCGGAATTGACACTTTTTGCCACCCCGTCGCATAATGAGTTCAAATCACAGGAACTGGTGTATCAATGGAAGTCTACAAATTTTTTCCCACCTCTTCGTTACAGAAACAGTGGGGGTTATATCTCACTGATTGTGGACGGGAAGTCATACCCGCCCATTATGTGATTTATCCGCCGCAGATTCTGATGGATGCCACGCAGCACAACTTCGACGAAAAGAAACGACGGCGGATGGCTTATTCCCAACTAGTCTACATTCGAAACGGGCAAGGTTACTACGAAAACGAGCACTTCAAGAAAACCCGCGTTATGTCGGGCACACTGTTTTTTGTTTTTCAAGAACTTTATTGCGGACTTCGACCCGATCCGAAAACAGGGTGGGAGATCTACTGGATCAGCTTCGGGGGCGATCAGGCGAAGCGGCTGATGCAGGAGCCATTTTTTTCTCCACGCGCACCCGTGATGGAACTTGCGGAATCCGCCCAGATCGAAACGTCGATACGGACGTTCATCGACCGTGTAATTGACGAGGATGCCTATTATAAGACACCTTACTCAGTCACGGGCCAACTGCTCGAATTGCTGGGTCAACTGCTCGAAATCAAAGAAAAGCGCACGGCTTTGTCGGCGCCAGGTGAAGATCTGATCCGGCGTGCCCAAGCCTTTATTTCGAGTCACGCGCTCGAAAAGATCAACTACGACGATCTTGCCCGTCAGCTCGGCATGAGCAAGCGCACCTTCTGGCGGAAATTCAAGTTGATCACAAACTCTAGTCCGTTGAGTTATCAACTTGCCATCCGGCTTAACTATGCCCAGCGGCTCCTGTTGACGACCCAATTGTCCATAGCCGAAATCGCGGCTCATGCCGGCTTTGAAACCGTTTATTATTTCTCCGCGCTTTTTACGAAAAAGGCAGGCGTATCTCCTCTGCGTTACCGTAAAAATAATGGCAAGAAAACATAAAAAAATGGCAGGAACCTATATGGACTTTAACATTAGAATATATTAGTATTATGATATTTCAGGTGGTGTAGTAATTGCGTATCTTACGGAAAGCTAAAGCAAAAATTGTGAAAGGAGTATTATGATGAATCGGATGGCTTTTGTTAGTGTCATGTTTTGTGCGGCGAGTCTGGCGATTTCCTCGTCCGCTGAGACGATTATCGCGTCCGACGCTATCCTCGCCCGGCTGCAGGCGACGACGAACCGCGTGGAAAGCTCCACGCTGGCGCAGGATGCGGTCTATCCGGTCTCCGTCGGTGAGCCGGCATTCTGGCTCGACTGTTCCGATACGTCCGAGTGGGGCATCAAGACGGACGGCACTCTGGGCGTGACGAACATCCCCTCGAAGGTCGGCTCGAAGTTGCGCGGGAGCCGTTTCCTCACGACAACTCCGGACGGCGGCGACTGGACGGGATGGGGGACAATTACCATGCTTCCACCGCAGCTTGTAACAAACGCTCCGGCGCTCGGCGGCGGGACTTATCTTGATTTCAAGGGCAACCGTTACGCGCTCAGCTTCAACCCCGCTTATCTGCATGAGGGCGACACGGCGATGACGAACGCCCTCGACAACATCGGCACTGTGATCGCGGTGTGGGGCAGCGATGTCCGCAACGGCGGCCACTTCCTCGGCGGCGGCGCGAATCTAAGCTTCGGGTGGCACCGCGAGGGCAATCCGGTCACCGGTTCCTCAACGATTCATGCCACCTACCGCTGGAGCAACCTGATCATGAACGGCAACGCTCAGGGCGCGGCGAAATACGGATACATGTGGCAGGACGGCCTCATCTGCGCACCGATGATGGTCTCCTACAACGGCGGTTGGCAGGTGATCTCGCTGCAGTGTACAAACACGAACGCGCAGGCGAACGGCATCGGCATCAATGACAAGCGGAGCGACATGAGCTGGGTCTCCGGCGGGCAGGAGGTGGCGGAGGTCCTTATCTATGACCAGGTCTTGACCCGCGAACAGATCCTGCTCGTCGAGATGTACCTTGAGGCGAAATGGCTGAATCGCAATCGTACCGGCTGGAACGGCGAGGCGCGGCTGACGACGCTCAACGCGCCTGCGGACAATTTCGAGGGCACGATCGACGTCGCTGCAGGCGACACGCTGGAAATCGACCGTGTCATCGGCGGCGGCCAGCCTTCCGCGAAGCTCATCAAAACCGGGGCGGGCGCACTCAATTTCGAAGGCGAGGGCTTGGCGAACTATGCGGGCGAGCTGGTTCTTTCCGCCGGTTCGCTCAGCTTCCCGTCGTTGCGTGCCACGCCGACGCTCGCTGAGCTGCCGAACCACCTTTATGCCCGGTTCGATCCGAGCGAGCGTTCTTCGGTCGACACGGTTGAGGGACCCAACCCCGGCACCAATTACGTGCAGGTCATGCGCAACCTCGTCACGACCGACGATGCTTATGCTTTCAACAGGCGGTTCATGCTGCGCCCGCGTTCCACCGAGTACCGTCCGTGGATACTGCCCGACGAACTGGGTTCCGGACTCGACATTGTTGATTTCGGCGCTGTGGCCAACAACGGCAGCAACAACGGTGTGCAGTTCGTGGTTTCCACGAATGAGGTGGAGGAGTCACTCAATCCGCCGGCCGCGATTTACGGCATAGCCACTGTTGTCGGCGTGATCGGCGCCCAGCGCGGCGGCGGCAATCTCCTCAACAACAGGGCTTTTTCCCGTGCGTCGCAGGGTACTGCCAGCCATCAGACAGCGCTTTACTATCACTCGGTCAGCCATCCGCCGCTCATCTACGCCACGGAGGGCAAGTTGTGGATGAACGGCAGCCCGTGGGATGCTGCAACAGGCTATGCCACGCCCGGTTACCAAGTCGCGGCGTTCCAGACGCCCGGCGGGACGGTGTCGCGGATGATGATCGACCAGAGCGGATCCTACACCGGCGGCGGCCGTATCGGCGAGGTGCTGATCTGGAACCGCGTCCTCTCTGAGCGCGAGGTCCGGGACGCCCAAGCCTACCTTTACGCGAAATGGTTCAACAAGGCAACGCCGGGATATGCGCTTCCGGCTGGCGCGTTTGTTGCCACGGATATCCAGCGACTCACTGTCCCGGAGGGGGTGCGGGTCGAGATCGCGGTCGGCGCGGGGCGGACGGTCCGCATCGGCAAGCTGGTTGCTGAAGGCGAGCTTGTGAAAACCGGTGCGGGCGCACTCGAAATCGAGACAACGAGCTTCTTGAATGCCGGCAAGATCACGATCGCGGGCGGGAGCGCCGAAGTGGTCGGCGTCCGCGATGTCGAGTCCGCGACGGCTTACGCGCCCGGCGCGACAATGCATCTCGACGCGACAGACATGCAGTCGCTCAATATGCGCGTGCGTGCGGCCGACGACCAGATGGTCATAGACAACTGGTACGACAAGAACCGCGGTGTCGGTTTGTGGCGTCCCTCCAGCGACCAGAGCCGTAGCCCGCGCTTTGTCCATGACGCGATCGGAGCGGGACTGCATGTCGTTGATTTCGGCAAGTTCGGCAGCTCATCCGCCTATGCGCCGACATTCGGCGGCACATGGGCGTATCTCGACCGTCCGCTGCACTCGATGCGCTCCATCTACGTGGTGATCGGCAATCAGGGCGGCGGCGGATGGTTGTTCGGCAACCGCGCGGACGGGGTGGTCAAGGATCTTGATCAGATCGATTTCCATTCGGCGTTCAAGGAAATCAGCCCCAACAAATATTTGTATTCCGGCGATGCGGGGCTTTTCCAAGGCTATCCTTCACAAAACGTCTTCTCCGGCAACATCTACACCAACGGCGTCAACTTCGGCAGCATGAATAACCCGATCGCGACGAACTGTTACTTCCTCTTGGAACTGCACCCTTCCGCAGGCGTCTCAGGCGGGCAGGTGGCGCTCGACCGTTTCATAACCGATCGTATCGGCGGCTTTTCCATCGGCGAGATGATCGTCTACGAGCGTGAGCTTTCCGCGCGCGAGAAGATCGCCACGCGCAACTACCTCATGCAGAAGTGGTTCGGTGCCGAGCCGGAGGAACTTCCGGCTGTGCCGGAGAAGACCGAGATCGTCTCCCACGAAATCCTTGTCGAGGGCGATATCGCCCATAGCTATGCCGAGGATGTTGACAGGGTCAGCCTGATCGGCTCCGGCACGTTCACCAAGTCTGGGGCGGGAACCCTCTCGCTCTTGGATGTTTCCGCTTTCACCGGCACGGTCGATATTGCGCAAGGCACGCTCAAGGTGAAGAACGCCGATCCGTACGCGACGCCCGAACTCGTCACGGACGGCATCATCTACCATGCGGATGCCACGTACGGCATCACCACGACGAAATACGGCACGACCAACTGTGTCGCCGAGTGGGCGAGCGCTGTCGGGGACGGCATGAAGGCGGTCCGTAGCGGCGGCGAATACACTTATATGCAGCGCATCGTGTACGATCCGGATCTCGGCTATCGCCCGACGGTGGACATGCAGGGTTACAACGCCTGTTTCGTGTGGCAGGACGCGGAAGGCAATGCCAAGCGCCTCAGCAACATCAAGTCCGCGTTCTGGATGGTCGGTTCGCAGAACGGCGGCGGTTTCTTGATGGGCGGCGGCGAATGGAAACAGATCGACGGCGATAAGGTCTACACCAACCTCTACGCCTGGCACCGGGGTATTTACTATCCCGTGCCGGGGCAGCAGACGCCCAATTATGTCGGCACGACCAACGTTTGCGTGTTGCTGCACTCGGGAGCCCAGGCGAACGCCCGATCTGCCGACTGGTGGAAGAACGGCGAGAGCGTCGGGCCTACATCGGAAGGGCTTTCCGGCAAGTGGGATCAGCTCTCGATGGTGGTCAAAGATGACGACAGCCCCGTGAACGCGGACGGGCTTGCTTACGACGGGCGCAGCCGTAAGCCGACCGGTGCGACGAACCACGAATACAACGGGCATCAGCGCCTTGCCGAGCTTATCTGCTACGACCGCCGCCTCTCGGACGAAGAACGGCAGAAGGTCGAATGTTACCTGCGTTGTAAATGGAACAACGGCATGCATGCGGCTGCGGTCAATGTTGTCATGAACGTGGCTGCGGATGCGACGCTTGATCTGGACGGCAACGCGCAGTATTTCGCTTCGATCACAGGGGCGGGCACGGTGGCGAATGGCACGCTTTCGGTCGGGACGCTGCTTGCGGACGGGAGCGCGCCGGCGTGGCCGTCGGTGGACGGGACGTTTGCGATAGCGGCGGGACAAGCGGTAGAACTCGCGAACATCGGAGCTCCGGCGGCGCTCGCGGGTAAGACGATCAAGATACTTTCCGCGACATCCTTCACAGGGGCGGAGAATCTCAGCTCGGTTGTGTTCACTGGCGCCGAATGGCCCGCCGGCGTCATACCGCGGCTCAAGGTGCAGGGGAATGACCTCGCGGTTGTCTTCACCCCCCTTGGCACGAAGTTCTTTTTGAGGTAACGGAGTGCGAAGAGTGAGGTGCGCGGCGCCCCCGCCCGCTGGGGAGGGGCAAGCGTCTGCTTGCCCGGACGAGCAGACGCTCGTCCCTCCCTGAAGTGGGCGCGGCGGTTTCGGGGAAACCGCCCTACCACCATAGGCGCGGCATTGCTCGGTAGGGACGGCTCGCCGAGCCGTCCGCGGCGGTTTCGGCGAAACCGCCCTACCGGTTTTAACACGGCTTTGGTGCGACAAAATGTCCAAGTTATAGACAAAAGGGGAGGAAACAAGGGGCTTTGAAACAAAATTATAGGAGAGAGAATGAAAGATGACATGATCTACGGGTTGCTCATCCATCTCGGGCGCAATCTCTGGGGCGACAAAAATGCCGCAGACCATGTGCGTTGCGATGAGAGTGTCTGGAAAGACGTTACCGAGCACATGGCCGATGTCGGGGCGAACATGCTGGTGATTGACCTTGCGGAGGCGATGATCTATCCGAGCCACCCGGAACTTGCCGTGAAGGGTAGCTGGTCGCCGAAAAAAATGCGCGCTGAGATCGCCCGGCTGAAATCCCTCGGTATTGAGGCGATACCGAAGCTCAACTTTTCAAGCTGCCACGACTTCTGGTTGGGCGAATACTCCCGCATGGTCGGCACAGATGAATACTACAAGGTCGTTTCCGATGTGATCCGCGACACCGCCGAGATTTTCGACAAGCCGCGTTTCATGCACCTCGGATGGGACGAAGAAAAGTTCAAGACCATGAAAAATTACCAGTTCGTCGCGATCCGGCAAGGCGGGCTCTGGTGGCACGACATGCTCTTCACGGCGGCGGAAGCCAAGAAAAACGGTATGCGCCCGTGGATCTGGAGCGACAAAGAATGGATGGATAAGGATGAGTTCTTCGAGAAGTGTCCGCGCGATATCGTGCAGTCACACTGGTATTATTCGCCGTTCTTCGGGGAGGAGTGGGCGAAACGTAATCAGGCCAAGATGGAAAAGGAAGCCAGAGACTCCTGGGTTGAGAACTATACGCTCTGTGCATTCAAGGAGCTTTCGGATGCCGGTTATGACCAGATCGCCTGCGGTTCAAACATTTACCACCGCAACAACTTCCATGATGTTGTCGCCCATTGCCTCAGGCATGTCGAACCGAAACAGTTGCTTGGCTTTCTGAATGCGCCTTGGGCCGAGGTGGAGCGTCCGGACGCGCTGAACGGCGACGGCGGGCGCGGCAAGTATCTTGATGCGGTTGCCCAGCTTGCCGGTGCGATGGGCCAGGTGCGTCGCTGGCGGGAACGTCAGGCATGAAAGAGGTCGTCATGAAGAATAACATGGCCGCGTTCGTCGCGTTCGCGGCATCATCAGTCGTCTGTGCGGCGGAGCCCACGGTCGCCGAAATCGAAAACACCATTGCTGTTTCCGCAGCGGAAACAGCGGCGTTGCAGGCAAAGCTCTCAGATCGCGTCTCGCTTGCCGACTACGCCTCGAAGGTCAAAGTGGTAAGCGGCACGAACGTATGGACAGAGGCGCTCCAACAGGCGCTCAATGAACATGAAATCATCGTGATTCCCGCGCGGGAGGCCAAGTACTATATCGATGGCACGATGCGGATCCCCTCTAACCGCCGTATCGAGGCGAAAGGTGCCACGATTACGCTACTGCCGGGGACGGATGTGGTGATGTTGCGCAATGAGAGGGCTTCGGACGGCACACTCGCGCCGACGCACCAAAACCCGCGTGATGACAATATCGCGATTGTCGGCGGACGCTGGGAGGACTGGCGGCGCGCGCGCGCCGGTTACGGCAAGAGCGGCCGCTGGGACATGTCCGAACGCAAGGTCGGCAACTACTACGGCGTTTCGACGCTGATGCTCTTCAACTGTTGCAACCACATTACTTTAAAGGGCGTGACTTTCGCATATACGAGCGCCTTCGCCTATCAGGGCGGCAACGGCAGCGACATCCATCTGGTAGACACGGTTTTCGACCGCTGCATGGCCGACGGTTACCACCTGAACGGCAACCTTTCGCGGGTACACGTAAGGAACGCGCGCGGCCAGGTGGGGGATGACCTCGTGGCTTTGAATGCCTATGACTGGCTTGATTCGTCGGTGACGTTCGGCCCCCAGAACATGATTCTCTGCGAGGATCTGGAATTGATCGGCAATGGATATCCGGCAATCCGCATCCTGCCTGCGACCTACCGCTACAAGGACGGGACGGAAGTCGACTGCTCGATCAGCGATGTCGTGTTCCGCCGCGTGAAAGGGATCAAGTGCTTCAAGATGTACTTGCAGACGCCTAACTACGCGATCGGTACAGAGCCGGAATGGTCTAAAATCGGCTCTGGCGGCAACCTGCACTTCGAAGACATTGAGATTGACCTTGACCGTCCGATTGACATGTTTGAGGCCTATACCGGCTCCGATCCGGTGCGCGGGCATTTCGGCGCGTTCGAGTTTGGCGCGAATCTCACCAGCATCTACTTCAGGAACCTCAAGGTGAAGTTCCACGCCGACCGCTATCCGCTTTCGCATCTCGCGGTTGTCGGGCCGAAATCGGTGCGTGTGAAAGGTAAGAACGGGGAGCCGCGTGAGGTGTTCGATCCGTATGTCAATTGCCGTGTGGGCAAAGTCGTTGTGGAAAATCTCGAAGCCACGGGCGTCGTTCCTGCGGAGCTGGTGCATGCCACCGTTTTCGACGATGTGAACGGTGACGGGCGCTCCACCGGGCGCGGTGAAATAGCAGAAACGCAGATATCGACTGCGGCGCGGTCGCGCGAACTTTTCAACGGCAAGAATCTTGACGGCTGGTACACCTTTCTCCAGGGGCGCGGCAAGAACAACGATCCCAAAGGCGTCTTTTCCGTTACGAACGGCGTTATCCATATCACCGGCGAAGAGTGGGGCGCGTTGGTGACGGAAGAAGAGTTCTCCGACTACCGGCTTGATGTCGAATACCGTTTTCTTGGAACGCGTTTTTCTTCTAAGCTGAATAAAGCGTTGGATTCTGGCATCCTTTTCCATTCGACCGGCCCCGACGGCGGTTTCAGTGGAATCTGGATGTATTCGCATGAATACAATCTCATAACCGGGGCTTCGGGCGACATCTGGACGGTAGGCTCAAAGAAGGACCGCGCTGACATGGTTGTCGAGGCGGAGGCGGATGAGCGCATCCACACAGACCCGACAATGCCGAATTGGAAGTTCGCGATCTGGAAGGAGGGCGGACGCAAGATTCAGCTCACGGGCAACAATCGCCTCTGCCGCTTTGATATTGATCCGGGGTGGACGGATACGCCGGATGTGAAGCCAGCGGTCAACGAGTATCCGACCGGCGAATGGAATACCGCGACGCTCATCTGCCGCGGTGAGGCGGTCGAATGTATCTTCAACGGCAAGCTTGTCAACAAGGCGACGCGCGTTGTTCCTTCGCGCGGCAAGATTCAGCTACAGAGCGAAGGCTGCGGTGTGGAGTTCCGCAGGATCACTCTAACGCGGGCGGAGCCCGCGAAGTGAGGCTGTAAGGCTGTGAGGCTGTAAGACTGTGAGGCTGTAAGGCTGTGAGGCTGTACGAATAAGGTGATTACAAATGGTTAACCACGAAAGAGCAAGGTAGTTACAATGAAAAAAACAGTGATTTTTGCTGTCGCGGTTTGCGCGATGTTTACAGCAATGGCAGACCATGTGCGTGTTATTGACGGGCCTGTGATGGCAGCCGAAGAGGGGCTTCTGCTCGGTAACGGGGACCTTTCGGTTTCGACCTACCAGAACGCGGACGGCATCGTGTTCCGTTTCGGCAAGGGCGATGTGTGGGACCGCAGGCTTGTCACGAACGGATGCATGCGGCCGGCGACGATCGCCGAGTACCGCAACGGTATCTTGAACGAAGGCTGGCAGTGCAACCCCTTCGACGGCAAGGGGACGGTTGCCACAAAAGGCACCAAGGACGAGAAGCGCATGCGCGAGCTTTGTAACGACGGCGTGACTCCGAACAAGAACTGGCCGTATCCGTGTCCTAAGCCCACGGGGGAACTGCACATGCGTCTGCCGACGGATATCGCGGGTTACATGAAGACGACCCAGAAACTTTTCATTGAGGAGGGGCGTCTTGAAATCACCTGCACCTGGCCGGACGGCATCAAGATCGTGGCGGATGCGGTGGTCGCTCCCGACTCCAACGTTTTCTCCCTTAGTTGGAAAGTCGAAGGCTGGACGGAGGACACCTTCCTTGGCAATGGCCGCAAGAACCTTCCCGTGTGGTTCAATCTTTGGCGTTGGAAGGATCCTGATTATCTTGAGTGGGCCAAGGAGCGTGCGGCGCTTTACCGGCACGACGGCTGGCTGAATCAAGCGAAGCGCAACCCCGACATCACCCCGCTCCCCGCGCCGACGGCGTTCGAGAAGGGCGATGATGCCTGCGTGGAACAGGGCTTTTATCCGGACCCGCTTTTCACGGACGGTTTCCGCTGCCGCCTGACGCTCTCCGCCGATCCGGAGAAGGTTGGCAAGCCGCGCATGAGTCCGCACAATCCGTACGGCGACGCCTACGTGAGCCTGATGCCGTCGAAGGCCGCCTGCGAGGGCGGCGCGTACGGCGAGATCGCGGTGACGGTGACCACCTCGCGCGACAAGACGCTTGATGCGCCGAAGCCCCAAAGCCATGCCGAGTACGTGGCGGCGGCGAAAGCCTCCGCTGCGGAGTACTGGAAGAGCGGGCTCACGTTCCCGCAGGACAAGTTTTTGGAAGACCTCTGGTACGCGACCTATCATGCGCGGCGTTGCGTGCTGAGAGGCGGCACCGTGCCTCCCGGACTCTTCCTGCCCTCCACAGTGCAGGATTATTCACACTGGCACGGCGACTACCACTCGAACTACAACATGCAGTCCATATACTGGGGTGACTTCACGGCGAACCACCTTGAACAGGCGGATGCCTATTGTGACTGTGTGGACTTCTTCAGCGATATCGGACGGAAGATCGCGAGAGACTACTACAATGGACGCGGCGTGTTCATCCAGCTCGAAGGATTCCCCGTCAAGGCGCTGGATGATTACGCCGGACGCCTCCCGCTGGGCCGGATGGCCTATATGACCGGCTGGTGCATGACGCGCTATTGGGAATACTACCAGTTTACGCGCGATAAAGAGTGGCTCCGGACGCGCGGTTATCCGTTCATCCGCGACTGCGCACTCTTCTATCTGGATTTTCTGCGCAAGGCGCCGCATCCTGATTTGCCGCCGGAACTCAAAGACGGCAAATACCACGCATTCCCCTCGATCTGCGGCGAGAGCGGCATCAAGGATCCGCTCAAGCTCGCGAACGGCTGGCAGGTTATGATCCACTGCCGCCACTCGTTGTGGGCGGCGATTCAGGCAGCAAAGATATTGGGAGTTGACGAGGACCTGCAGCGCGATTGGCAGGACCGCCTCGACAACCTGACGGGCGGATGGGGGCCGGACAAGAAGGCCACGCCCTACGCCCAATACTGCACGTACGCAGTGCAACCGGAACACACGCGCTATATCGCGCCTTACAAGTACAGCGAGGACGACTGGGACGGAGAACTCAAGCCGCGCGGCGGCAAAAGTTACGACAACTGGTACATCGGCATCAGTACGATATGGAAGTACGGCGTTCCGCGCGTCAACAGTTGCAAGCCGAGCAAGACCTACGCGGAATTCCGCCGCACGCTCGCCTCGTGGACGCACCCTAACGGACTCGTTTGGGGCATGTCGATCGCGAACTACGGTCGCGCGGGTGCTTGGAGCGAGACGCTTTCCGTGATGTCTCCTTTCCAGGAGATGATGTTGCAAAGCTGGGACGGCGCGGTGAATGTATTCCCGCGCTGGCCGAAGGACAAAGATGCCGAATTCAGGAACTGGCGCGCGCAGGGCGCGTTCATCATCTCCGCTGAATATAAGAACGGTACGATTGTCCGCTGCGAAATCACATCCGAGAAGGGCGAGGATTGCATCATGCACGGCCAATGGAACGTGCTGGACGCAGACGGCAAAGAGATCGCGACGGACACGGACGAGTTCGGTCGTCTTCGTTTCAAGACCGTTGCTGGCGGCAAGTACAAACTCGGCTTCTTGAGCAGAAAGGAAGCGGGGGAAAAATGAACGGAGCATTAGGACAGTCGTTGTTTTGCGCAGTTGCGATACCGGTTTTAGCGAAACCGGGCGCAATTAAAAAATCACTTTGTCTCATTGCGGTGCTGGTGCTGTCATCGGTGGCGGTGGCGGAGCCTGTGCGCCGTGTCAATTACGACGAGGCGAAGGTGCCGCCCTACGAGCTTGAGGACCCGCTCGTTTCAACTAACGGGCAGCGTCTCGTTTCCGTTGACCAGTGGCCCGAGCGACGGCGCGAAATGCTTTCGCTCATCGAACGTGAGCTTTACGGCAAGTGGCCGGCCGCGCCGGAAACGCTGGTGATCGACAAAACCGACGAGTCTGAGACTTTTTACGGTCTCGCCCGCATGAAGCAATTCTCCATGTATTTCTATCCGGACCGTTCCGGCCCCCGGATGGACTGGATGCTGTTGGAGCCGGCATACGCGAAGGGCCGGTCACCGGTGATCGTGTTACTCAATTATCGGGGGAACCACGAATTGATGCCGGACGCGAACGTGCGTGTGCCTGACTTCTGGGTGCCGAAGCGGCATACACGCGGCAAGACGCCCAATCGGATTGATGCCTCGGTGCGCGGGGTGATACGCTATCCGCTGGATTTGGTCATCGCACGCGGCTACGCCGTGCTCACGGCCTGCTACCTGCAGGCCGCAACCGACCCGGAGACCAAGGAGATGTCGGTGGACGAGTGTCGCAAGCGCGGGTTCTACACGCTTTGGGAAGATACGGATGTCGGGACGCTTGCGGTTTGGGGTTGGGCGCTTTCACGCGGACTGGATCTCGCAGAGCGCCAGCCGGAACTCGATACGACGCGCGCCGTGGCATTCGGTTATTCGCGGCTAGCGAAGGCGGCGCTCTTGGCGGGTGCCTTTGACGAACGTTTCAAGGTGGTGATCCCGTGCCAGACCGGCGGCGGCGGCGTGCCGTTGCAAAAGCGGCAGTTCGGTGAAAACGCGGACTGGATGACGCAGGTGTTCCCGCACTGGTTCTGCAAAGCCTACATGAAATATGCGAACAATGAAAAGGCGTTGCCGCTCGACCAGCATTTCATTCTGGCCGCAGTGGCGCCGCGGCACCTTCTCGTCCAAGGCTTCAACGAACCTTGGTACGATACAAAAGGGGAGTGGCTGGCCTGCCGCGCGGCATCCCCGGTATGGGAGTTCTTGGGGAAACCCGGGCTTCCCGGCGGCGACAGCTTCCCAGATGATTTCTCGGATGCGGCGGTGGGCACGCATCTCGGTTATGTGCGCCGTCCGGGGGTACACGGTATTTCCGCCTACGACTGGCAGTGGGCGCTAGATTTCGCCGACCGAGCCTTCGGGATCAATAGAGAGTGAAAAGTGTCGCGTTTTTTGTTTTTTGCTTTACGGTTTATGGCTGGGCGCAGGATGCGTCATGCCCTCCCGCGTTCGCGCAGCGTCCGGCGGAAATCGTTCGCGCGGGACGGATGTCTGATGACACACCGTCTTTGATATCGTTCGCGGATGTCGCGAACTGGCGCATGGAGGTGAGCAACGCTGTCGCGCGTATCGAATACGCGAGCGACCGTGTTATTTTCGGTGATGGCGCCTGTAAAATCACCTATCGCAGCATGGGCGGCAGTGCTCGTCCGTATGTGAGGATGTTCTTGCCGCAACCAGTGGCATTGCCTGCGGATTGTGACACGCTATCCATATGGGTCTGGGGAAACAACTCATACGGACGGCCTAAGGGTACGCCGCCCACGACGGTACACGGTATCTTCGAAAACGCACGGGGCGAACGTACGGTTTACCAACTGGCCTATGTTCACCATCCGCGCTGGTCAAAGTTTTACGTCAAGATCAGTCCGTGGCTGGCAGGCAAGATTGCACCGGAACCGAAGTTAGCGGGATTCATGCTCTGTGACGGGCGCAACGATGATGACCGTTTCATCTATCTCGACGCGTTTTCAGCCTTCAAGGAAGAGTTGAAACCGCTAACATTCGCGCCGCGCGCGAAACGCGGCGTCCGTTTGTTCGAGGGCTGTCCGCAAGGGATCAACATCGCCGAAGGAAAGCTGCCCTTTCCAAACACACCGCGCACCGTTCTGCCGCCAGCGAAAAAACCGAACCCCGCTCTCGAATACCGCATTCCCCAAAACCCTATGGACTGGAGTTCTCTGGCGTTTCGTTGGCAAGGCGGTGACTGGGTGCCGCTAGCGCATGGCGGCGGCATTTTCCCCGCTGTGGCGGCGAAGGATGCAAAGATAGAGTTCCATCGCGATGGTGATTCGCTCGTCTGCGATGTAGTGCGCCAAACGCCAGGGATTGAAGAAATCCGTTTTGGCGCGGTCGCGTATTCCGATGCTGAGGCGATTCCGATACCCTTTTGGAGTTATAACGAGAAAGGGTGGACGAATCGCCCGTGCGTGGTGACAGTTCGTCTTCCCAATGTTACGGTGTTTGTTTCGGCGACGCCGGACTGGACGCAGTCTAACGCCTCGGAGCTTTTTGCGGGGCGCTCAGCGCCGGGCCTTGCGGCAGCGAACGGCGGCGTGAGATATAAAAAGAAGACAGATGGAAAGCGTAATGGATGCTTCGAGCGGTTAATTTGGACTGTTTCGGAAAATTTCACATCCACGCTACCGACAATACCTAACCCGCCTTCGCCTTGGAAAGACGTGACCGGCACACACGCCTGGCATGCGTTATGGGGGCACAAGGTCGCTACGTGTCGCGACTTCTGGCACGGCCTCAAACGCCGTGGCATGAAGAAAATTTTTGCGAGCGACTACGGCACTTTCTGGAGTGACCACCGCGACTCTGTAATTCCGTACGGGGAGGGAACTGGCTCGATGCAGACCTTTGCGGCAGTGGACAAAGGGGGTGATGAAGGGTTTCGCGACTATGTGGCGTATGTGACCGGCAAAATCGGTTTCCGCTACGGTCCCTACAATGACTACACCGATATATATCCGATCCAAGCAGAATGGTCGCCTGACAATGTGAGCCGCAATCCCAACGGTTCTCTCCAGACCGCATGGACGGGTGGTTATTCGCCAAAGCCGGTTTGGGCTGTAAGCGCATGTGAGCGAATCGCGCCTGTCGCACAAGCGAAGTTCAAGTTCAACGGCGGCTACTGCGACGTGCATACTTGCACAGCACCATGGAGCCGTACTGATTACGATGCGCGCGTACCTGGCGCAGGTACTTTCGCGCAGACGTTCTATGCCTACGGCGAGCTCCTGCTTCTTCAGCGGAAGATATGGGGCGGTCCGGTCTATTCAGAGGGCGGTATGCACTGGATGTATGCGGGGCTTGCGGACGGCAACTACGGTCAGGATCAGAGTTACGATCTGCCGCGCAACCCGTGGCTTGTCGATTTTAACCTGAAACGCATCCATCCGCTTTCGTGCGACTTCGGCATGGGGCATAACCTCAATATGTTTTACGTACACGGTGTGCCAGAAGGCGTGGGGCAAGAACAGGCGATCGACCGGTTCCTCGCTGCGACGGCGGCTTTCGGGCATTCGCCGTATCTGATCATCAACTGGACTAACTCCGCGCGTAGTTACTTCCTTTTGCAGTCGCTCGCCTCGCGTTATACCCGCGCCGATGGGGTTGAAATACGCTATGCCGATGCCGCAGGGGCTTTGCATTCCGTCTCAGAAGCTGTTGCCAAAGGGACCCACCGCCGCTCGCAAATAGTGGTGCAGTATTCCGACGGTACGGTGATCGCGGCGAATGGGGCCATGAATGAAACGTTGTGTGTTTCGGCGGGCGGTAAGCGGATCACACTGCCGCCGAACGGGTTCTGGGGGCTTTCTGGGGACGGGGAAGCGGAGTCGTTCCTTGGGGAGATTGATGGCCACCGTGCCGAATGGGCGCGGGGCGACGGTTACCTCTATTACAACGGCCGCGGCACTTTCACGCATTTCCCGGACGGAACCGCTGTGGACGAGATCGTCGTGCGTCTGAAGGAAAGCGACATTACAGAGGAGGTCATCCCGACCAAAGCGCACCGGATCGAGCTTCCCTTTGTCGCAAAAGAGGTCCGTAAACTAGATTACTTCGGCAAGGATAGAGGCCCATCTGAGTTTACAGCGAGGGAAGGTTGTACAGTGCTCGAGGAGCCCCTTTTCTCTTGGCGGATCACACGGGCGAATTAATGCCTGAACCTTGAACTCTGGTGCCTGAATCCTAAGTGCGGTGCGGTGAAACGAAGTAAAACCGCACGGGTGCGATTCAATAAAGTTGAATCGCAAAAGGTCAAAGGGTTCAGGGTTCAGGGGTCAGGTGTTGCGCGGCAACCTTTTATGGCGATTATGACAAGCAGTTGTGTGTCTCCAGTTTTGAGGGCACCACAATAGGAAGGGGCGTTACTACGTAAGTTGTTGCAAAACAAGCCTGAACCTTGAACTCTGGTGCCTGAATCCTAAGTGCGGTGCGGTGAAACGAAGTAAAACCGCACCCCGTACCATGTTTTCTGTTGACTCTTTTTGCCCGCTCAGCATAATAGGTGTCAATCATGTAATAGGACATGTTTCTGTGGAAGCATGAGAGTTGGTAGTGTAAAAGTGCCTAGGAGGTGTTGCAATGAAACGAATCATAATTTTCGGGCTTTGTGCTGTCTCGGTGGTTGTTTTCGGTGCATCATCCGTTTATGACGACCTCGGAGATTTGCGGCCAGCGGGAGGTTCCAACGATTTCTGGAATACGTCAAATCATGCCGAAGTTGCGATTGACGTTACGGAGAGCGTTTCCGCAAGCATTGACGCGCGCGTTCCGCAGGTTGTCTCGGGGAGCGAGCCGTTGGGGTGGTTTGACTCGCGTTGGTTGACGTACGGCGTGTCCATTGAAACGATCGTCTCGACTCTGGCCAAGGGAACTTTAATGTTGTTTCGCTAAGGGAGACGTATGCGGTACATAATCGCAGCTCTTTCGTTGTTCGCTGGTGTGTCGCTCTGGGCCGCAACGCCGCAGTACGCATTGCGTTGCATGGTGACTAATGACCATGCGGATCTCATATACCAAGCTGGTGAAGAGGCTGTTTTCACGGTTACGGTAGTGGATACGAACGACGCCAAGCCCACTGCGGGGTGCGTTAACGCGGTGCTCGATAATTTCGGCAGCGTACATTTTCTCAAGAAGACATTCGACCTTGCGAAAGAAAACCCGTTCACGGTGAGGGGGCGACTGGCGGAGGCGGGGTTCCTGAGGTTGACTGTGACCGGTAAAGATGTTAGCCCGCTCACATGGTCTGTCGCTTTCGATCCGACGCATATCCGGCCGGGCGCGCAGAAGCCGGACGATTTCCTGTTTTATTGGAATAACGAAAAGAAGCGACTGGCGAATGAGGTGCCGGTTGACGCGAAAGCGATTTTGCTGGAGGACCGTTCCGCGGATAAGTGGGAGGTCTATGCGCTCAGTTTCGCAACTTTCAATGACAAGCGCATTTACGGTTTTATGAGTGTTCCCAAGGATAAAACCAATGCGCCATTTCCGGTCCATTTCAATGTTCCCGGAGCGGGGCCCGGCGTGACTGACACTGGCCGCCGACATGACTGCGTATCGGTGTCACTCAATGTCCATCCATACGATCCGCTTGCGGGTGACATAAAGAAGCTTTATGAGGCGCAGAACAAGGAGTTAAGCGCGCAGTGGGATGTGCCCGGTTATGCGACAAGCGGTGTCTCGGCGAAGAAAGAAGAGTATTTCTTCCATGACGTGATTCTCGGCATCGACCGCGCGCTCGACTGGGTGGCGGCGCGTCCGTATGTCGATAAGAAGCGCATCCGTTATTTTGGGAGCAGTCAGGGTGGCGGTTTCGGGATCATTCTAGCGGGTTTCAACGGCAACATTTCCCGCGCGGTGATTTTTGTGCCTGCTATCACCGATTTGCTCGGTAAGAATGTTGGTCGGCAGAGCGGATGGCCGATGATCACGGAGTGTCAACGTTCGCCTGAGGCCAAGGCCAATGCGGAGAAACTCGCCCCGTATTATGACGCGGTGAGTTTCGCCTCGTACATCACCTGCCCGATCCGCTTTGTTGTCGGTTTCGCCGACACCTGCTGTGCCCCGACTGCGGTCTATTCTGCATATAATGCGCTCCCTGCTTCAGACAAGGAGATTATCCACGGCATTGGCATGGGGCATAGTATAAATCGGCAGTTTTACGAACAGCTTGACAAGTGGCTGAACGCACCGGATGCGAAGCCGCTCGAAAAACCTGCTGCGCCACCGCCGCGACAGCCGTTGAAGCTCGAACCCAATAAATTGCTGAAGTTTCCGCTTGGCGCCATCCGTCCTGAAGGGTGGCTCAGGCACCAGCTCGATTTACAGAAAAACGGGCTTGTGGGTACGCTCTATGAGCACAGCGATTTCCTCGCTCCGGACAACGGGTGGCTCAATCCGAAAGTGGATCGTTGGAAATTTCCGCGCAAGGACGGCTGGGAGGAGCAGAGTTACTGGTTCCGCACATTTGTGAAGCTAGCGGTTCTAACACAGGAGCCGCGGCTTTTGGAAGTGACGCGCACGTGGATCGAAAAGATAGTGGCAGGCGCGGATGCGGACGGCTGGTTCGGCGCTCACAATAAGAAGGGCGCGTGGTGGCATGGTCAATATATGACGGACATCTGGGGACATATGCCGATGTGTGAGGCGCTCTGGAGCTGGTACGAATACACGGCTGACTCGCGCATTACGACGTTGCTTGTCAATTTCTTCAAATTTTGCGATTCGCTAGAAGAGGGGCGTCTGATCCCGCATATTTTTCCCGAGAGAGGTGATTGGAGATATACGATCCAATATCCGCGCGCGTGTGACATGAACCCTGTTTTGTACGCCTGTTACGAGCGGACGGGGGAAAAGGTCTGTCTTGATCTTGCCGCGAAGCTCTTCGCGCGTCGCCGTAAGCCGAAAAGCTATGTCGACCGGCACACAGTCAATTTCGCCCAGATATTCCCGTATGCGACGATCTTCTCCCGCCAGTCAGGAAACGCCTCGCACCGCTTGGCGGCGGACTTCTGGTATGACCTGCATATGAGCATGTGGGGGCAGATGCCGCGCGGGGCGTTCGCGGCGGATGAGAATATCCGTGAGGGGAATGTCGATCCGCGTTATGGGACCGAGAGCTGCACCTGGGGCGAACTGGCGCGGAGTTTCCAGTTCTTGGGCAGACTGACGGGTGAGACGAAATGGGCGGATCGCACGGAGGACGTGCTCTTTAATCACTATCCCGTCTCCTACACGCCGGATTGGAAGAAACTCCATTATCTCACTGCGCCTAATCAGGTGATGCTGGATGCGGGATGGGATCACGACTACGGCAACTATCCGCCGCAGATCGCGTATTCGGATACTATGTTCCGTTGTTGCCGCCACAACGCCGGTCTCGCGTTTCCGTTGTTCACGGAGCATCTGGCGTTTACCGACGCCGCAGGCTCGCTTGTCTTCTGGATGTATGCGCCGAGCCGGGGCGATACGGTGTTGAAAGGCGGTCGGACAAAGTGGCGGATAGAGACCAAATATCCGTTCCGCGAACGTATAGACCTCACTATCGAACCGCCAGAGGGTAAGGGTGTCGCTGTGCGTTTCCGGGTTCCCGGATGGGCGAGAGGTTTTGAAATACTTAAGGAAAATAAAGTTATCGCAAAGGCGAATGCAGGTGATCGGTGGGTGGAACTGGCTAATGCCGGGAAAGGCGTCTACGAAATACGCCTGACAGCCGAGGCAGAATACCGCTTCTGGCCGCGTAACGGCGCTGTGACAGTGGATCGCGGCCCCTTGAGTTATTCTCTCGCAATCGGCGCGACGACGCGCGAGGTGCCGCGCCCCGTGTCGTTCAAGACCGGTTCGGCGTTGTGGCCCGAGAGTGTCGAGGCAATTGAAAAAGCAGAGAAACTCACGGAATACCTGCCGACGACGCCTTGGAACTACGGGCTTGATGTTGCGACACAGCCGGTATACCGTGAGAACGGGTGGTCGGACGACTGTTTCGTAGCTGCGAATGCGCCTTGTGAAATTTCGGTTAAGGGAAGGCGGTTGCCGGAGTGGACCTTGCAGGATAACCAGCCTGCGCCGCTGCAGGAGAGCCCGGCCCATACGGTCGAGCCTTTGGAGACGCTTCGGTTTATTCCGCTCGGTTGCGCTCGGTTACGGCTTTCGGTATTGCCGACAGTGACGGATGGTTCGGAGGGCGTGAAATGGACACGTTCGGCAGCAAGTGTGCCGCGTGCGCAACGTGCGAAAATTGTAGACTTTTGAAGGTGCTGGTTTTTTTGAGTAGTGGGCTAGTAAAGGAAAGGAAGTGCGATGAAGAGACTGTTGTGCGTATTGGCGGGAATGACCGCCGCAGGAACACTCTCGGCAGCGCCGACGGTGTCTGATGTGGAGATTTCACAGGATCCGGTTACCCGGAATGTGACTGTGTCATACACGCTGTCGGCGGCGGCGGTTGTGACAGTCGAAATTCTGACTAACAACCAACCGATCGCCGCGCGTGAAATTTCAAGGATGGTTGCCGGCGACTTGAATCGTAAGGTCGAAGCCGGACGCCGCGCCGTGTACTGGCGTGCCGATCGCGGGTGGCCGGGAGCGGGAGCGCAATTCGACTCATGTGTAAAGGCGCGGGTCACGGCTTGGCCGCTAGATAATCCGCCCGACTTCATGGTGTGTGATCTTTGTTTTCCGGGACAGCGCCGCTATTATGTTTCCGCTGAGGCGCTTCCTTATGATCTCACCAACGTGCTCTACAAAACCGATCAGCTCGTTATGCGTAAGATTCCGGCCAAGAACGTCCGCTGGCACATGGGGGCTGCGAAGAACGCCTCCAACAATTATTCGGATTTCCAGGCTCGGGAAACCTATCACTACGTGACGTTTTCGTACGATTATTACATGGCGGTCTTCAAGACCACCAGGGCGCATTACAACCGCATCATGGGGAACGCTGTCACAAACGTGAATGATACGGCTTATCATATCCCTGCGGGGTACGTGTCGTATCATGCACTCCGAGGCTCGACCTCCGACGGGATCGATTGGCCGGACACCCTCTCGACTGTCACCGCTGCATCGGTAATCAACCGCGTACGCGTGTTTACCGGCGTCAATTCTATGGATCTCCCTACGGAGGCCGAGTGGGAATATGCCTGCCGGGCGGGGACGGCGACAGATTTCAACAACGGAAAAAACCTGTCAGGGACTTGGGCCGCCAGTCCGGACGGGATCGCTTGGGATTCTAGCTGTGCAGGCGGTCAGATGCATCCGGTCGGAGAAAAGCCCTGCAACAACTGGCAGATCTACGGATTTCACGGCAACGGCTTCGAATGGTGTTTGGATTGGGATTTGGTGACGCCTTATGCCTTGGATTCGGAACAGACCGACCCCGTGGGGCCAAAATCGTCTGATCCGGGCGCACCGACGGAAAGGTCGGCGCGGAGCAACTTTTATTCCTGTAGCGCACTCTGCATGCGATCCGCGACCCGGAGCCATATCGCACCCGGGACCGGGCACAATGTCTTCAATTGTTTTCGTCTGAAATGCGCGGCAAGCGCGGAATGAACACGGAGGGCTTGGCATGAAAAACATTAAATCCATAATTTGGGCTTCAGCAGCACTTCCCATGCTTGTGCTGTCCGAAGCACCGTTGATTCGCGAGGGAAGTGTCACGTTAGGTCCATTGGGAAACACCTCTTACTATGAGATCGGATATATCCTCGACGATGTTCCGGCGGTGATTACAGTCGATGTGCAGACCAACGGGGTGTCGATCGGCGGGGAAAAGTTGGTGAACATGACCGGTGATCTCGGACGTGTCATCCAGCCCGGTTCAAGAAAAGTTCTCTGGCAGGCGCGCAATACGGTGCCGAATCAGGTTTTCGAAAATGCGACGGCGGTAGTGACGGCCTGGGCTACGAACAACCCGCCGCCGTACATGGTGCTGTCAATGGATTCGGTGACGCCGCCCGTGTACTATGCGTCCACCAATACGATTCCGCATTGGGGTGAAAATACGAACCGTCTCTACAAGACGGATAAGATTGTGCTGAAGAAAATTCCCGCGGCAAATGTCCGCTGGCGCATGGGCTCGCCGACGGATGAGACGTGCCGTAATACCGGAGGCCGCGAAATCGCGCACTGGGTGACGCTGACCGAGAACTACTACATGGGGGTCTATCCCTGCACGCAGTACCAGTATAAGCTGCTCACGGGAAATTCTGGCGGTCCGGCCTTCAAGGATTACGAAGATTACAATTACCGCCCTGTCGGTAAAATACCGTATTACGTAGTCCGCGGCGGGCGTTCAAACGGTATCGATTGGCCGACAAGCGGCACCAACGTCACCGCTAACAGCGTCATCGGCCATCTTCGCAGCAAGGCGCTGTGCAGTTGGATTGATCTGCCGACAGAGGCCCAATGGGAGTTTGCCTGCCGTGCCGACGAGGGGGCCGCGCTTTATAACGGCAAAGAATTGACCCAGGAAGTTTGGACCACTGGTGCCGCGCCGAGTCTTTATGATCTGGGCTGGTATGCTCATAACTGCAAGGACGACACCCCGGATGGGGTGGCGCAGACTCACGAAGTCGGCAAGAAACAGCCCAATGCGTGGGGACTCTATGACATGCTCGGCAATGTTTACGAATGGTGTCTTGATTGGGACTCGAGCGGCGCGGAGTATTCGGATGGCTCGCCCGTTGTTGATCCCGAAGGAATAAAGGTTCCGTCTACGTACCATCGCATCTGCCGCGGCGGCTGCTATGAGTACGCGGCATCGGAGTGCCGTTCGGCGTGTCGCGGACGAGGCTCAGATGAGAATAGTTGGTATGAAAGACACGGTTTCCGTTTCTGTGCTAAGGCGCTCGCAAAGTAAGGAGGGAAGACCATGAAAAAAATGTTGGTTATCGGGTCTTGGCTGTCGGTCGCCGCTGCAGGTGTTTTTGCGGTGCCGTCGGTTTCGGAAGTAACAGTTTCGCAGGATGCGGCGACGCGTCTCGTAACGGTGGAGTACAAGATTTCCGGGGGGCCGGCGGTGGTGACCGCCGAGTTCACGACAAACAACGTCGCGCTTCCGGACGAATGTGTCCATAGATTGGCGGGCGACATCAATGTGATCGTCACCAACCGGACGGAGAAATATTCGTTCACTTGGAATCCTGACAGCGACCTGCAGGCTGAGTTCGGGACGACAGACCAGTTCAACGTAAGGCTCACGCCATGGGACGCGAACGATCCGCCGCCCTACCTCGTGGTCGATCTCTGCACCAAAGGCACATGGTTCTTCTATGCGTCTTCGAATGCGGTTCCGGATGGTGTGCAGCATGTGCGCTACAAGACGGATATGGTCGTGATGAAAAAAATCCCGGCCTGCAACCAGACCTTCAGGATGGGTTCTTTTCCCGGTGAGAAGGGCAGCCGGGATAGCAATTTCGGCGAAACCGACGCGGAAGTGCCGCATCCGGTCACGTTCACGAACGATTATTATCTCGGCATCTATGAGGTCACGCAGATGCAGTTCAGACGTCTCTTCGGTTATGCTAGCGGCCAATTTTCATTTTTGCCGGACTCCCGGATCCATCCTGTTGAAACAGTCATATACGATACGATTCGGGGCCCGACCAGCGAAAATATCGATTGGCCGTCTTCCGGGACGAACGTGACGGCATCGAGCGCGATCGGATGTCTTCGCAGCACGACCGGTATTGCTTCCTTTGATCTGCCCACTGAAGCGGAGTGGGAGTTCGCCTGCCGGGCCGGAACAACGACTAGTCTTAACAGCGGTAAAAATCTTGATTACTCCAACATGTGGGACAATTCTTCTGCGGAGGCCTGTCCGGCGCTCAGCGAGGTTGGCTGGTGGCTCGGAAACTCGTTGATGGTTACAAACGAAGCGCTGGGGGCTACCGGCAGGTGTACCCATCCCGTAGGCATGAAACCCTGTAATGCGTTCGGCCTTTACGACATGCACGGCAATGTCTGGGAATGGTGCCTTGATTGGTATGCAAACGGCGATTACTATTCTCGCGGCTCGTACGAGATTTCGCCGGTGGGGCCGACCACCTATGAAACCTATGCCAAGCGCGTCGTGCGCGGCGGTTCATGGAGCCAGTATTCGCCGGCCTGTCGCAGTGCCCAGCGTGGACGCTACAATCCTTCAATGTACAATAGCGCCAACCAGCTTGGTTTCCGCCTGAAGTGTTTGCCTTTCTTCGGGGAGTGAGTTTTAGTGCGCGGCAGAACAATCGTCCTGGCGGGGTTCGTCACAATAGTGGCTTGGATGTCAAGCGCGGCATGGCGTCCGTCGGAACGCTGGCGTGGGTTCAATATCGTTACGCGCATTTATAACGACAGGAACGAATTTCGTGAGGACGATTTTAAGCTTATCCGGCAGCTTGGTTTTAATTTCGCGCGCGTAACACTCAACTACCGTCACTGGATAGTGGGCGGGGACTGGAGCCGGATTGATGACGCGAAGCTTGTTTCCGTGGATCGGGCTGTCGAGTACGGACGCAAGTACGGTGTGCATATCCAGCTCTGCTTCCACCGTGCGCCCGGATGGTGTGTGGCCTCGTGGCCGGTCGAGCCAAAGAATCTTTTCAAGGACGCGGAGCCTCTCGAAGTTTGCGCGAAGCACTGGAGGCATTTCGCCGAACGCTATAAAGAAGTGCCGCCTGAAGCCCTGTCGTTCAATCTCGTCAACGAACCGCCCGGGGCGTCGGAAGATGCATACGCGAGGGTCGCCCGACGGCTCATTGCCGAAATCCACGCGGTTTCGCCGGAGCGTTTCATTGTGTCGGACGGACTTGGCGGTGCCCGTCGGCCTTGCGCCGCGCTTCTGGGAATGCCTGGTGTCGGCCAGGCGACACGCGGCTATCAGCCGACCGACGTTTCGCTTTACAACTGCCCGTGGGGCTCGCCCATGGCCAGGGAGCCGATGTGGCCATACGACCCCTGTGCGCCGATCGGCAACTTTCTCGGGCCGCATAAACGCCTCGCCTACGGTGACCATCCGTTGGCTCTAGAAAGCCTGCCGACAGGGAAGCTCGGTTTTGTCTTTGGCATCATTAACGGCAAGGTGACTTTTGAAGTGGTTGCTGACGGTGAACGTGTTGCGGAGTGGGAATTAGAGCCCAAAGCTGACGATCCGCAGTGGGATGGCTACACCGTGAGCAAACGCTGGAAAACCGCATCCGCCCGATTCACCGGCACTCGTGCGGTAGAACTGAAGAAACCAGCCAAACGTGTCGAGGTGCGGGTCTTGAAGGGCGATTGGGCGTGCATATGGGATGTGGCGTTCCGGGCGGACGGCACGGCGATTGAGGCAAGGTTTCCAATCTATGTGGAGTTCGGTGCGCACGTCAACTATGTCCAGCGCTACGACGTGAAGAAAAACCGGTTCCATCCTGTTCCTGACCCTGGGGACGAAAATTATGTGAGGAAGTATGCGGACGACGGGCTCGAATATCTTTATCGTCATATCTTCCGCTATTGGAACGACGCGCTTGCGCAGGGTGAGTTCGCTATGATTGGCGAGTTCGCGGTTTGGAAGAAGACACCGCATCCGGTGGCGTTGGCGCTTATGGAGGATTATCTTAAACTCGCCAAAGAAAGAGATATGGGCTGGGCGCTCTGGCAGTTCCGTGGAGAACACGGCATTTGCAATTCAGGAAGAACGGATATCGAATACGAAGACATCCCCGGCTTTCCGGATTACAAGCTTGATCGCAAGATGTATGAATTGCTAAAGAGGTACTGATTGAGGAGTGAAGATCGAATGATTTGCCGGTGCCGGAAAAAGGCCACGAGTTCTTCGACGAGCGCGTTTATACGCGGACGTATGCCGATCTCGATGCGGCGGGATTCGATCAGGTGCCGTGCGGATCGAACTGCGGTACCGACAAGAACTTCGGCGCTGTCGTCGAGTGGGGCCGGACGCATGTTCCGTCCGTGCGGCTCAAGGGCTTCTGCATGGCGCCTTGGATCCTCACGCTGCAGGCGAAAAGGCAAAAGGGACTCGATGCGATCCGTCTGGTCGGAGAGGCCCGCAAATCCTTCGAAGTGCTCGGGGGACTCGCGTGAGGAAGGAGTGTCGAATGAAAAAGCTGACGGGAAGTCTGTGCCTTACGCTGGTGGTGACGGTGCTCTGGGGTGCGGAAGCGCCGAAGGACGTGTTTGTCGAGGCGGGCGGTGAGACGTTTGTAATCTCGGCGACACGTCCGATCCAGCGGTGCGTCAGGAACCGTCGTGCGCAGGTTCTCTCGATAAACATTCGCGTCGCAGGCGAGACGGGCGTGGCGGCGCTTGAGCCGGATTGGCGGGGCGGTGCGCTGATTGAGGTTGTCGAAAATACGGACGAACGGTGCGTCGTCCATACCGAGCATCCGCTTCGCATATGTGAACTCAAGGCCGATGCCGAACCAAAGCCGTTCAACGCGGCGAAGTTTACCATCGATTACGTTTTCCGCAAGGACCTGGCGGGCGTCATCGCCGTTGAGCGGCTCATTGCCGTGAAACCCTTCAACTTCATCTCGTGGAACGTGCCGCTCTCGCAGACGATGGTGAAATACGCTGTCGATAAAGTGGATCTCGTGACGTATCCGACCAAAGCGGAATTCAGGGCGACACAGGGCGGTTACAGCACGAAGTCAGGGGCGTACGTGCTCGGACAGGAACCCTACGGCGATCTCTGGTTCATGGGACGCGAATTCACGACGTTCTGCCCCGCAGGCGAGGGCAAGGGCAGTTTCTACGCCTCGTGCGACACGCACGCCGCGGGCGGCCACGGCAAGAGCGTCGTGCCGGGCGAGGTCATCACGGTATGCGTATGCGTGGGCATCGTCAAGAACGCGGGCGACATCGACCGCTACTGCGCCTTCCGCAAGTTCGCCGAGCCCTCTTCCCGTGTGCGTTTCGAGACTCTGAACAGCGCGCTCGCCGAGAAGGGCGAGAAGCCGCCGCTTGCCGTAACTACTGTGGATGGGAAGGCTCCATTCGGCATCATGTGGCGTACCGGCAAGACTGCCGCTGGCGAGAAGATGGCCTTCGTAACTAATCTATCGAAGCAGCCGGTCACCGTAAAGATCGCGAAGCCGAGCTTCTTTGGTAAGTGGACGGAACTTCTCTGTGGACGTGACGTTTCGGGTGAGGTGCGTCTCGAACCGCTCGACCTGCTGATGCTCAAGAACTGAAGGACACTGAACAATAACACTAACTAAGGATTCCTAATATGACATCAAGACGTGATTTTCTCCGGAGTTCCATCTTCACCGCCAGCGCTTTTGTCGCGGCAGGATGCGTGTCGAACAGAAGAGACCGTTTCAGTTTTAGGCGCGGTGCTCCGATGATTGGTTTTGCCGACAAGCCGATGGACGAAGTCCGGATCGGCATCGTCGGTGTCGGCGGACGCGGTTTTTCGGCGATCCGCCGGCTTGCTAAGATCCCTGGCGCGAAGGTAGTTGCGCTCTGTGATAACGTTCAGGCTAAGATTGACAAGGGGCAAAATTGGCTTTCGGAACATAAGTTTCCGGCGGCAAAGGTCTATTGTGGCGAAACAGCATGGCGCCGGCTCTGCGACGATCCGCATGTCGACGTAGTATACAACACGACACCTTGGGAACTGCACGTTCCCGTCGCACTCGCTGCGATGAATGGCGGTAAGCATGTTTTCACGGAAGTTCCGAGCGCGCTTTTCGTCGATGATTGCTGGGAACTTGTCGAGCTTTCGGAGAAGACGCGTCGCCACTGCATGCAGCTTGAAAACTGCTGTTACGGCGAAGTGGAGATGCTCACGCTCCATCTCGCTCGGCTCGGGATGTTCGGTGAACTCGTCCATGCCGAGGGCGCGTATATTCACGATCTGCGGGGCATGGTCCTGTCAAAATGGCCGGACAATGAATGCTGGCGGTATGCCTGGAATAAGGCGCACAAAGGCAACTTCTATCAACCCACGGACTCGGCCCGTTGTGCCTGACGCTCGGCATCAATCGCGGCGACCAGTTCGACTACCTCGTATCGCTTGAATCGCAGCAGGCCAACTTCAAGGCGTACCTCAAGGCAGCCGCGCCGGACAGTCCCCGTGCTCATGACGACATCCAGATGGGTGACATGAACACCACGCTAATTAAGACCGCGCTCGGTCGCTCGATCATGATCCAGCACGATGTCAGCACACCACGACCTTATTCACGCATCCAGTTCCTTTCCGGCACCAAAGGCGCGATCTGCGATTATCCCTACCGTGTCGGTTTCGAAAAAGAGCCTGGAAAAGGCGTTCACGCATGGTTTGACGAAAAAGCCGCAACAGAAATCAGGGAGAAATACGCGCATCCAATGTTCAAAAAGGCTGGAATTCTCGCAAAGAAGGCCTCAGCCGACCATGGCGGCATGGACTTTCTTATGGACATGCGCTGGGTATACTGTCTCCGGCAAGGCCTGCCGCTTGACATGGATGTCTACGATCTCGCCGCGACCGGCTGTCTCTGCGAACTTACCGAAAAGAGCGTCCGCAACCGTTCGGAGACGATCTCCCTCCCCGATTTCACCCGTGGCGCGTGGAAGACCGCTAAGCCGTTGGGCATCATGGACATCGACCTCCGGAAGGCAGGGTTCGACACCTGATGCGAACTTAATCACGTCAATCATGCCTCTTACCCTTTCCAACTGCGTCCCTACCTACTCACCATTTACTTTTCACCTATTACCTTTTACTTCTTACCTATTGGGTGTGGTTTTACTTCGTTGCACCGCACCTAGGATTCAGGAGCCAGGGTTCAGGCTTGTTTTGCAACGACTTACGT
>Ga0255347_1001427_pt1 | contig 38699 bp, 36 predicted proteins | sample wastewater_treat_2_FD_192479 | JGI IMG/M metagenome (GOLD analysis project Ga0255347, IMG submission 192479) | Wastewater microbial communities from Lulu Island WWTP, Vancouver, Canada - plant24 | ecosystem: Engineered > WWTP > Wastewater > Unclassified | place: Canada: Vancouver, British... | reverse complement strand
GAAGCCGTTGGGGGGATTTGAACCCCCGTTGAACTAGATTACGAGTCTAGCGCATGGCCGAGCTTTGCTACAACGGCATGATTAATGTAATAAATTTAGGTCATTTTAAAACATTTGCTATTTTAAAGTAGAGAAGGATAAAGGTATTTTTTATTTGTAATTTCTTTAATTTTATCCCAATCTGATAGGATCTTTACCGATTCAAGCGTTGCTTTTATAGCTTCCTCTTCTCCCTTCACTTTAAACTCCTGGGTTTTACGATTTCCAAATACAGCCAATATCGCCCCAGATCTAAGTCCAAATAGGCTCGATAGTGTAAAGACAGTTGACGCTTCCATCTCTAGATTCAATACGTTTGCATTTTCAAGGTCATCTATCAAATTATCCATAAATGATTGGTGATAATTCTTAAAAGAAGGCCTTTCTTGACCGCCATAAAATGTATCCTTACTAGCTCCAATTCCAACATGGTACTTGTATTGTAACTTTTCACATGCTTCAATTAATGCTAAAGTTACATCATAAGATGCAACAGCTGGGTAAAATGGATTGACATAGTCTTTTGTTGCACCATCATATCTTACTGAAGCGGTATTTATTACTAAATCCCCGCATTTAATATTTTCATTTAATGCTCCAGTGCTTCCAACTCTGATTAAGGTCTTTGCACCTATTCTAGCAAGCTCTTCTATTGCTATGGAAGTTGAAGGTGCGCCAATGCCTGTTGAGGTAACGCTTATCCCAACACCACGATAGTAACCGGAAATTGTAGTATACTCTCTGTTAGATGCAATTTTCTTTACATCTTCCATGAAACTACCAATTAGGTGGACTCTGTCCGGGTCCCCGGGTACTATTACGTAAGGGAAAACATCCCCTTCCTTGCACTTTATATGGTATTGAAGCTCCATAATACTTTATCGTTTGGCAAATCTTTTAAAGGTTATTACTTTTGAGCTTGCATGAAGATAAGATGGTTAGGTGCTGCCGGCGAAGTTGGAAGATCTTGTGTTGAAGTTAATATCGATGGAAGAATATTCATCCTTGACTGCGGTGTAAAAATTTCCGGGGATGGAACTTATCCAGATTTTTCTGATGTTAATATTTCTGCAATCGAAGCTGTTATCATATCTCATGCACATCTTGATCATTGCGGATATGCACCGTATCTTTATTCTGTTGGCTACAATGGCCCTATTTATTTTACTAGACCGACTTTGGATCTAGCCCTATTAATTCAAAAAGATTATATTAAAGTTCAAGAGCTTCAGGGAGAGAAACCACCATATTATCAAGAGGATATACGAAAAGAGCTAAATCATGCAGTTACTCTTAATTATGAAGAAAAAATTTATATAAATGGGGATATATCTCTCACTTTTTACGATGCAGGGCATATCCTGGGTGCGGCTCAAATATGTCTTGACACTCCGTATGGAAGGCTACTCTATACAGGGGATATAGGTTCTGATGTCAAAACTATGAACCCCGTTAAAAAAGGGATTCCAAGTGTAGACTTTTTGATACTTGAGTCAACGTATGGGATGAAAAATGACATACATCCACCTACAAAGGAAAGGGAAAAAGAACTAATTCAGATAATCAAGGAAACAAAGAAAAAAAAAGGAAACGTACTCATACCTGTCTTTGCTTTAGGCAGAGGACAGGACATAATGATGATTCTAAAAGAGGCAAAGGAGAAAGGCCTTATATCCCAACCTATATATGTTGAGGGTATGCTTCTTAGAGCAAATGATATCTATGATAACTATCCTGATTGGCTGAACAAAAGTATGTTCAATCTATTCAAACATGAAAGTCCTTTTAACAGCCCTATGTTTAGAGAAGTCTGGAATAGAAAAAAAATAATCCAGTCAAGTGAGCCGATTATAGTCGTTACCACTGCAGGGATGATGTCTGGAGGGCCAGTTATTGATTATTTTAAGCATTGGGCTCCCAATAAAAACAACTCCCTTATACTAGTTGGGTATCAGGTTGAAGATACTTTCGGCAGGCAAATTTTAGATGGATTAAGGGAATTCAAGGATGAAGAAGGGGATATGAAGAAAATTAATTGCAGGGTAGAATGGGTTGAATTCTCTGCACATTCAGATCATTCACAGCTTGTTGACTATGTTTCATCGCTTGATGAGCCGCCGAAGAAGGTATTTTTAAATCACGGCGATCCAAAAAAACTTGATGAATTATGGGGAAGCATAGACAAAATTACTGAATGTATAGTGGCAGACCCCCTAGTTTATTACCAATTGGATGGAGTCTTAGAAGCCGAAATTGAGTCTAAGAAGGTCATCTACGAAGAGCTACCTCCATTAGAATCCCCATTTGAAGTGATTTTTACAACACCTCAGGACAAAATTATAAAGGACAGGTCAATAAATCTAATCGTTAAGTCGCAAAATGAATTATTAATTGCAGGGTATCTAGATGACTCAATTGTATCCTTTATTGTGGATGTTGCAAAAAAAGGAACAAAAGTTAAGGCCATATTCAGACATATCACAAGACCTGGTAATAAAAAGGCATTTAAAATCTTAAAGAGTGGCGGTGTAGAAGCAAGGGTAAATAGGGAATGCCATGCAAGATTCATAGTTTCTGATGATAGGGAGGCTATGGTATCATCTGCAGACCTTACAAGAGACAGTTTCTATGACCACTTTGAAGCCGGAATAGTTACTTCTGATAAAAAAACAATAAATAAACTTAGAGATTTCTTTTACAAAATGTGGGACCAAAGCATTGAAGGTTACATTAAAAATTAACTATCCCTTAGCTACCCCCATTGGCCGTAATCTTGCTACCTTTTTTGCTAACCCCGCTTTGTCGCACACGTCAATAACATTGTGGATGTCTTTATACACGTCAGGGGCCTCTTCTGCAACTACTTTTGGCGATGCGGCTTTGACATAAATTTTTTCCTTCTCTAATTTTTTTATTATGTCTTCCCCCCTAAATTTCTTAATAGCTGCGCTTCTTGAGAGAATCCTGCCTGCGCCATGGCATGTAGAGCCAAATGTTTGGCTAGAGGATTTGATTCCAACCATAACGTAAGAAGCAGTCCCCATATCACCAGGTATTATGACAGGCTGTCCAATATCTTCATACTCTTTTGGAAGTTCCCCTCTCCCTTTCCAAAATGCCCTTGTAGCACCTTTTCTATGAACACAGTATTTTTTGCCATTATGCTTTTCTATCTTTGCAATATTATGGGCCACATCAAAAAGAACATCCAATCCTAGATCTTCTGGATCTTGTTTAATCACACTACCAATAGACTCCCTTATCCAGTGTGTTATCATCTGCCTATTCGCCCATGCAAAATTGGCGCCTGATCCCATGGCCTTAAAATAATCTTCACCCTCTTTTGAATGGATTGGAGCACAAACTAACTCCCTATCAGGTATTTTTATGTTGTATTTCTTGTATGCACCTTCCATTAATTGGATGTAGTCAGAACATATCTGGTGTCCACAACCCCTAGATCCAGTATGCATCATAAAACAAATCTGCCCTTCTTTGAGCCCAAATCCAGATGCGATTTTTTCATCAAAAATTTCATCTATAATCTGCATTTCAAGGAAATGATTGCCGCTGCCAAGACTTCCAAGTTGAGGCGCCCCTCTTTTTTTTGCATTGTTACTAACTTTTGTTGGATCTCCCTCCACACTGCCTTCACTTTCAATATTTTTAAGATCTTTTTTCCAGCCGTAATCCTCTTCAACTGCCCATTTAGCACCAACCATAAGAACTTCGTCCAAATCCTTAGAGGATAGTTTTACCTTACCTTGGGATCCAAGGCCAGAAGGAACATTTTTAAAAATATGATCAATTATTTCCTTTCTTTGCTCAAATACATCATCATGAGTTAAATTTGATTTAAGGAGTCTGACCCCACAATTTATATCGTAACCTACGCCCCCAGGGGATATAATTCCACTTTCATAATCCATCGCCGCAACTCCCCCGATGGGAAATCCATACCCCTGATGGCCATCTGGCATGACAAAAGAATATCCTTCAATTCCATTAAGACACGATACATTTTGAGCTTGCTTTAACGTAAGATCTTCTTTCATTTTTGTGATTAATGCATCGTCAGCATATATTCTCGCAGGCACATTCATCTCGCCTTTTTTTTCAATCTCATAAATAAATTCAGATACTTTTTTCAATTCACTCATTCCCTCACCCCTAACCTGTAAAGATTTAATCTATATAAGTATTATGAAATCCAACACCTTCTACTTCCAATAAGTCGTCCTCCCATAAAAACTTAACATCATAAAATTTTTCTAAAATTGATAAGTTTGTTTCTAAATGGGAAGTTTGCTTTGCGAAGATAGAAGATCTCCCTTTTGCAAGCACCATATATGGAGCTATCTGATCAGATAGATGATGATCACACCCACTGGAGTATTTCTCTAAGAATCGCCTTGCACCTTCCTCCCCAACTTCTTCTGCTCTCTTCCCCCTTGCTCCAAGCGCACCATCTCCTATAATTGAGTTTTTATCCCTAGAAAATAAGAAGATGCCAGAGCCCATCCTATTACTTGAATCTTTTTTTATTTCTAATTTGATATTTGGCGTGATTCCTTCTCTAAAAATCAATCCTCTTGCAGATTTCTTTTGCCTCTCAGCCACATTTTCAGGGAGATTTGTCGAATAAGAAACACCATCAATCTTTTGTGATTTTTCAAATTTATCTATTTGAATCGATTTTAGTTTTTTGATTGGATTGACTTCTATCTCGACATAGCCTCTGCCCTCAGGGTAGTAGCCTCTTTGTACTTCTATAATTTTAATCTTGTAGCCCATTCTCTCCAAAGTTGGCACAGTTACTTCTTTTAGGTAGTCCACCTGCGGACTCCAAGGTACATTAGTTCCCCCATAGACCCCAACAGTTGTTTTATTTTCTAAAAACTGTAAAAATGTCATTAAAGACTGCAATAATAAAGCGATACTTCCGGCAGTCCCAATATCAATTGTTATCTTTCTCTTGAATTCATTTTTTGGTGTGAATTTAATTTCAGTAGAATAAAGGGAGTTGCCTAGGACATTTGAGCCTGTTAATTCAGCTATTGCAGATATAGTCTTTGTGTGCTGGTGGGACAATCCCTCTTTTGGCCTGTTTTTTCTTATGTTAAAGATGTGGACTGGCTCTCTCTTTAAAACTGATAGTGCTAGGGATGTCCTAAGTATCTGGCCCCCACCCTCACCAAAACTACCGTCTATTTCAAGCATATAATAATATTAACAATTATAAGTATAAAAGTATTAGATATAGTTGCTAAAATATGGAATGGATTCATATAAAAAAGTAATTCCTAGGTACAGTAAAAAAATTCCACAAGCTAAAAGAATTACCTCATAGACTTTTTTGCTTATAAACTTCTTGCCTTTGGATAATGAAACTGATAGAAAGGTATACCATGAAACATCTGCAAACCAATGCCCAATAAACAACATAAATACACCCATAAATCCTATTGCAAGCCCCCTCATTATAAGACTGTTTCCAATTGTAAACCACCAGATAAACATTGCAGGATTTAAAATCGTGAACACAAATCCTGTCTTAATAGGAGGCAAAAGATCGTTTTTTAATTCCCTTGTGTTGGCACCTATATTTTTAATTGACTCCTCTGAAATACTTTCAAATTTCTTTCTTTCTTTAATCATTTGATAACCAAGGTAGAGCAATCCAATTCCACCAACAACCCCTATCAATGCACGTACTATAGGGATATTGATAACATAGGAAACACCCAGCGCTAATCCGAGTATTATTGAGATTTCTACAAATAAATGCCCAATACACATCATTGGACCTGTGAGAGGCCCGTACTTTAAGGTATCTTTTATTGTGGCCGTGAATAATGGTCCGGGGGCTATAGCTCCGGATAATCCCACCCCAAATCCAATAGAAAGAAGTAAAAGCTCCTCCATAACCTAAAAATGAAATAGTTGATTAAATGTCTTTTGATTATTTTCTAAAATAATTACGTTTATATAGATTAAATCAATTAAACACTTGTGATAAAATGAAAGACCATATATTTTATGGAAAAGGAATGGGTAAAGTAAAAAGAGAATATAAAGAAATCTACGATGTTATAGCAGATTTAAATGAAGTTGTATATACTGGGAAAGTTCTTGATTACAAAACACAGAAGCTAATTGCAATTGGTATTACTGCAGCACACTGTGATGAAACTGCAACAGAAAAACAGATGCGCTCCACTATGAAAGAGCTAAAAGTTACTCAAGAAGAGATAGCAGATGTACTAAGAGTAGTACTTTTACTTTCCGGACAGCCTGCCTTCACAAAAGGTATGAGAATACTTGATGAGCTGACAAAAAAATAAGAACAGCTTCATAGACAAAAAATAATCTATTTTATTTCTATTTTATAGTGCTTTATTTTTTTTGGTATTTCAAGGAGTAATACGCCTTTTCTGAAAGCGGCAGAAACTTTTTCTGGATCAGTTGAAAAAGGAAGATTGATGTCTTTATTGTAGCAGAATCCTTTTCTTGTAGGTGCGAAAATCCTAACACAGTTTTCTTCTGATGTTACCTCAATCTTTTCTTTTTCTACACACGGCATGTCAAGAGTCACAAACAGAGCTTCTTTTGTGTCCCTAAATTCTGCCAAAGGCTCAACGTTGTTGCATCCACAGTAATTGATCTGCCAATAGGTATGCCTAACTGAATTATTTGCAGTTTCTTTGATAATATAGTACCTTTTTATCATAGGATCTACCTGTACATAGTTGGCACTTCTACTTTAGGCTCACTCTGCATGGATACATTTGTCTGCTCCATTAAAGCCCTGTAATTTACCTTTAATTCTTCGGCTTGATCAATCAATTGTTTGGTGTCTATGTTCAAATTGAGCATTTTATTCAATACTTTGAGGACTGAGGCCCCAGCACCCGGATCTGGGTAGCTTGGATAACACTGGGCCAATAATATGGATGAATTTAGATTTAATTCAATTGAATTTTTGAGAATTAATGCATAAAAACCAGATATGAATCCTTCCTCAAGGACTTTAACTCCAGATTCTTCCATTTTTTCTAGTATAGCCTTATTATTCGAAGTACCAAAGATTTCAGGTTCTTCGATATCTATTCTCTCTTGAATTGGAGTACCACTTATTGAGATGATAAGCTCTGCACCTTTTTCTTTGTACCACTCAGTGAGCCTCTTTGCTAGAATATACCCTACTTTTGGATCAATTGGGATTTCTGATAAGATGACAATAAACTTTTCCTTTTGGAATATTCTGACGGGATTTAAAACTTTTCTCTCATGAACTACCATTACAGGTGGAAAAAGTTCAGATTTAATATATCCAACTTCTTCAAAATTTTGCTCCAAAACCATGTGGCTTACAGCAATTGACCCCACAAGACCCATATCTGGAACGCCTTCTATTATAATAGGGCCGTTAACATCAATCTTTTTAGTTTCAATAATAGTGATATCTTCAGATGTATTCAATTTTTTTCACCTGTTCCGTAAAAGATTAACTAGTTTAAATAATTTATTATATTAAAAGGTAAAATTCAATTTGGTTTTTCTACAATTATCTTGCATTTTACAACTAGTGCCGCTATTGCTCCAAGTGCAGCAAGCCATGGTGCAATTAATGCTCCAACTAATCCTGCAGCAAGAGGTATATCAAGCAGTGTCTTGTCATTTTCATCCTTTATAATGATTCTTGTTGCAATACCTTCATCAATAATCTTCTTTATCTCCTCTATTAGGTGGTCTGAATCAACATAAAATTCATCTCTACTCCCAGTTGAACTGCCGCATTCAGGGCAGTACTTTGCCGAATCATCTATATCTTTATTGCAATTTTTACATATCATTTTATCGCCATTTATATGAAAATGGAGAACTATAAAATCTTTACTACTGGCAATTCAAAAGTATTTTCCTTACTAAAAGCAGCACAATGAAAATAAAAGATTAAAGATACTTCACCCTATTTGATTTACTTTCTTGCTTGCCCATTTGGATATTTATTGATGCAATCTCTTCCCGAAGATCCTTTGCTTTTTGCATAAGAATTGTTCTCTCTTTTTGTATCCGATACATATCCTCTGGCTTAATGCTCCTTTTAACAACCCTTGTAAAATCTGCTTGATTTCTTTCAAGCTTTACCATAACCTCGGCTAGTTGCTCTTTCTTTGAGGTAAGTTCACACTCTAATTTTTGAATGGATATTTCTTCTTCTGGTTCTTCTATAGGGATTGAAATTTCGGGTGGAGTTTCTTCTACCTTATCTTTCTGATACGTTTCTATAATCTTAACTAAAGTGCTTTCTGGGATTAATATCTTCTTATTACAATGCGGGCAGGATATTTCTACACCTTTCATAGTAATCTATCTCATATCTTGTTATACTTTTGTTATATATAAGAATTGAGTTTTGAAAAAATAAATAAATAAACTAATTACTTTTTTTCTATCTCATCTAAGATTCTCATTCCTTTATTGAATGCAGGCATACCTGCAGTTAATAAAACGACCCTTAAAACGTCAACTATTTCATCCTTAGTTATATTAAATTCATTCATGCCTGAAATCATCTGTCTTTTTGTCGCAGTTTCATCAGATCTGGCTGCTGTTATTCCCAAAGCCACAAGTTTTTGAGTCCTATATTCCAATACCCTTCCAGTAAAAACTGCTTCGTCTAGCTTTACCAATGCTTCATAAATTTCGGGATATTCGTTTTTTACTTTATTTACTCCTTTTCCATAAAATACGCCATCTTTCATGTTAACACCGATAATGAAAAGGATATAGAAGGATATAAAATATACGATTTGATGGATACATTTAAGGTAATTACGATTAACACTGAAATTATTGCTTTTACTTCAATAATTCCTATGCGATTTCAATCCAAAATTGTCTTATTCTAACTACCCATATGTCTAATGAACCCATAAATTAATTAAAATATATTTTAAAAAAGTTGTGTTTAGCTTCTGAGCGCTGGGTAATATTTCTCTTTCTTTCTCTTTTTGAAATTTACCTTCTGAGGATACGCTCCACTTTTCTTGATGCTCCTCAAAAGATTTTTTATTCTTCTCTTCATGGATTCACCTTTTTCTTAAAGCCTTTTCATTGCCTTATAAAACTTTTTATTGATATTGATTGAATTGGCTAAGTATGCTCTAAGAGATACAGTCTATTATCTTAAGATTTATAAGCCTTCTTTTTATTGCGTTTCTATGGAACGAGTTTCAGTAGTTATCCCTTCATTTAACGTAGAGAAAAGTCTTCATGAAGTCGTTAAGAGGATACCAAAAAACGTTTTTGAGATCATAATAGTAGACGATGGGAGCACGGACAACACTGGAGAAGTAGCAAAAATAACTGGTACAAAGGTTGTGACCCATGAAGTTAACTACGGTAAAGGAAGGGCTATGCGAACTGGAATTAAAGAAGCCAAAGGAGACATTATTATCTTTCTTGACGCAGATCTCCAACACAATCCAGAAGATATAGATAAACTAATTGGGCCTATCAGAAATGATGGAATGGATATCACCATAGGCTCAAGACTATTAGGGAACATAAGCAGTATGCCTGTAGCTAGAAAATTTTCAAATAAAGCATCTTCTGCTTTGATAAGATTGTTCTTTGGCGTTAATATAAAAGATACTCAATCAGGTTATAGGGCTGTCAGAAAAGAGTTTTTAGAAAAAATGCATTTAGAGTCAGAAAGATACAACATAGAAACAGAAATTTTATACTATGTGGGAAAGCTACATATGAAGGTCAAGGAAGTTCCAATTGAAACTATCTATGGTGATGAGAAGTCGCATTTTACGGCAATAGATGTTCCTAAATTTATTTACTTATTATTTTATCTTAAATTTATTAAAATGAGAAAGAAATAAATACTAATAATTAAGGTGTTCAACATGGACGATAGATTAGAGATTATTACTAGAAATACTGAAGAAATTGTTACGGAAGATGAGCTAAGAAATTTATTGACAATGAAAAGTGAACCAGTATGCTATTGTGGCTACGAAACTTCAGGTGATGTCCATCTTGGGCATCTTGTGACAATGTCAAAACTAAAAGACATGGAAAAAGCAGGATTTAAAGTAAAGGTATTATTTGCTGATTGGCACACGTGGCTTAATAGAAAAGGGGACTGGAAATGGATACATGAGCAGACCTCAATATGGGAAGAAACGTTTAAGGCATTTGGATTGAGATCAGCAGAATATATATTGGGTTCTTCTTTTGAAAGATCATTAGAGTACGTTGATGATGTGTTCACACTTTCTTTAGATACAACTATCAATAGAGCACTAAGGAGTATGCAGGTAATTGCTAGGGACATTGAACATGCAAGAGTTTCTCAAGTCCTATACCCGTTTTTACAGATTGTCGATATTAAATATTTGGGAGTGGATGTCGCAATCGGAGGGATTGAGCAGAGAAAGATTCATATGCTTGGCAGGGAACTTTCTTCAAAAATTAATTACAAGGAATTTGTATGTTTACATACCCCGCTTATTTCATCACTTACCGGCCCTGGGGATAAAATGAGCTCTTCTAAGCCCGATAGTATGATTTCTATTAGGGATGGAGAAGATGCCATAAAGGAAAAAATTAATAAAGCGTATTGCCCTGTTGGCGTAAAGGAAGAGAATCCTCTACTCCAAATAGCCCGTCTTATACTATTCCCAAAAATTACCGGTGCTTTTGAGATAAAAAGACCAGAAAAGTATGGGGGCAATGTAGAGTTTGATTCTTACGATTCATTTGAGAGAGCTTACCTAGCTAAGGAAGTTCATCCGATGGATTTGAAAAAATCTGTTGTCGATTATCTTGTTGAGATTATAAGTGAGATACGAGCTATATAGGAGGGATTATCTGAAATATGAACCAGGTGCTAGTGAAGAGGAACAGGTCCAGAGAACTAGAACACCTCAAAAAGGAGAAGTTTTGGGCGTCGTCGATCAGATGCTTGGAGCAGGCAGAATGAAAGTAAGATGCACCGATGGAAAAGAAAGAATTTGCTCAGTTCCAGGGAAATTTAAGAGGAGACTATGGATAAAAATGGGAATGGTAGTCCTAGTTGAACCGTGGGAGATTAAGGGTGACGAAAGAGGAAATATCATCTACCGATATTCAAGGACCCAAACTAAATGGCTAATTGATAACGGCTACATGACTCTTTAGATTATGGGCAATATTGAAGATCATATAGATATATATGAAAGAAAAAAAGATATTAAGGGTCTAAAGTATGAGAGGATACATAAAGATTCTGATATCTTTAAAGTTAGAGACGAAGTTTTTGATCAATCAACTCGCCTCACACTATTTAAGCTTATGAATAATGGGTATATTGAATCTTTAAATGGTGAAATCGCAACTGGAAAGGAAGCAAATGTCTTTTATGGGAAAGATGAAAAAGGAAAAGAAATAGCAGTTAAGATTTACCGTATTGCAACTTCTAACTTTAATAAGATGTATTCGTATCTTGTTGGGGATCCAAGATTCTATTATACAAAAAATGATAAGAGAAATACCGTATTTGCTTGGGCAAAAAGAGAGTTCAAGAATATGAAAATAGCAAATGGGGTCATTAATGCACCAAAACCAATAATAGTAAGAAATAACGTATTAATCATGGAATTCTTGGGTAAAAACATGAAATCATATCCTACTTTAAAAGAAAAAGGATCAACAGATCCCGAAAAAGACTTTAATAATATTATTGATAGTGTTAGAAAGTTATACGAGGCGGGATTAGTCCATGCCGATCTAAGTGAATATAACATCCTAATGGGTAAAAAGATTTACTTTATCGACTTTGCCCAAGGAACGATAAAAAATAACATTATGGTCCAAGATTTTCTTAAAAGAGATTTAGAAAATATCTTTAGATACTTTTCAAACTACTTTGAAGTGCCAAATGTTGACGAAACGTTAGGAGGGATTTTAAATGAGTGAAGAATTTGTTAAGATACCTCAAGATAGATTAGGTGTCCTCATTGGAAAAGAAGGTGAGATAAAGAGAGTAATTGAGAAGAAACTTTCAATAAAGCTTGAAATTGATAGTGAAGAAGGTCTTGTCAACATTTATCAAAAGGACGGTGCTGCAGAACCCCTAAATTTATGGAAAGCAAGAGATATTGTTAGGGCCATAGGGAGAGGATTCCCTTTTGAGAAGGCTTCAAAAATATTTAGCGATCATAATATCTTTGAAATGCTCTACCTCCCAGACTACTTAGGTAAATCTTCCAAGGCATGGGAAAGACAAAGAGGCAGAATAATTGGAAAGGACGGGAGCACCAGAAAGACAATTGAAGATCTCACAAATACCGATATATGTGTTTATGGAAAAACAGTATCCATTATAGGGGATTTCGATGGTGTTGCTGATGCCAAAGAAGCTTTAGAAATGATCTTGGAAGGAAAACCACATTCAATTGTATATAAGTATTTAGAAAAAAGGAAAAAAGATAAAGTAAGGGACTTTGAAGATAATTTAAAATTTTAACCTTCAATTGTTTCATATTGTTTCTTCAGATTTTCGATAACATCTGGATCAGTAAGTGTTGTTGTATCCCCTGTAACTTTGCCTTCTGCAATGTCTTTTAGAAGCCTTCGCATTATTTTCCCACTTCTTGTTTTTGGTAATTCGTTTGAGAATATTATTTTTCTGGGTCTAGCTATTGGCCCAATTTTTTTCACAACATGCTCTCTTATCGAATCTTCTAGATCAAAGTCTTTATCAGCATCATCCCTCAATACAACAAATCCTACTATTGCCTGTCCTGTGATTTCATGAGTAATCCCTACAACAGCGGCTTCTGCAACTGTTGGATGGGATACCAAAGCACTTTCAACTTCCATAGTCCCTACCCTATGGCCTGCTATAGAAAGAACATCGTCCACCCTGCCAAGGAGCATTAAGTATCCTTCAGTATCCTTTCTAGCACCATCACCAGTAAAGTAATACTTTCCGTTCCATTTGCTCCAGTAACTATCTAGATACTTCTCTTCATCCCCATATATTCCTTTTAGCATCGATGGCCATGGACGTTTCAAAACAAGGTACCCTCCTTCATCAGGCTTTACAGGCTCCCCTGCTTCATTCAAAATATCAAGAGATACGCCTGGAAAAGGAAATCCTGCATGCCCAGGCTTCATTGTATGGTAGCCTGGAAGTGTAGTTATCATGATCATCCCAGTTTCCGTCTGCCACCAAGTATCAATGATTGGACATCTTTTCTTCCCGATATGGGTATAGTACCAAATCCATGCTTCAGGATTTATCGGTTCCCCAACACTTCCTAATAGTCTTAATGTATCAAGTGAGAAGGGCTTCAGATATTCTGTGCCTGCCTTCATAAAAGCCCTTATTGCAGTTGGTGCGGTGTAGAATATTGTAATTCCGTATTTATCTATAATCCTCCAATATCTATCCATTTCTGGCCAATCAGGCGCCCCCTCATACATGAATAATGTAGCCCCTACAGCAAGGGGTCCATAAACGATGTAACTGTGCCCAGTTATCCACCCTACATCAGCGGTACACCAAAAAACGTCTTCGTCTTTCAAGTCAAATATTAATTTGCTAGTGGTATACGCCCCAGTTAGGTAACCGCCAGTAGAATGAAGAACTCCTTTTGGTTTACCTGTTGTGCCTGAAGTATATAAAATGAATAGGCTATCATCAGAATTCATGTGTTCAGGTTCACAGTATGGGTCAACTTCTTCTTCAAGGTCGTGTACCCAAATGTCTCTACCTTTCTTAATTCTAAGAGGGAACTCACCCCTCTTGATAATCAAAACATTTTCAATGGATGGTGTATCCTTAACGGCATAGTCTGAATCATGTTTTAATGGTATAAGGCTCCCTCTCCTATAGCCGCCATCTGCAGTGATCAATAATTTTGCCTTGCAATCATTTATCCTATCCCTCAATGCTTCAGAACTAAATCCTCCAAATACAACCATATGTATTGCGCCAATCCTTGCACATGAAAGCATGGCAATTACGGCCTCAGGGATCATTGGCATATAAATTGCAACTCTATCCCCTTTATTGACACCGAGTTTTTTTAAAATATTAGAAAACTTGTTTACCTCTCTATAAAGGTCCCAATAGGTAAGAGTTTTAGTGTCTCCAGGCTCACCTTCCCATATTATTGCAGCTTTATTCCTCCTACCATTTTTAATGTGGTTATCAACGCAATTGTAACAAACATTTAGTTCTCCATTAACAAACCATTTCGAGTAAGGCGGATTCCAATCAAGCACTCTGTCCCACTTTTTATACCAGTGAAGTTCAGAAGCATAGCTTTCCCAGAATTTTTCTGGATCTTTAGTTGCATTTTCTATTGCTTCTTTACTGTTAATATTGGCATTCTCTTTAAATGCTGTTGAAGGGTAAAATCTTCTAAATTCTGTTAATAGCCCTTCAAGAGACTTTCCCTTTACAGATCCCATTTTTAACTCCTCATACTCTATTATATTATATCGACTAGTTACCTAATTAGCTAACCCTTTATAAGTATTTCTAATAATCAATAAAATATTAAAACAAAAGACATTAATAATTAATAAATATAGGATAAAGTTCTATACAATAGATAACTTATTAAATAGAATACTCTAAAAGAAGTTCAGACAAATCAATAACCTCCATTTCTAAAGAATCATTTAAATTTCTCTTACAGAAAGGGCATGTCGAAACAATAATTTTGGCCCCTACATCTCTAGCATCGTTTATTCTTTCCTTTGCCATAGAAACAGAAAGCTCTCCGAAGATAGATTTAACTCCTCCCCCGGCACCGCAGCACCTAGAATTTTCTTTAGAGTTATTTATTTCAACAAATTCTATGGTTGGCAATCTCTTTAATACGTCTCTTGGCTCTTCATAAATCTTTAGATGCCTGCCCATATGACATGGATCGTGGAAGGTCACTTTTAATTTCCTGCCGTCCTTAAGTTTTAGTTTACCTTCCTTAATCTTTTGAAGGAAGTATTGGGAAGAGTGAAGAAATTCCAAATTGGCATCATTCAAATCAGGATAGTCTTTCATGAAAGCCCTAAGGCATCCTGCACATGAAAATATTACCGTTTTAGCGCCAGTTTTTTTAATTTTTTCAAGATTTTCTTTTGCAAGTTCTTTAACTATTTTTTTATTACCAGTCCTCAATGCAACTGAACCGCAGCACACCTCATCGATAAGTGCATAAGAAACGTTTAATTTTTCAAGGAGCTTTATCGTGGAATCTGCTATATTTTTTTCCCTGTATAACGCCATGCATCCCCTGTAATATACCACTTCATTTCCTTCTTTGATTTGTTTTTTTGATGTATCCCCAAAGGGATTCTTGGTCATTTTTATGTTTTCAAGCACCTGATTGTGGGTAGGGAAAGATAATCCTGCCAAAGATATTTCTTCTCTTAATCTTTCTGAATAGTCTGCATTGCCTATATCTACGGGGCATGAAACCTCACAATTATTACAAGTTGTACAGAAGAAAAGACCATTTTCTAAGGCTGCCTCTGGATTTTCTAGAAAGAATGAAGCAGAAGCTCCTCTCCCACCAAGATATCCCTTATACCCGTATTCGTTTCCAACAACATGATAAACAGGGCAATCTAGTAGGCAATTGCCGCACCCTATGCAGTAAAACAGATTTTTATATCCTTTGGCAAAGGCTTCTGTCCTCCCATTATCAACTAAAACTAGTATGACTTCGTTTGGCCCCTGCATACCCTTAAACAGCATTTTTTCTATATCTGCAGTTTTTGACACCCCTGATATTATCTCAATGTACGAAGTTATTGGGGCGCCTGTTGCGTAATAAGTGCATAGCTTTACCATGTTGATAGCTTCTTCAATGTTCGGATAAATTTTGTCTATTGAAGTTACTATGATATGCTTTTTTTCTCGCATCTGAACAAGATTTATATTGCCTTCGTTATTTATTATTACAGCCGCACCCTCTTCTGCACATAAGGCATTTGCACCTGTGATCCCTATTTTTGATCTTTCAATGTATCCTCTAATTTTTTCCTTACCAAACTTTGTAAGAATTAGGGGATCAGGTTCAAAATTTTTCCCAAAAGTGTCTGAAAATATTTTTGCAATTTCATGCCTAGACAGGTGACATGCAGGGCCTGTGGGATGTGCAGGCTTTTCTTTGGAGAGTTGGAGTATATAATCTCCAAGATCTGTTTCTATAACCTCTACTCCATTTTTTTCTAAATATTCATGAAGCCCAATTTCTTTAGTTACATTAGATTTAGATTTCACAACTAATTTTTCTTCGCCAATCTCTTTTAATATAAAGTCAACAGCATCTTTTTTGGTGTCAGCATAAAAAACTCTAAAGCCGTTATTCTCAAATTTTTTAATTGCTTGGGACAGGAGCTCTTTGTTACCAATTGAAAAATCCCTTGTTTGCTTCAGTCTATTTATTCTTTGCTCTAAATCAGGAAACAATGAGATATTTTCCTCTTGTCTTTCTCTTGTTGTTTTGAAAGCTTTCCTTAAAGCAATAAGCTTCCCCTTATTTTTCAAAGGTTTGCTGATTTTATTTTTTAGGTGTGCCTCTGTAACCACGTTTAAAAGGGATTAAACAATATTATAAGTTTTACTACAATCTAATCACATGAAAAGTACCAAAAGTTTTAAATATATATTCTTAACTTTTTATATGACAATTAGTTATTTCGATATGCTTATTAGCTCCAATCGAAAATTTTATATATAGTCTGGAAATAAGTCAAAGTTAGCTAAATAACTTAAAATTAGTTCCAAATAACGTTTTAGAAATATGGAGGCAGTTAAATGGATGTCAAAGTTTACAAAAACTATGTAAACGGAAAATGGGTTGAACCTGAAAACAATGGATACGTAGATATTGAAAATCCAAGTACTGGTAAAGTAATAGCGAAAGTACCGCTTTCAAAAAAATCTGAGGCCGATAAGGCCATTGACATTGCCCATGAAGCGTATCTATCTTGGAGTCAGATGCCTGGCCCAAGAAGGGCGAAACCCTTGTTCAAGCTAAGAGATTTACTAATGGAAAACGAAGAAGAAATATCAAGGATCTTGGTAGAGGAGATGGGAAAATCCCTTCCAGATGCAAGAGCTGAGATGAAAAGATGTTTTGAAAATATAGAGGTCGCCTGTGGAATGCCAATGCTTCAACAGAGCGATAAAATAATAGGAACTTCTTTTGGAATTGATGGTGAAGTTTTAAGACTTCCAATGGGAGTTTTCACAGTAGTAGCTCCTTTCAACTTTCCAGCTATGGTCCCATTTTGGTTTATACCATATGCAATAACAACAGGAAACACTGTTATAGTAAAGCCGTCAAAACAGGTCCCAGGGACTATGATTAAGATTACAGAATACATAGACAAGATAGGCCTACCCCCTGGAGTATACAACGTTGTTAATGGAGACAGGGAAGTTGCCGATGCATTCATTGAAAATCCCAAAGTTAAAGGATTTTCTTTAGTAGGATCAACAAATGTGTGCAGGACTGTAGCAGAAAAATGTGCAAGAAACAACAAGAGATTCCAGGCAATGGGGAGTGCAAAAAATCATCTTATCGCAATGCCTGATGCCAAAATAGATGAAGTCATAAGAAATATGATGACATCATGCTTTGGTTGTGCAGGTCAGAGATGTATGGCATCTTCTGTACTAGTTGGTGTGGGGGATGAGATGTATAACACAATCTGTGAAAAATTCACAGAGGCTGCAAAGGAAGTAATAGTTGCTGACCCTCTTGATCCAAGGTACGCTGAAGAGCCAAATCTGATGGGCCCAGTGATTTCAAAACACGCCTTTAATTTCATCAACAAGATGATTGACGTGGGTGTAAAAGAAGGTGCAAAATTACTACTCGATGGACGAGGTATCAAGGTGCCTGGAAACGAAGGCGGACATTTCATTGGACCAACAATCTTTGCCGATGTTAAGGAAGGCATGGAGATTCACAAGACTGAAATATTCGGACCAGTAGTATGCATAATGAAGGCAAATACACTTGATGAAGCGATTGGATTTATCAACAGACACCAATACGGTAACGGCGCCTCAATCTACACTCAAAATGGATACTGGACAAGGGAATTCAAGCTTAAAGCCGAAGCTGGGATGATAGGTGTTAACATAGGTATACCTGCTCCAGTTGCATTCTTACCTTTCGGTGGAATGAAGAACTCCCAATTTGCAGATATAAAGGCACAGGGAAAAGCTATAGTTAACTTCTACACCCAGGATAAGATTATTACAGAGAGATTCTGGCCAGAAAAAGATTAATTTTATTATATTATTCTTTTTTTATAATTAGATATCAACACGAATATCTTCTTTTATCTTTTTTATTATGACATGTGTGTTGGATCTTTCAATCTCTTTCATAGAAATAAAAGTTTCAACTATTCTATTGAGGTCATCTTTATCTTTTGCACGTATTAAAACAACAAAATCATGCTCTCCTATAAGGAAATATACGCCCCAAACACCAGGGATGTTCTTGAGCTTGTCACCTATATAATCAACATATCCGGGATTATAATGGGCCCTTATCAAAGACACAGCAAGTATGCCCATACCTAGTTTTTCAGGATCCAAAATTGCAGCAAATTTTTTGATGATACCCCTTTCCTTTAGATTCATTACCCTATAATGGATAGTTGATTTTGAGACACCCAACTCTTTGCCTAGCGTTTCAAAGCTTATCTCAGAGTTGTTTTGTAAAGCGTTCAATATTTTAATATCAATTTCATCTAAATTAAGACTTTCCATGTGTAACTTAAACTAATGTTCATTTAAAAGATTATTTATTAGGTATCAAATTATAAGTAAAAATGTTCAATATTAATGGGCAGATTTGAAATTAGAAAAGAAATAAATTTAATTCTCTTTCAGATAAGTTTTCAGTGTATTTCTCTATAGAATCGATGCTGTCAAGTATATCTTGAAGATACACATCAACGCTTTTTTTCAGAGTATTGCCTCCTGCTCAGATAAAATATATTCCTTTAAAGCAGGCTTAATCATATCGTATTCAACTAGATCGACTTTCTTATTTGTGGCATCCTCTATTTCGAGTTTGATGCCTATAAAATCTAAAAGACTTGTGTCTTCTTGAAGCTCAACAAGGATGTCTATATCGCTGCCCTCGGTATAATCATCCCTAACTATAGACCCAAATAATGACGCCCGTTTAACATTATGTCTTTTTAAGATTGGAACAACTATTTCTTTAATCTTATCTTTTGTGGCCTTTTCTTTCATCAAATACTGTATTGGGTATTTGTATATAAATATTTTGAATTTAATAGAAAAGAAATTCTAATTCCTAAAGCTTGTAACTGATGCCGGTATCCTTCCGCCCCTTTTCACGAACGTGGCACCGTCAATCTTCTTTAATCGATTATGCCTAACCTTTTCTTCTGAGAATCCATCTATATGCTGGAAGAATCATTATTTTTTTGTTGCCCATTTCAATCTCTTCTGTCTGTTCGAATGTTAAGATGATACCTTCTTTTAACTTTAAGGTATCCATTGCATCTAACAAGCCATTTATCTCTCGTTCTCTGTTATCTTCATCGAGAACAAAACATACCTGTATTGCATTTGTTATCCTGTTACCAGTCTTGACTAAGAAATCACACTCATTTTTATTTGAGTAATAATAGATATCATTATTGTCTCTTTTTAGCTCATTGAATATAGCATTTTCTAAGTTTCTACCTTTGTTCGGTGTAAAGGTAAGGCCGCAAATCTTGTTGAATGCCTGATCAACAAGATATATCTTCCTTGGCGAGCTAAGTTGCTGTCTCAAAGAATGGGAGAACTTTAAGACCTCAAAGAATAGGTAAGAGTTTCCAAGATATGAGATATATTCTTTCACAGTTATGGCGTTTCCAAGCCCAAGAGTTTTCTTAAGAGAATTGTATGTGAATTTGCAGGTGGCATTTGTGGCCAGTATGTTCACAAGCTCCTTCAATACCTTCTCTTTTTTGATAGAATATCTAACTATTATATCCTTATACAGAATGTTCTCATAGACCGTTCTTAGGTAATCGTCATCTTGATTTTTTAGGTAATCTGGAAATCCCCCGGAGACAAGATATTCCTCAAAGAGCTTTTGCATTTTAATCTTATTTTCAGATATGTAAAAATCATCCTTTTTGAAAGTTATTTTCTTAAATGACAGAAATTCGTTGAATGAGAAAGGGTAGACTTCAAACACCTTGTATCTTCCAGTAAGCCTTGTGCCAAACTCCTTACTAAGCAGTGACGCATTTGAACCGGTGATGACTATTTTTTTACCTTCGTCTTGCAATCTCCTGACAAAAGTTTCAAATTTCTCAACGTTTTGAATCTCATCAAAGAAGTATATCCTGGATGGTCCATAAGATTCTATTAGGACTTCATTTAGAGTTTCAAATTCTTTAGCTCTAAAGTCAAGTAGCCTTTCATCTTCAAAGTTTATATAGCACCATTCAGATTTATTCTGCATGATCTGTTTTAATAAAGTGGATTTTCCGCATCTTCTAACACCAGTTAGGATAATTATCCTTTCATCATCAAAGAAATCCAAAATTTTATCTAATAGCTCCCTTCTTACAGTTTCTTTCTGGAAGTTTAGCTCATTCTTTTGATTTATTACTACCTGCCTCAATATCTCCTTGGTAGCCATACTCATTAATAATGAGTACTTATATATAAATCTACTCATTGGCAATTAGTATAAGAATCAGATAATCTAATAATTTTATATCAGTATATGGCAAAATATATCATATTATCTGATAAAAATTAATAGTTCACTATTGTTAAGAAACTTAATAGTGAAAAGAATAGATTAGTTCCTAAAGCTTGTGACTGACGCAGGTATCCTGCCGCCACGCTTTACAAATTTAGAGCAGTCAATCTTCTTAACAGGCATTACCGCACCTTCACCAAGTAATCCACCAAAGTGGACGTAATCGCCCTCTTTCTTTCCCTTAATTGGGATAAGCCTAACGCCAACTGTTTTATTGTTATAAACTCCAATGGCAATCTCATCTGCGATGATGCCTGCAATAATTTCTTCAGGGGTGTCACCAGGGATTGGCACCATGTCAATCCCAACAGAACATACTGAAGTCATTGCTTCAAGCTTTTCGATATTGATGTGCCCGGCCTTTGCAACTTCTATCATGCCTCTATCTTCAGAAACTGGGATGAAGGCACCGCTGTACCCTCCTATCCTAGAGCTTGCCATTATACCGCCTTTCTTTACAGCGTCAGTTAGAAGTGCCAACGCACAAGTGGATCCAGGACCACCGCAGTGTTCAATGCCCATATCCTCAATTATCTTTGCAACGCTATCCCCAACTACTGGTGTTGGTGCAAGGGATAGATCAATGGAGCCAAAGTCTACCTTCATTCTTTTTGCAACTTCCTCTCCGATTAATTCACCGGCCCTAACTATTTTAAATGAAACACGCTTGATTGTGTCACAAAGTTCTGTGAAGTTGCCATTTGTCTTTTCTACAGCCGCCCTGACTACCCCGGGCCCACTTATACCAACATTAATAGATGCGTCAGAATTACCAATCCCATGGTAGGCTCCAGGCATGAAAGGTATATCCTCCGGTGCATTGGCAAGGACAACTAGTCTTGCGCACCCTGTGTCTGATACTTCAGAGGTCTTCTTGATAATTCTGCCCATCCTCAAGATTTCATCCATGTTGATGCCATCCCTAGTTGATGCGACAACTACAGAGGAACAGAGCCTATCAGTTGCTTCCATTGCCTCTGGAATCGACTCTATCAGCATGTTATCGCCCAAAGAGGCTGCCCTGTGCACTAAAGCGGTGTAACCCCCAATAAAATCGATAGAAAGGTCTTCAGCCGCCTCATCAAGGGTCGTAGCGATCTTTACGGCGGCCTTTTTTGAAGGCATGCCAAGCGCATTTATTATGAGGGAAATAGGGGTCACAGCTATCCTTTTGTTCACTATTGGGATGCCAAAGTCCTCTTGCACCCCGTTTACAATCTCAACAAAATCGCCAGCCTTATCAAATATTTTGTCAGTAATCCGCTCACAGGTGTGCCCCACATCGTTTTTTGCACAGCTAAGCAAATTGATGCCCAAAGTAACTGTCCTTATATCAAGTTGCTCAACTTTTACCATTTTAATGGTCTCAAGAATCTCCTCAGAATTTACCATAGATTTCAAATCCTATGCATCCTGTCAAATATCTCCTTCCTCTGGATGAGAAGATTTATGTTAAGCTTCACACCTTCAGCTTCAAGATCATGCTTTATCTTCTTGAAATCATACCCTGATGTAGATATATCAGCTATAGCTATCATTGAGAATACGCCATCAAGAACGGTCTGGCTTAGCTCTAATATATTGACATTTAGATCAGCCAATACCCTTGTAACGCCTGCTACAATACCGGGTCTATCGGCTGATAATACAGTAATTACTATTTTTTCACCAATTGGGTCTGCCATATTTAGAAAGAAGCGTATTGTCTTAAAAAGTTAGTGGAAAAAAGAAGAGAAAAAATTTATTTCTTGTTTTTGTTTTTTTCCAAAATCTTTAGAATTTTATCAATTGGAAGTGATTTCTTGTGCTCTTCACAAACAACGTCAAGATTAGAGAGGTAAATGTCCCAGTTTCCGTTTCTGTTATCCTGATATACAACACGGCCACAGTACACTGAAGGATTCTCTTGTTGGAAAGTATCGGTAGTTATTGCAAACTCCTGTTTAGTATCCAAATTGTATCCGTAGATATCGGTGTTGCCATTTCTTGGGTCTTCCCAAGCTATTATATATCCATATATTGCAGGTGCGTTTTTATCAGTGGAATCAGAAGTTATAGCAAACTCTGTTTGGGTCTTAAGATTGTAGCCCCAGATGTCATAATTTGTTCCGTTCCTTCTGTCTCTCCAAACAACTATGTCGCCGTATATCTTTGGCTGTGCCTGTGCCCTTAATTCAGTGCAGACTAGGAACTCTGTCTTTGTTCTAAGATTGTATCCGTAGATGTCGTTGTTGCCGCTTCTATTGTCTCGCCATACTACTATGTCACCATATATTGCCGGTTGTATTTGATCATGACTTTCTATGCATATAGGGAATTCCTCTTTTGTCCTTAAATTGTAACCATATATGTCATTGTTGCTGTTTCTTGTATCCTCCCATACTACTATGTCACCATATATCGCAGGTGCGTTTTTATTAGCGGAATCAGAAGTTATAGCAAACTCTGTTTGGGTCTTAAGATTGTAGCCCCAGATGTTATAGTTTGTTCCGTTCCTTCTATCTCTCCAAACAACTATGTCACCATATATTGCAGGTTGGCCTTGTGCATGTGCTGCAGTGCATATAGGAAACTCAGTTTTGGTCTTTAGGTTGTAGCCCCAAATGTCATTGTTACCGTTTCTATTGTCTCTCCACACAATTATATCTCCATAAATAGCTGGTTGTGTTTGATCAGAAGCGTTAGTCGTTATTCTTACTTCAGATAAAACTTTTGTTCCCATGACTGCAGAAAACATAGCAAAAGTAAGAACAGTTGCCATGAAAAGAAATATTAAAGTTTTTTTCATATTATTTCACCTCTATTGCTAAACAATAATGTTTAGCTATAATATATTATATTTCTGATAGTATATAAATTTTTTGGTTGCAATAATAAAGAAATTAATTAATATTAATATTATATATAATTATCAATAGTTTATTGTTCTATTGTCTATAATGCAATGAAAAGAAAATCAGTTATGCTAAAAATAGCAATAAAATGGCTTAAAGCAGGCCCTAAATTAGATATGTGTTATAAAAAATAGTTATCTGAAGAAAAGAAGTTCTGTGTTATCTGCCAAATAGACTATTAAATAGAAAATGTATTTATAATAAAAAAGAAATAAAATTATCTTATCTTTGAACCTGTTTTCATTTCCTTATCTGCCTCTAATAGTGAGACTAGCTTTCCGTCGTCAGCTGCTAAAAGCATGGCTTCACTTGTTACGCCACGAATTGTTGCTGGTTCAAGATTGCATACTGCCACTATCTTCTTACCAAGAAGCTCTTCCTTCTTATAGTAGCTCTTTATACCTGCAACTATTGTTCTCTCTTCTCCGACATCAATCTTCATAACATAGAGCTTATCGGCCTTCGGGTGATCCTCAACGGAAAGGATCTTACCTGTTCTTATATCTAGTTTTAGGAATTCATCAAAAGGTATCATAGGTTTTTCCTCCTTCTTTACCAAGGTCTTCTTCATGGGGGGCGGATTATCTAGCTTGTCTATCTGCCTCTTAATCTCCTCATCAGGAACTTTATAGAAAACTGGCTCCGGCTTTCCTAGGGATCTTCCCTGCTCTAACAATAACTTAGAGCTGTCATTCCAAAAGAACTTATTAACACCAAGCTTCTTTAACATCTTTTCTGTTGAGAAAGGCAAGAATGGATTTAGTACAATTGAAAGTGTCTTTGCAAGCTCTAGGGAAATATAGATGGTGTTTTCTGCTTTTTTTCTATCTGTTTTTACTAGCTTCCACGGCTCCTTTTTGTCAAAGTATCTGTTACATACCTTTGCAAATGAGACGACTTCCTTTAGCGCATCCTTCATCTTGAATATCTTTATCAGACTCCCTACCTTGTCGCCTATCTCCTCCATGCTCCTTATGGCCTCCCTATCTTCCTCATCCAACAGGGATTTGTCAAGAGAAGGGATCCTCCCATCAAAATTATTAAATGCAAATGTTAGAGACCTATGGACAAAATTACCAATGATGTCATTTAACTCATCATTTATCCTCTTCTGGAACTCTTCCCACATAAAGTCAGAATCCTTTGATTCGGGAGCGATTGTTGTTAGATAATACCTTAAGTAGTCGGGCGGGAAATCCTTTAGAAAATCACTCAACCATATCGCCCAGTTACGGGATGTTGATGTCTTCTTTCCGCCGATGTTTAGGTACTCATTTGCCGGAACGTCATATGGCAGCTTCCACTTTCTCCCTTCATACTCACCATACCCTAAGAGGAATGCCGGCCACATGATCGCGTGAAACGGGATGTTATCCTTACCAATGAAGTGAATGATTTTTCCATCCAACCAGTAATCCTTCCATGCGTCTGGCCTTCCTATTCGTTCAGCCCACTCCTTTGTGGATGAGACATACCCTATTACAGCTTCAAACCAGACATATAGGACCTTATCCTTCCCCTCCTCTAAAGGAACCTTGATGCCCCACTGCAGATCCCTTGTAATTGCTCTTTCCTGTAATCCTTCCTTTATCCAGTTAAGGCAGAAGTTCACAACGTTTGGCCGCCAGTGTTTGTTAGACTTCATCCAGACCTCAAGTTCATCCTGGAAGTCGCCAAGCTTAATAAACCACTGGAACGTTTCTTTGACTTCTGGCGTTGCGCCGCAGGTGATGCATTTTGGGTCGACTAGCTCAATAGGCTCTAAAACTTTGCCACATACCTCACACTGATTCCCTTTTTGATCTGGTGCAGAACATGCCGGGCATGTCCCCTCGACATAACGGTCAGCCAAAAACATCAAACATTTCGGGCAATAAGCTTGGGTCACAGTCTTTCTCTCAATGTGGCCGTTTTTCAGGAGTTTTAGGAAGAAGTCTTGCGACGTCTTGTGGTGGATTGGTAGCGATGTTCTTGAGAAGTTATCATATGATATGCCTAGATTTTTAAAATCATTCTTCATATCCTCATAATAAAAGTCAACAAGCTCCTTTGGCGTGACGCCATCCTTTAGGGCCTTTATCTCTATTGCCGTTCCATGTTCATCTGTTCCTCCCACATAGACTATATCAGCACCGGCTAGCCTATTGTACCTGACATAGGTATCTGCTGGAAGGTAAGCCCCCGCTATATGGCCCACATGGAGGGGGCCATTTGCATAGGGAAGAGCGGAAGTGACAAGTATTCTTTCTCTCATGATTATAACTCCTATTTAGTAGTAAATAGTGATTAAAAAATACTTAAAAGGCTTTGTGAGGATATATGCGTCAATTAATTAAGTAAATAAGGATATTGAAAAGGAAGAAAGAGAAGAGGAGAAGGGGAATTTCACTAATATTTTCAATATTCTTATATAGGAAGAAAAATATATAAAAAACAAAAGAGAGGAGTATTTTGTCAAAACTTGATATCGGTTCACTTGAAAGCTGGCTTTGGGAGGCGGCTAACATTCTTAGAGGTCCTGTTGATGCTTCAGATTTTAAAGCATATATTTTTCCTCTGCTATTCTTCAAAAGAATTTCAGACGTTTATGATGAAGAATATAATATTGCGTTGGAAGAATCAGATGGAGACTCTGAATATGCTTCATTTCCTGAACAACATGAATTTTTAATTCCAGAAGGCTGTCACTGGAAAGATATTAGAGAGAGAACTTCAAATGTAGGTCAAGCTCTACAGTACGCTTTTAAAAAAATAGAAGAATCAAACCCAGATGCCCTCTATGGTATATTTGGCGATGTTAACTGGACAAATAAAGAAAGGCTATCTGATTCTTTACTAATAGATTTAATCGAACATTTTTCTTCTTACAATCTTTCAAAAGTTAATGTAGAGCCTGATATGTTAGGACAGGCATATGAGTATTTGATAAAAAAGTTTGCTGACTTAACAAATAGAAAAGCAGGTGAATTCTATACCCCTAGAGGCATAGTTCATTTAATGGGCAAAATACTAAAACCAAAAGAAGGAGAAAGTATCTACGATCCTGCCTGTGGTTCTGGAGGAATGTTACTTGAAGCATTCCAATATGTCAAATCTGAAGGCGGGGATACTAGAACTCTTAAATTGTATGGGCAAGAAAAAAATCTTACCACCTCCTCTATTGCAAGAATAAATCTATTTTTACATGGAATTAAAGATTTTAAAATAGCTAGAGAGGACACTCTAAGATACCCTGCGTTTCTAGAAGGTGATTCTCTGGCAAAATTTGATGTTGTTATTGCCAATCCTCCCTTTTCTCTTAAAAATTGGGGATATGATCATTGGGCCCATGACCCTTTTGGAAGAAACAATTACGGCACCCCACCCAAAAGTAACGGTGATTACGCATGGGTAGAACATATGTTATCTTCTATAGCCCCTCATATCGGCAGAATGTGTATCATTCTTCCTCATGGGGCATTATCTAGAAGTGGCATTGAAGGAAAAATTAGAAAAGAAATAATAAATAAAGACCTACTTGAAACAGTTATAGGCCTTGGGCCCAATCTATTCTACGGCACAGGAATAAGTGCGAGTATACTAATATTCAAAATTAAAAAAGAAGAAAATAAAAAGAATAAGGTATATTTTATTGATGCTTCAGATCAATTCCAAAAGGGTAGAAATCAGAACGTCTTCTTAGAAGAGCATGCTAATTTTATTTACAAAGTATATGAAGATTATGGGAATATTGAAAATGTAAGTCGCATTGTTGATATTAGCGAAATAGCAAAAAATGAATTTAATCTCAATATCCCCCTTTACGTTAAAAAATCTATTAATAATGAAGAAGTTGATATCAAAAAATTGATAGCTCAATTTAATGTAGAATACAATAATTTTTTAGAATCTGAGGAAAAAGTTAAAAAATTACTGAAAGAGGTTGGGATTCTTTGAATTCAGGAATTTCACAAAAAGAGTTAGAAAGTTACCTATGGGGTGCAGCAAATCTTCTGAGAGGTGCTATTGATCCTGGAGAATATAAAAACATAATATTTCCACTTATGTTTTTCAAAAGAATCTCCGATGCCTATGACGAAGAGTTTGAGATTGCATTAAATGAATCTGGCGGGGACTTAGAATATGCAAGTTTCAGTGAAAATCATAGATTCCAAATACCTAATGGTGCACACTGGAAGGATATTAGAGCTATTACAAGTAATGTTGGAAAGTCAATTAAGGATGCAATGACCAAAATAGAAAATGCAAATATGGACAAACTTTCAGGTATTTTTGGGGATACAAACTGGACCAATAAGGAGAGATTAAGTGATAAAAATCTAATAGATTTAATAGAGCATTTTTCAACTATTAATCTATCAGTTAAAAATATTCCCCAGGATGAGTTTGGTAATGCCTACGAATATTTGATAAAAAAGTTTGCAGATGATAGCGGGCACACTGCTGCAGAATTCTATACTAACAGAACTGTTGTAAGGTTAATGGCCTTAATTTGCGATCCAAAATCTGGCGAGAGTATTTACGACCCAACTTGCGGGTCAGGTGGAATGTTATTAAATGCTCTTTTACTTGCAAAAGAGAAAGGAGAAGAATACAGAAACATAAAATTATACGGTCAAGAAATTAATCTAATCACTTCTGCAATTGCAAGAATGAATATGTTTATTCATGGAATTGAAGATTTTGAAATAGTAAGAGGCGATACTCTTTCTAACCCTGCTTTTATTGAAAATGATAGAGTAATGCAGTTTGATGTTGTAATGGCAAATCCACCATATTCTGTTAGTAAGTGGAATAGAGAATCGTGGAAGCATGATAAATGGAAAAGAAATGCATATGGATTACCACCACAAGGCAATGCAGATTATGCATTTTTTCAACATATAATCGCTTCTATGAAAGAAGGCACTGGGAGGTGTGCAATCTTATTCCCTCATGGCATTCTTGTTAGAGATGCGGAATATTCTATGCGAAAAAAAATAATTGAGGAAGATATAATAGAAGGTATAATTGGTTTAGGTGAAAATCTATTTTATAATTCTTCAATGGAAGCATGTATAGTGATATGCAATAAAAAAAAGCCTTTAGATATTAAAGGAAAAATTATCTTTATAAACGCTAAGAATGAGATTGTCAGGGAAAAAACACAAAGTTATTTGACGGAAGAGAATATTAAAAATATCTGGAAAACCTATTTATCCCACAAAGATCTTCAATTCTTTTCTGCAGTTATAGGGACAGAACAAATTATAAAAAATGATTATAATCTAAACATAAAACATTATATTAAAGATGAGAGGTACATTGACAAAAAATTATTATCGACTCCCATTAAAGATTACATAAATGAATGGAATAAGAGTACAGATAGAATTCAAGTAGAATATTTTAATTTGAAGAATATTTTGGAAGATGTATCATAATGTGTCCTGAAAGCCATAACCTTGTTTGTCTTAATGAAGTTGTAAAACAAGTTCAAGATAAATGGACGGATAGAACAAAATGGAATTTTGATAGATATATTGCTGGAGAACATATTAATAGTGGTGAAATAAGAATTAATAATTATGGGTTAATTAAAGGTAACGAAGACAAAATAGGTTCAGCGTTTCATATGAAATTTTATAGAGGTGATGTGCTTTATGTTACAAGAAGAGCCTATTTAAGAAAAGCGGGAATTGTTAATTTTGAAGGAATATGCTCTAATGTTACATTAGTTTTGAGAACTATTGAATCTAAATTAATTCAATCTTTACTTCCTTTTATACTTCAAAGTGAAGAGTTTACTAGCTTTGCCATTGAAAATTCAATTGGCTCCACTAATCCTTTTGTAAAATGGAGCGACATTGGTAAATATAAATTGATTATCCCTTCTATCCCCGAACAAAAGAAGATTTCAGAAATACTTTGGGCAATAGAAGAAAATATTGAAAAAACAGAAAAACTCCTAGAAACAATAGAGAAACTAAAAAAAGGATTATTGAGTCAACTTTTAACTAAAGGTATTGGGCATACAAAATTTAAAGAAACTGAGATTGGTCAAATTCCTAAAGATTGGAAAATTGTTAAGTTCGGAGAAATAGCGGATATCATAAAAGGAGTAAGCTATAGTAGTGAGGATTTATCAGATGATCAAGGTCATATTCTAATTAATCTTAAATGTTTTAACAAAGGAGGGGGATTTAATTCCAAAGGGATAAAATATTTTAATGGAAAATACAAAGAGAACCAAATGCTTTTTGAAAATGATTTAGTTATAGCTAATACAGACATTACAAGAAATGCAGAAGTTGTAGGTTATCCAGCAGTAATCCCAAAACTTGAATCAGATAAGAAAGCAATATACACAATGGATGTGTCAAAAATAAACATTTTTAATAGTACAGTACTATCAAAATATCTTTATTATTTCTTTTTAACAGATTATTCTCATGATTCAATGATAAAAAATTCTTCAGGAACAACTGTTTTACATCTAAATGTTAATAGTATTAAAACAATTGAAATTCCTTTACCTAAAATTGAAGAACAAGGAAAAATAATTTCACTATTAGACTCTTTTGATATGGCAATAAAAACTTACAAATCCCACATAACTCATCTTTCAAATCTAAAAATGAAATTAACAAATGAATTTCTTTCAGGCAATATTCGAATACCGCCGGAGGTATTAAAAAATGTTCAATGAAAAAAATTCTGTTGAAGATTTAATTAGAGATTATTTGATAAATCAAGGATGGAGATATATTCCCTCAAAAGATCTGCTCCGCCAAGAACAAGAAGTATTATTAGAAAATAATCTAAAGCTTGCTCTAATTAGATTAAATCCAAAGATCAAAGAAAATCCAGATAGAGCTGATGAAGTAATATATCGTTTGAGGGCAATTATCTTCTCGGCACGAGGGGCGGGCTTAGTAAAGGCAAATGAAGAATTTTCTAAGTGGTTACTAAACGAAAAAACTATGGCTTTTGGAGAAAGAGGAGAGCATGTTTCAATAAAACTTATTGATTATGATGATCTAAAAAATAATGAGTTTATTATAACTACACAATATTCATTTACGTCAGGAGAAACAAGACGTCCTGATTTAGTATTAATTGTTAACGGAATTCCTCTTGTAATTGGTGAGGCCAAAACACCTGTTAGGCCTTCAATATCTTGGGTAGATGCCGCAATACAAATTGAAGAGTATCAAAATTCTGTCCCAAATCTTTTTGTCCCTAATGTTTTTAGCTTTGCTACAGAAGGCAAGTCTTTTAGAGCGGGTTCAATAAAACTTCCAATTGAAAAATGGCAGCCTTGGAGAAAAACTACAGATACTGTTTTTGAAGGTTTAGATGAGGTCGGTAACTCTGTTAAGCTAATGTTATCTCCTCAAGTTGTCCTTGATATACTAAATAACTTTACGCTTTATAGCACTGAAAGAGGCGGGCAAAAAATCAAGATCCTTTGTAGATATCAGCAATATGAGGCTACAAAACAAATACTCGAAAGAGTGATACAAGGAAGAATTAAAAAGGGATTGATTTGGCATTTTCAAGGGAGCGGTAAGTCTTTACTTATGGTTTATGCTGCAATGTTATTGAGACGTGCTCCTGAGTTAAAAAGTCCAACAGTGATCATAGTAGTTGATAGGATAGATCTAAATTCTCAGATAGGTGGTACTTTTAATGCTGCAAATGTGCCTAATACTGTAGTAGCCGATTCTAGAGAGGAATTACAAAAGCTATTACAGCAAGACACAAGAAAAATAATTATTACAACTATCCACAAGTTTGCAGAAGTTGACGGAGTGCTAAACAATAGAGAAAACATTATAGTTTTAGTTGATGAAGCACATAGAACACAAGAAGGTGATTTAGGTACAAAAATGAGAAAATCTCTTCCAAAGGCGTTTCTTTTTGGACTTACTGGAACGCCAATTAATAAAAGAGATAGAAATACATTTTGGGCTTTTGGAGCTGAAGAAGATGAGGAAGGATATCTAAATAAGTATTCTTTTGAGCAGTCTATCGAGGACAATGCCACTCTACCAATATACTTTGAACCACGGCCTGTTGAACTTAAAATAAATACAGAAGAAATAGATAAATTATTCGATGAATTAACAGATCAGTTAAGTGATTTTGATAAGGCCGATCTTTCTAGAAGAGCTGGAAAATTTGGAGTTCTTGTAAAATCTCCGGATAGAGTTCAGAAAGTTTGTAAAAATATTTTTGATCATTATAGCGCTTACATTGAGCCTAATGGATTTAAGGGCCAAGTAGTTGTTTTTGATAGAGAAGCATGCACCCTTTATAAAAAAGAATTAGACAAAATAATGAATCATGAAGAAACTGCAGTTATTATGACAGTTCTTTCAAATGAAGAAGAATATAAAAAAGATTATTATCTAACTGACGATGAACTAGAAAGGCTTCTTGACAGATTTAGAGATCCTAAAGATCCATTAAAACTCTTAATTGTGACATCTAAACTTCTAACGGGATTCGATGCCCCAATTAATCAAGTGATGTACCTAGATAAGCCTATGAAAGACCATACGTTGTTACAGGCAATTTGCAGAGTAAATCGGCCATATCCTGAAAAAGATCATGGGCTGGTAGTAGATTACCTTGGAATATTTGACAACGTTGCAAATGCATTAAACTTTGACTTAAAAGAGATTGAAAATGTAATATCAAATCTTCAAAACTTGAAAAATCAAATACCTATGGCTTTAGAAAGATGCATATCATATTTTAAGAATATTGATAGAGATTTAGAAGGGTATGAGTGCCTACTTGCTGCCCAAGATTGTCTCCCTTCAAATGAGATAAGAGATAAATTTGCTGCAGATTATTCTTATTTGAATAGACATTGGGAATCTATATCACCTGATGATTTCTTAACACAGTTTGAAAAAGATTACCGATGGCTTAGCGGGATATATCAGTCTATAAAACCTCCTAGTGGTAGGGGAAAATTAATATGGCATTCACTTGGTGCCAAAACTATCAAACTTATACATGAGAATGTTAGTGTACAGACGATAAGGGATGATCTAGACACGCTAATTATGGATCCTGAACTAATTGACGAGATATCTAGTAAAAACATCGATAAAAAAACAAAGGAACTTGAAATTAAGATAATCTGGAAACTTCACTTACATATTGATGATCCTAGATTTAAAGAACTTGGAAAAAGATTGGAAGAGTTAAAAGAAAGACATTATAAGAACATGATAAGTAGTGTAGAATTTCTAAAAGCACTTTTAGAGATAGCTAGGGAGACAGTAACGCTTGAAAGAGAAACAAAGGTTGAGCCAGTTGATAACACAAAAGAAGCACTAACAAAACTATTTCTTGAATGTAAAGTTGACACTACCCCAGTAATTTTAGAAAAAATTGTTAGTGATATAGATGAAGTTGTAAAAGTTACTAGATTTGATGGATGGCAATGGACTAATGCTGGCGAAAGAGAAATTAGACAAGTTTTAAGAAAGACTTTGTTGAGATATAAACTCCATAAAGAAGATGATCTTTTCAATAGGGCTTATGAATATATTAGAGAGCATTACTAGTATTATAATTAGTTAAAGTAATTTTCTCTAAAATATTTTACTTTAGAAGAGATAATATTTCTTTTTTCCTCATTTTCAATTCCAGAAGTGCTTTGTTGAATAATTCAAAACAAATGACACTTATCTCTAACTTGCCCTTTCTTTGACTTTAGCTTTACACTAGCTGTTGCAGTTGGTCATACAATAGAAACTTCATCATCACTTCCTTTTGTGCCATGCCAAATCGTTTGGCGGTAGTTCCTTCGCCAAATGAGCGCTTGACCGCAGAGAAATATGACTCTATGCGCCACCGCCGGCCATACTCGTATTTCTCTTTCCACGTTCTTTATTTTAAATATCGTTCAAATAATTAAAAGAAATGCAAAACTTTCCCATATTGACATACTTTTCGTTAATAGCATCGCTATTGCCTGGCATGGATCTATAGGTTAAACTTTGCAGTTTATTTTAGGACAATTATGCAACAAAGCATGGAGGAACATAAAAATTATATTTATCAGGATTTTCTAATTCTTTATCAATAATATCTTGGGAAATACCTTAGACTTTATATTTTCTTTCAAGTTCTTCTCTTTCCTCTTCAAATCTATCTGAAAGTCTTTTCAAGAAAAGCATTCCAAAAATAAACTCTTTAAATTCAGAGACATCCATCTTTTTCCTTAAGATATCTGCAGCTCCCATCAAGTGATTTTCATGTTGTTTAAGAGTTAGTTTTTCTGTCATTTAATCGTCCATTGTAATATTAATTTCATGTTTCTTAAATCATTGATTTAAAATCAATTTGTATAATAGTGCCCCTGTAGGGGTGAATTTTATATTATATTCTCTTTTACTTCTATCCACTTTAATTATATTTAATTTCTCTAATTCGTATATATAATACATTAATCTTTGTTTATAAGTTCCTTCCTTGGATGCAAACTCACTGATGTTTGAAATCTCTCCTTTTTTATATATTTCTTTATGTAAGATTTTCAGAATGATTTTTTGTTTTTCTGTTAAAGCATCATTGATTGAAAATTTTAAAAGAGGAACTTCAATAATATTATCTCCTCTATTATCTTTTAGAACATAGTAAGTGTTAGCCCCGATAAAATGAGCCGATGTTAATGCGGCCGAGGACATTAAGTTTGTTCCTCCAGTTATATTAATATAGAACTGCTCTTCAGAGCATTTAAGATAATAATCTACTATAAAATCAACTATGTTATAATATGAATCTTTAGAGAACGGATCTATTGTACATAAGTCCACATCAATCCCAAAAACTTCTATTTTATGTTTAAGATCTTTAACTGAATCTTTACATTCAGGACTTGATATGATTACAAGCCTATCAATCTTATAATATGTGAAGCTTGAAAGTACATGACCTATAGTTTTTCCTAAAGTACATATATGGATATTCATATTAATTTTTCACTCTCCATAAAATCAAATATGTATATCCATGCTTCAATTAATTCTAAAAAAGCCATTAGAGAGAGATTGTATAAGCTAATAATTACATCGAAATCATGGTAAAAGTCAAAATCTGTGAAGAAATTACGAGGAAAAGCAGCTTTATGCTTTTTCTTATTATAAGAAGTTCTTATTAATTCACAAATACCTACCAAATAAAATGCTTCATAATCTTTTCCATTTTGTTCAAAATATTGTGCCCAAGTTTTTTCATAAGGATGTATATGTGATTTATTAGAAAAAATAAAAAGTACTATTTCGTTAAAGTTAGTTATTAGATTTTTATATATAAACGGATTTTTTGATTTAGCATATTTCAAATCACATATAAAATTTACAAATCTAATGAATTGATTAATAAGATTATATATATTGTCTCCTTGTGTTCCAGTAATAATACCCAATTGATTCTTTAACTCTTCAATTATGTCTCGGAAACAATCATTTAAAGCAGCAGGTATTTCATTTAAAATCTTTGGATTGTCATCAATATATTTTTTAGGTATATATTCAAATAAATAAGATGCAGTATTTTTAATTTCTTCTATATCCGTATGCTCTCCTATTACTTCGAATTCTTTTTCTGCAATTTTTCTTAATCTTGTTGATTTCTCAAAGAGGGCGATTCTATCTTTTACTGGAATCATTGACTCCCTCCTCTAAGAAATACCTTAATTTGTCTTCAATTTCTTTTTTCTCTTTTTCCAGTTCAGAGATTTTATGGTTTATTTCTTCCGATTTATAATTAAGATTTCTAATCTCTTTCATTATATTCTTAATTTTTTCTTTTGGCGGGAGAGGAATTAGCAAATCCTTTATTTTAGAGGGAGATAAATATTTAATAAAAGACCCCGTAGTTTGATTTTTTATTTGTGTTATAAAAAAGTCAGAATTCAATGTAGCCATTATGAAATATGGGTCTATGTCTTGTTTGGGCCTTATTATTATTAAATGTCTAGATATTAATGAATTTGATGCATCCTTGGGAACTATAACTATTTTCCCAATAGTGCCTTGAACGGAGAATAAAATATCTCCTTCTTTACATTTTACTCCTTTCTTGATTATTTCTGAATCTTCTATCCTTTTCATTTTTGATAAATTAACTGTATTATTATCAATATCTTGGATTCTAATATACGGAGTTCCTTTAGCAGAATAATAATTAGAATTTATTAAAGATCCGACTAGAATATCACATAGCTCATCTAATTTAACTAATTTATATTGCCCATGCATTAATTTATTTCTCATTTCACGAAATGATTTGGAAAATTGCTCAAGATTCCAGTTTTCTAGTAATTCATTAGTAGGTATTATGTTAATAATTGGTGAATAAGAGAAAGTATTATTACCTTTAAGATAATCTCTAAAAGAATCAGATACTTTTCTTAAATCTTCTTTCATATCAACTTTGTCATTTATCTTAGAAATAAAGATGTCATCTTTTTTTACTTTAGATTTTTTTAATATGAATATTACCGATTCAACTACCGTATTTTTGAAAGCTCTTGGAATTTCTATAATTGCACCAATAGAATACTGATTTTTAAAGTTGGCTCTTAAATTAGCAAATCTATCACTAATAAGTACACTTTTAGGAAGAACTAAAAAAAAGATTCCGTTTTCATTTAGATTATTTCTTAGAACCTCTTCATATATGTAGTAACTATCCTTTCCATCTATTTTAGCCCCCCAAGGGGGGAGTGAATAAATGAAATCATACGCCGCAATTGGGACATTCTTTGTAAAATCACCCCAATATAATTCTATATTATTTACTAATGGAGCAAGCAAAGCAAATGCATACTTTAAATCAGATTCTATTATTGAATAAAAGTGTAAAGTACCTTCAAATTTAATATTTTTTAGCCCTTCTCTAATTAATAATAAGCCTGCAGAATTAAACACTCCTATGTTACCTCTCTTCGGTAAGTATAATAATGAAGATATTTCTGGTATAATATCTGACTGAAAATCAATCGGACCTCTAAACTCACAGATAGAAGAATAAATATAGGGTATTTCATCTCCTTTAACTTCGTCATAGTTTTTAAAGTATTCGTAAATTGCTTTTTCGATTGAAGATATATCTCCATGCTTTATAGTTGAATCATATGTCAGATTATCGAATCCTTCGGAGATTAAGAAGGAATTTATTGAATTAATGCCTTCATCAGATTTATAGTGAGATCTAAAAAAATTCTTTCCGGTCTTAATGTCGACTATTTTTGCACAGTAATAAGTAGTAAAAATATCAAAGACTTTGTAATGATTCTGACCTCTTAGAAGGTCCATCAATTTCCAGAACTCATTAACTTTGTTCATGATTTAATAATACCGTAGTAGGCTTTATATTTTTCGTTTGACAGACAAAGAATAAATTTGACTATTTAACATTACTGTCTCAATTTTCTCCAATATACTTCCTCATATTATTCTCTCTTAACTTCTCCCCAAGACTTCCTAGAAATCTCCTCTTCCTCCACCATTCTTTGCTCGTGCTGCTTTCTTGATTCCTTTAATTTCTTCATTCTCTGTTCTTCATTCTCTAGGTATTCTTTGTAGCCTTCCGGATCAAGCTCTGTGTAGATCTCGTTGAATTCAGTTTGGTATTCCCTCTTCTTTGATTCATAACTCATGCCTGCAATATAGTTGATCCTCTCGCCTGAAACAACTCGTTCTATGAACATCAGATCCTGAATATATTGCTTATTCCCCTCATTATACTCCAATCCTTTCAGTTTGTCCCTCACATATCTAGTTTTAATATTTTTAAAATCTGTCATTCACTCATCACCATGCATCCTTCTCAAAATATCATTTCTTAGTTCGTCCAGACATTTTTTATTTGCCATTATTCTATTTTGAGTTTCTTCAATGTCATGCATAATGTTCATCTTTTGGGCTTCAAGATTTTCCTTTTCTTCCTGTTTCAATCCATCATTTCCTGATTTTGATTGTATCATTTCATTTGACTGAAGTTTATCATTCAGCAAGTCTAATCTTTTTTGCATATGCGTTATTTCGTTAATTAACACGATCTCCTTTTTACGTAAGTCCTGACTTGGATCATATTTCATCTTAATTATGTTAAAGTCCTTTATCTGCGACTCAGAAGTATATCGTTCACTTGAAACAGATGTTATAATTATCTGCTCATTTCTCCCTAGCAAATATTTTAGAAAAACTATCCCCGCTTCTTGATCAAGTCTTCCAAGGCCCTCATCAATAATAATACATCCTTTATCCATACTGATTCTTTCACCACAAACTTCACAGCTTAATAGATCTGTCTGGTCAAAGTTGATTTGTATCTTGCCCGGTCCTTCGGGGCATTCTTTTTTCGAGAAATCCTTCAGAGTGTGGCTGTTATCAAAGAACAGCAAAATGGACCTTACAAGTCTAGTCTTCCCAGAACCGTTGACACCTTCTACCAGATTCTTTTCCTTGAAATCAATGTTGACTTTTTTAACAAATTTGTAATTGTCTATTTCTACCTTGTTTATTCTGAAAGGTATGTGGTATGCAAGACCCTTCTTTCTAAGATTCTCCAGGTATTCCTCAGGATCAAATCTTTTGTGGTAACCGTTTATGTTCAGTTTTGTCCTGATGGCCTCTTCTGCAAGCTCAGAAATGTTAAAATTCTTCTCCTTTGCGAGCTCTACAAGATTCTCATCAAGGTAGAGCAGGGTGTTTTTCTTATTTACTTTAGATTTCTTATCCATACTTTACATATGGACATATGGATATTTAAGGTTTTGGGTTATACATGCTTTGTTGAATAATTCTAAACAAATGACACTTATCTCTAACTTGCCCTTTATTTGCCTTTAACTTTACACTAACTGTTGCAGTTGGTCATACAATAGAAACTTCATCATCACTTCCTTTTGTGC
>Ga0255347_1001424_pt1 | contig 38764 bp, 42 predicted proteins | sample wastewater_treat_2_FD_192479 | JGI IMG/M metagenome (GOLD analysis project Ga0255347, IMG submission 192479) | Wastewater microbial communities from Lulu Island WWTP, Vancouver, Canada - plant24 | ecosystem: Engineered > WWTP > Wastewater > Unclassified | place: Canada: Vancouver, British... | reverse complement strand
ACTATTAATAATTTTTCAACTTTGTGCTGTTTTAGTATTTCTTTTGCTTCTATAATTGATGTTCCTTCTTTAGCTGTAATAAGGTTTTCTTTAGTCATAACATCTGATACCTTTTCAGTATAGTCTGTAATAAACCTTATATCTCTATTTGTTATTATACCAACTAATTTTTCATTTCTTGTTATCGGAACTCCAGATATGTGGTATTTTTCAGAGACGTTTAAAACGTCTTGAATTGTAGCGTCTTCAGAAAGTGTAATTGGGTTTGTTATTAGACCACTCTCTGACCTTTTTACTTTATCTACCTCTTCAGCTTGCATTGCTGGAGATAAATTCTTGTGAATTATACCGATGCCTCCTTGACGTGCAAGAGCTATAGCTAAACGTGATTCAGTAACCCTATCCATTGCAGCGCTCACAATTGGAATATTTAAAGATATGTTTTTCGTAAATCTTGTATGTAAGTCTACATCTCTTGGAAGAATATTCGAATAAGCAGGTAATATTAATACATCATCATATGTTAATGCAACACCATTTATTTTTTTATTATTCAACATAGAATTTTCTCCAATCTTTAAAATATGATTATAAGTCTAAAAGAAAATGATGATTTTTCAAACATTTAATTTATTTTTAAGGGTATATTCTTATTTTGTATAGCATCTATAAGTTTTTGGTATGTTTCTTCCAATGCTTCAGATATAACCCTTGTTTCTCCAATAACTGTAATAAAATTAGAATCTCCTGTCCAACGTGGAACTACATGAGCATGAATGTGGTCTTCTACTCCAGCACCAGCTACTTTTCCTATATTCATCCCTACATTAAACCCTTGTGGTTCAAAAGTAGCCTTAAGTAATCTAATTGAATAATCAATAAGATTAATAAATTCTAATGATGCTTCATCTCTTAGTTCAGATAATTGACTAATATGTGAATAAGGAACAACCATTAAGTGTCCGGGAGAATATGGATATTTATTTAAAACGATAAAATTATATTTACCTCTATAAATTATGTAATTTTCGCTATCTTTATCTTCTTTAATCATTTTGCAAAAGAAACATTCTTTATCTTTATTCCCTCTTATATATACATATCTCCATGGTGCCCATAAATTCTTCATAAAAACTCCTTTTCTTAAGCTATTTTCTTCATAAACCTCAATAAAATTGAATTTATCTATTTAAAATATTATTCTATTTTTAGAAATATTTACAATTAATTATTAATTTTAAAATTTATAAACGAATGAGGTGTAAGAAAATATGAGAAAAATAATAAAAACTCGAAAAATTTATATTATTATAACTGTTTGCTTAATTGTTTTATTCAGTAATTCTTGTTCTAATAAAACGAATCAAATTCCTCAAAGCCCAAAAGAGAGTACTTCTGAAATTACTCAACCAGTTGATAATCCAAAAGAAAATCCTGCTAAACCTGAAGAATCTACTTCTAATAATACAACTCTACCAACAGGTCTTATACCTTCGGAAATGAGAATTCTTGCTAAGGATTTTACACTTGAAAAAATTGGTGGGGGAACATTAAGTCTTTCCTCTTATAAAGGGAATATTGTATTACTTGACTTTACTACTACCTGGTGTTACTGGTGCGAGGTTCAGGCTCCACATGTAGAAGAATTATATAAGAATTATTCAAACAAGAATTTTACTGTTATAAGCATTGATTGCAAAGAAGAACCTCAAATAGTGAAAAGTAAATACCCTAGCGGAAAGCATATATTCCCAGTGGTACTTGATAAAGATGGATCTGTGTCATATTCATATGGAATCAATGGTTATCCAACATTTCTCTTAGTGGACAAAGATGGTAAAATAGCTTATTTTCAAGAGGGGTATAAGGAGAACATGAAGGAAGTTGTTTCAAAGATAATTGATTATTTACTTGAAAACGAGTAATTGTTTATAATGAATTTGTTTGTTCTAATTAACTTTTCTTTTAAAAATCTCAAACGAAACAGAAGTAGAACTTTCTTAACAATTCTTTCTGTGGTTATTTCTATAACTTTTTTGATAAGCTTTCTCGGTCTTATTGAAGGTTATAATAAAGCTATTATGAAGGATATTAGTAACCTGGGAGTTCACTTATTGGCAATACCTAAAGGGTGTCCTTACGAAGCGACAGCTTTAATAATGCACGGAGGCATCATCCCTAATTATTTAAATGAATCAGTTGTACCGGAAATATCAAGTCTACAAAATATTTATGATTACTATGCAATGGTTATGGGAGTTTTACCCTCTCAGGAATCACCACAAAGTACAGATATTATTTATGGTGTAACGGATGGAGTATTTAATCTCAAGAAAAACTGGGAAGTATCCAAGAATTTATTTTTAAATGAAACTGGAGCAATAATTGGTAAAAGAAAAGCCTCAGCTCTTGGAGTAAATGAAGGTGATTACATTAAACTGGGAAATAGTGGAAATAAATATAAGGTTTTGCATGTTATTCCAGAAACTGGCACAGAAGACGATAATATTATATTTCTGCCTTTGAAGAACGCTCAGGATGAACTAAATGTCCCTGGTAAAATAACTGGCGTAGCTATATCACTAAAAGATATAACTAAATTAAAAGAAACAACTACTGAAATAGAAAAAATAAAAGATGTTCAAGTAGTTACTATGAGTGATGTTCTGTCAGTAGTTATGGGATATATTCGTATTGTAAGGGCTCTCTTGCTGGGGATTGTTATTATAACTATATTAGTGAGTGGCATTCAAATTTTAAATAGTGCATTAATAGGTGTTCTTGAGCAGATAAGAGAAATTGGAGTTTTTAAAGCAATAGGTGCAACAGGTGGACAGATAGCGAGTTTTATCTTTATTCAGTCTTTTTTAGTCTCTATAATAGGTAGTATATTCGCTATTCTTACTTCATATATTATTGCTCCAATACTTAATGTAATTACCAAAAGTTTTATTCCTTCACCACCTGCTGGGAGTATTATTTCTCTTACACCCTTAATATTGATTTATGGAGTATTGTTTTCTATCATAGTAGGATTTATTGCAGGAATATACCCTGCATACAAAGCAGGTTCACTGAGTCCTTCTGAAGTGATAAGAATGGATCTGTTAGTATGAATTTCTTTTCACTTGCTTTTAAAAATTTGCTAAGAAGAAAAATAAGGACAATCCTAACAATAATTGGTATTGGGATAGTGATAGCAATATTTTTTAGTTTAATTTCATTTAATGCAGGGTATAGTCGCTCACTTGGAAATGAATTTTTAAGTTTTGGAATACATATTTTAGCTGTACCCAAAGGGTGTCCTTACGAAGCAACTTCTCTTCTACTCCATGGCGGAGAAATGGATAAAACTTTAACATATGCTCAATTTGAAGAAATTGCTAAAAATGAATTTGTGGATATAGCCTCTCCATTGCTCCTTATTCATACAACAATTAATTCTCCTGACTATGAAACTGCATTGTACGGTATTTCTGATAGTCTTTTTGAATTAAAACCATACTGGAAACTTAACGGCAGTAAATTTTCATCTTTAACTGCAAACGAAGCAATAATTGGTGCTAATCTCGCTAAAGAATTAAATTTGAAAATAGGTAGCAAAGTTTATCTAACTAACAATAAAGTAGAAACAAAAATTGTTGGCATTCTCTCCATTACTGGAACTTCAGATGACAACTTTATATATGTACCATTGAGGTATTCAGAAAAATTAGCAGGTAAAAGCAATTCTTTAACTGCTGTAGCTATAAAAGTTAAGCAAGGTGCAAAAATCGGTATGGTGGCAAACATGCTTGCTCAAATACCCGATGTCCAAACAGTAACTTTTACACAGGTTCAATCAACATTGAATGGACTTGTTTCGACAACTCAGCAATTATTACAGGTTGCAACAATATTTACATTATTAATTGGATTGGTGAGTCTTGTTAATACTTTATATATGAGTATATCTGAGAGAAAAAAAGAATTAGGAATGCTAAAAGCAATTGGTGCAAGAAATAGTCAAATATTTTTCTTGATAATAACCGAAACAATCATTATTGTACTTATTTCTGCATTTCTGGGTATTATCTTAGCTGTTGGTTTCTCAGGTACAATTGAATATTTTATTAGAAAATTAATAGAAGGCGCTCCACTTGGTAGACTTGTTTATTATTCATTTCCTTCTTTAATACTAACTGTTTTAGTGGCTGTCGCGATTGGTGTGCTTTCAAGCATATTACCAGCTTATTCTGCTACTAAAATTCCCCCTATGGAGGTCATAAGAAATGAATAATGATTCAACAATAATCAAAGCAATAGATTTAAAAAAATATTATAAAATGGGTAAAGATGAAATCGCAGCATTAGCTGGAGTAAGCCTTGATATCAAGAAAGGAAGTTTTTTGGCAATTCTCGGCTCATCTGGTTCTGGGAAAACAACTTTACTTAATATGATTAGTTGTCTTGATAAACCAAGTAGTGGAAAGTTAGTTGTTGCTGATAATGATGTTACAGACCTCCCTGAGAAGAAATTAGTAGAAATAAGAAGAAAATATTTTGGTTTTATTTTCCAGCAATTCTTTTTAATTCCCACTTTAACTGTCCAAGAAAATGTTATGCTACCCATATTCTTTAGTGGTAAAAAAGTTCCAGGTAAGTTTATTGATGATATATTAGAACGAGTGGGAATCTTAAATAGGAAAAAACATCTCCCAAGTGAGCTATCCGGTGGAGAGATGCAAAGAGTTGCTATTGCAAGAGCGCTTGTTAATAATCCAGAAATTATTATTGCAGATGAGCCTACCGGGAATCTTGACTCTCAAAATGCAAAAAACATTTTTGACTTGTTTTCCACCATGAATAACGATTTTGGAGTAACTATCATATGCGCCACACATAATCTTGAACTCGCAAAAAGAACAAAGGATATAATTGAGTTAAAAGATGGTATAATAAAGAGTGAATGAAAAATAGATGATAAATTGGGAAATTTTAATATTAGAGTATTATTTTTTAAATTAAGGAGTTTTGTATAGTGAATTGGGATAATTTAACAGAGAGAGCTCAAAGAGCGATAATGTTATCGCAAGAAGAGGCTCAGAGACTTGGCAATGATTATTTGGGCACTGAACATATTCTTTTAGGCCTTATTAGAGAAGGTCAGGGTGTAGCTTATAGAGCACTTTCCCTATTGGGTATAAACTTTCAATACATTTATCAAAGGATTGAAAGCATTGTCAAAGAAAACAAACAGATGAGATTTTACGATTTTCCATCCACAGAAGTAACACTTACTCCCAGAGCGAAAAGAGTTTTTGAAATTGCTTCGCAGGAAGCACAAGATTTAGGACATAACTATATTGGAACTGAGCATATACTTTTAGGTTTAATTAGAGAAGGAGAAGGCATAGCTGCAAAAGTTCTTGAAGAATCAGGAGTTGATCTTGCTAAAGTTAGGGAAGTTGTTTTAACATTGATTGGCGAAAAGGATGGCTTTGATCAGAGAAAAGAAGTAAAAGGGGGAGAGAGAAATAATCCTAAAGTTAAAACTTCTACTCTGGACCAATTCAGTAGGGATTTAACACAGCTTGCCAAACAGGAGAAATTGGATCCTGTGATAGGCAGAGAAAAGGAAATTCAACGTTTAATCCAGATTTTAACAAGGCGAACAAAAAATAATCCAGTTTTAATTGGAGACCCTGGAGTTGGTAAAACCGTAATAGTTGAGGGATTAGCACAAAAAATAGTTAATAATGAAATACCTGATATTTTAAAGGGTAAAAGGGTAATCTCTCTTGATATATCAGGTATTGTAGCAGGAACTAAATATAGGGGCGAATTCGAAGAGAGAATGAAAAAGATTATGGACGAAATAAAAAAAGCAAGTGGAGAAATAATATTATTTATAGATGAACTACATACTGTGATCGGAGCAGGTGCAGCAGAAGGCTCAATTGATGCTTCAAATATTTTGAAACCAGCTCTCGCCAGAGGAGAACTTAGGTGTATTGGGGCTACAACTATTGATGAATATAGAAAGTATATTGAAAGAGATCCTGCTCTTGAGAGAAGATTTCAGGCAATATATGTATCTGAGCCTACTGTATCCGAAACAATAGACATTCTTAAAGGTTTAAGATATAAGTATGAAGCACATCATAAAGTAATGATATCAGATGAGGCTATAATCTCTGCTGCTAAATTGTCTGCTCGATACATAACTCAAAGATTTCTCCCAGATAAGGCAATAGATTTAATTGATGAGGCTTGTGCAAGTGTTAAACTCAAGGCTTCCATTCCACCTATCTCTCTTAAAGAACTTGAAGAGAAAGTAAAAGATATGGGCAAAGAGAAAGAATCAGCCATAAGAGGACAGGAATTTGAAAAAGCCGCTCAATTTAGAGATGAAGAAAAGAGATTAAGAAGTGAATATGAAAAATTAAAAGCCGAGTGGGAAGAAGAAATTAAATCTAATGAACCATTGATAACAGAAAATGATGTGGCGGTTGTTGTATCTCAGTGGACAAATATCCCTGTTGGAAAACTCATTAAAGAAGAGAAAGAAAAGCTACTTCATATGGAAGAAACATTATCACAAAAAATTATTGGACAAAATGAAGTTGTTAATATTGTTTCCAACGTAATAAGAAGAGCAAAAACAGGTTTAAAAGATTCCAGAAAACCAGTGGGTGCTTTTCTTTTCTTAGGCCCGACAGGTGTAGGTAAAACAGAATTTGCAAGAGTTTTAGCTGAATATCTTTTTGGAACACCTGATGCTTTAATTAGATTTGATATGAGTGAATATATGGAAAAATTCTCAGTTTCTCGCCTTATAGGTGCTCCTCCAGGATATGTAGGATATGATGAAGGTGGACAGTTAACCGAGGCTGTTAGAAGGCAGCCTTATTCTGTTGTTTTGTTCGATGAAATTGAGAAAGCTCATCCGGACATTTACAACATTTTGCTTCAAATCTTCGATAATGGCAAACTTACAGATTCACAAGGAAGGGTAGTAAATTTTTCTAATACTATAATAATCCTCACATCAAATTTATGGGGTGGGCAGAAGAGCAGTAAAGTGCTTGGCTTTACAACGGAAAAAAATTCAAGTGAGGAAGACAAAGTTTTAAAGAAAGAAAATTTAATGAATGAACTTAAAAAATACTTCAAACCAGAATTTCTTAACAGATTAGATGATGAAATAGTATTTAATTCCTTGACTCAGGATGACATTTTAAAGATAGTAGATTTATTGTTTAAGAAAATTCAAGAAGAGTTGATCGATAATAACATAAAGCTTACTTTATCAAATGAAGCAAAGAAACAACTTGCAACTTTAGGCTTTGATGAGAAATTTGGAGCAAGACCTCTATGGAGAGTAATAGAAAAATATATTTCCAATGCCATATCCGAAAAGATGCTTCAAGATGAAATAGAAGATGGAGATTCCATTTTTATAGATTATGAAGATGGCAATTTTAAATTTGTAAAAATTAAAGCAAATAAATTAAAAAAAACTTCTGTTCCATCATCTTCTTAATTCTTCTTCAGTAAAACCAAAATGATGCGCGATCTCGTGATAAAGGACTTCTTTGATTATTTCACTCATCTTTATATTTCTAACTGCAGCAATTTTTTTGATATTCTCAGAAAATAGTGTAATTTTGTCAGGAAGAGCAAAGGAATAGCCCAAAGAACCCTTTAATGGATTAGGTATTCCTTCGTAAAGCCCCAAAAGGAGGCCATCCTTTGCGGAGAGTTCTTTTTCTGGATAATCTTTAACAAAAATAGCTACATTTTTTAACTTCTCCTTAAACTCAATTGGAAGGAGAGAGATTGCCTCTTCGACATAATCACGAAAACTTTCTTCTTTTTCTTCAGGCATTTATTAAATTATAGTTAGTTTAGTATTTTTATGTAGTAATATTTATGAAATTTAAAGAATTGAAAATTCTTTTAGATACTGATATCCTTCAGTTGCTTTCACTCCTTCAGGAAGACAACCCTCTCATTCCGAAGTGCGTTTTACCGCACAAGTCCATAAGGAATCTCCTTTTTTTATACTTCATAGCGGAGGAAACCCTTAGGTCATAAAATACAGCTATATTCCTTAAGGGTTACGGGGTATTTCAATAAATAAAGAATCTTATAAAATGAAAATGTTAGGAAATCAATTGTATTAAATAAAATAATTAACTGGGAGGTTTAAATGCTAAAAGAATTCAAAGAGTTCATTAAGCGCGGGAATGTTCTGGATATGGCAATTGGAATTATAATTGGTGCAGCATTTGGAAAAATTGTAACTTCACTTGTAAATGACATCTTAATGCCCCCGCTTGGATTATTGCTTGGTAAAGTAAATTTTACAAATTTATTCATAAATCTATCAGGACATTATTATAAAACGCTTGCAGAAGCAAAAGATGCAGGCGCTGTAACTATAAACTATGGTGTATTTTTAAATAATATAATCGACTTCGTAATTGTATCTTTTGCTATTTTTTTGTTTATTCGCCAACTTAATAAAGTTAAATGTCAGGAGGAAAAACAACCAACAACTAAAGAGTGTCCATATTGTCTCTCTAATATTCCAATCAAAGCAACTCGCTGTCCACACTGCACTTCAGAGCTTAAAGCTTAATAATTTTTTACTACCCTTTTATTAACTCCATTTCTATTCCACAGCAAACAAGTACACCACCACCAACTTTACTGACAGTAACTTCATTTCCGCAACTTTTGCATCTATAATGTGCACCGACAGTTTTTACACCAATTCTGCTTCCAATTTTTTCAATCTTTGCAGGCTCAATAGGTCTTCTGTTTGGAACGACAGGTCTATCTTTACTTTTCATATACGCCTCCGTCATGTAAAGACCGCAAAAACATCTTCCATAATGGTAAAGGTCAGGATCTCTGTACAGGCAGGGACAAACAATATCTAAATCCTCTTTTAAAATAGCAGTAGAAAGTCTACAGGGACATGATGGATAATCATATCTTACTACATTTTTGTAGAGTCCTTCAAACAGAGAGTCGAGAAAATTTTCATCGGGATTGAGTAAATATCCTTCCCTTTTTGCTCTATCTTTTATAGCATTCTTTAGAGTTTCAATGTTCAAAGTTTAAATATCTCCCTCAATTTTGGTTCATCAAAGCCTTCTATTACAGTATTTTCATCTATAACAATGATAGGAAAACCACATCCTTCACAATAAGAGTATGCTTCTTTGATAGCTCTATTTCTTTCATCTCCATCAAGAAGGTCAACATCAGTGTATTCAAAAACTAAATGATTATCATTCATAAATATCTTAAATGCCCTACAATAAGGACAGGTACTAAGTGTGAAAGCTTTTATTTTCATAGTTTTATCCCTCCATTGGCTCAAATTTACTCTTTGGAGATCCGCAGACAGGGCAAATCCAATCATCTGGCAGATCTTCAAAAGCTGTTCCTGGATTTACACCCTGGGTAGGATCCCCATTTTTAGGGTCATAGATGTACCCGCATACACTACATTGATACTTTTTCAACTTTTCATCCATTTTTACCTCCAATATTTTTCAACACTACATATTATTTTAGAAAATTCAAATTCCAAAAAGCAACTTTAAATAGATTATACTAATTACATTTATTCTGGTTTTTCTGGCTCGAGGACAGCATTATTTGCAGCAATATAACCAAAAGTAAGCGCAGGTCCTATTGTGCCACCACCAGCCCAGTAAGCCTGACCGGCAGGAGAACCAATACAATTTCCTGCACCATATAGACCAGGAATTGGCTCATCATATCTATTCAAGATCTGTGCTCGGATATTTATCTTTGGTCCACCTTTTGTATCCAATGTGCCTCCTGCAATAATAATTGCATAGTAAGGACCATTTTGAGAAATTGGATACATTGTAATATTTGGCTTGTCATGATCTTTTACTGGTGGACCATTATAGGCAAGGTCAATGGGAACTTCCCCTCTGTGGAATTCTTCATCGACTCCTTTTTCAGCGTATTTGTTAAAGCGAGCAATACTTTCTTTAAGATTTGTTAAAAAGTATGTATCAAGATGATAATTTCCCGTATGGGGAGAAAGTTTAGTCAAACGTGCCTCGATTGCCTGTGTTAACTCTTCTAAAGTGTTGCCTTTAATGACATAAGGATTCTCTTCTCCAGTTCTTGGGAAAGGATAGCCTGCCCCTGGAGGAAATGCACCCCATATCTTGGCTGCTCTATCATCATATATCATAAAGAGAAACAGGTTTGGGAATTCTCCTTTTAGAGGATCCCAAACGAAATGCATTTGAGTTCTTTCATTATAGACCGCTTTTTCGTCCATAACACGATTGCCGTATTTGTTCACCTCAATCATGCTATCTCCAGGCACTAAGAAGATATCTGTTGCAGGGCTGGGTGTCGTTAGCACTTCTTCAAATACAACTTGCGCCCACCAGGCATTAGCAAGGTTAACAAGTTTTGCACCAACTTCAGAAGCTATAGGAATTATATCTCCCTGATTTGTGGGCACCGCACATCCTCCAAAAACTGGTCCACGCAGGTAATTAAGTCTAAACTCAGGATTATGCGTAAAGCCACCACTACCAAAGATCACTGCTTTCTTTGCTCTAAAATAGACAAGCTCGCTATTTTCATTTAGAACTTCTAATCCAATTATCTTACCATTATCATTTGTAATAAGTTTATGAGCTCGATGGTTCAAGAACACAGGTATACCTCTTGCTTCAACCGCTGTTCTTAACTGTCTAATAAGCTCAAAACCTTTTGTTACTCCTTTGCCTGTGGTTGGATCTCTCGGAACAAGTGCTCTTCCTCTTGGCACTTTATTTTCCTCAATGTGAGCATAGTAATCTGGCATAAATTGACCATCCCAGGAAATCCATGGTGTTGGGTCAAGTGCCTTCACAGCTTGCAGAGTTTCAATTGCTTTAGTTGCATTGTCATAATAAGCAGCAATTAAATCAAATTGACTTTTATTTAGTCCAAAATTGGGATCATCAGGATTGTAGAGTGTAGGATAAGCAAGACGTGCCATATACCTGAGTGCATCTTCTCTTTTATCCGCTACACCTTTTGCACGCAAAAAAGTGTTGTTTGGAATCCAGAAAACTCCACCAGATTTCTCTGTAGTTCCACCATAGCGATTCCTTTTCTCAATCATAATGACACTTGCACCTTTTTCAAAGGCATTTAAAGCAGCAGAGGAACCAGCAGCACCACTTCCCACTACAAGAATGTCTGCCTCTTGATCCCAGTGTTTAGGTTTAAAATTTTTCACTTTTTTTCTCCTTTCTTGATTCAATTGATAGGCTCAAATAACCTCTTGAAACTACTAATTTTATTCATCATATACTCTCCTTTTGATCTATTATGTTTTGTTAAAGTGTCATTAAAAGCTATTATTAGTTAACTTAATGGGTATGGAAAACCTGGCAGAGAAAGAATGTGAGCAACGATAATCAAAACTAACAATGTAAGAAACATATACCAGTGCGCATGAAATGAAAAAAGTTTTTGTTTTGTCTTTGGTGAAGTTTTTAAGAATCTCATAGTAAAACCAACAATAACCATTACACACATAAATGTAAGCAAAATCCAATGTAGAAATGATGCAAATCTTCCAAGAAGCGATACATGGACAATGAGTAAAATAAATGCTCCTATGTTCCCAAAATAGTGAGCAAAATGCCAGCTGTTTTTCATTTTTTTGAGAAATTTCCATTGACTCTTTGGAGATAAAAGTAGGTTGAAAAGATTGATAAGATTGATAAGATTGTAAAGATTAGCAATTAAGAAAAGAAATGCAACAATACTTCCCATGTTAAGACCAACTGTTACACTTGATGGTGTCATTCATACCTCAATTTTTAAATTTAATTATTTTAAATAATTTCTAAAAACTTAGTTAATGTAAAAGAGCCATTGTATTTTTTCAAACACATCTAATAATCCATTATTTGATAATGGAACAGGTGAAACCTACTAATTTTTGTGCATTGTGCACAAACAATTTTCAACTTTATTTTTTTTACATAAAAAAGAAAAACAAAAGTTAAATTCTTTAGTTCAAATATTAAATTTGTTTTTTATGATTATAATACTTTTAATTATTTGATTTTGCCTTTCTTGTTAGCAATGGTTTCTGAAAAAATTATAAATATATAAGTAATAAGTTTTTGAATTATCTTATCGAAATTGTAATATTTATTTATAAAAAGTTTAAATTTTAAAAAAGAGGAGGAAAGATTATGGAAGTTACACAAGAGAAGAAAATGCCACTTTTAGGGGATACTTTTCCGGAACTAAAAGTGCAGACTACGCACGGAGTAATGGAATTACCCAAAGCTTTTGCGGGAAAATGGTTTGTTCTATTCAGTCATCCTGCAGATTTCACACCTGTTTGCACAACTGAATTTGTCGCTTTTCAAAATAGGTATGATAAATTTAGATCTATGAATTGCGAACTCATAGGATTAAGCGTAGATCAAGTTTTTGCTCACATAAAGTGGGAGGAATGGATAAAAGATAATTTAAATGTTGAAATTCAATTCCCAATAATTGCTGATACAGGATCTGTTGCACAAACTCTTGGTTTAATTCACCCGGGAAAGGGAACAAATACTGTAAGAGCAGTTTTTGTTGTTGATGATAATGCAAAAATAAGAGTTATACTGTACTATCCTCAGGAATTAGGAAGGAACATGGATGAGATCTTGCGAATTGTTGAAGCAATACAAATTTCAGATAAAAACAGGGTTTCTATGCCAGCTAATTGGCCAAACAATGAACTCATAAATGACCGTGTAATAATTCCAGCACCTACAGATGTCAAAGGGGCTTACGAGAGAAAAGAAAAAGCAAAAATTGGTGAAGTTGAATGTTTTGATTGGTGGCTGTGCCACAGGAAATTATAAATAGGGAGGAACATATGTTATCAAAAATACCAATTAACCTTGAAAAGGTAGGCAAAGATTTAGACAAGGAGATTCTAAGAGCTGGAATAATAGCTGAATTAGATGCTATTAATCTATATGAGCAAATGGCAGTTATGACTAAAAATGAACTTATTAAAAAAATGCTTTTAGATATAGCTAAAGAAGAAAAGACTCATATGGGTGAATTTCAAACACTACTATTAAAAGAAGACAAAGAACAGGTAAAAGAGTTAGAGGCAGGGAAAAAGGAAGTCATCGAATTGATGGAGGAATAACACTGGTATAAAGAAACTTCATTTAAATTAATAAATTTTTAAAATTTGAACTCTATTTTGTGGATATAATGGAATTTTATAATTTATAAATAATAACTTTTGAATTACGTTTACATTTTGAAAACTAAAAAGAGAAAAAATCTCACTTTATTGAGACCTCTGAAAAACCATTCTTTATAGATTATTCTTTCTTGTAAATATACATAAAATTGAGGTAATATTATGGAAAAACCGACTTTTTCAGAGGTCTCTTATTTGTAACTTTACGAAATTTTAATAAATAATATTTCGATTTTTGCTGCTATAATGACAATAATCTCATAAATCTATGAAGTAAAAGAGGCTCCAGACAGTTTTTTTATTACAAAAACTACTATATATAAAAAATCAACTCAAGATAATTTGCGAGAATAATTAAAAGTTATTCTTACTCAGAAATTCGAATAAATCAATATTTCTCTACTGTCTGGATCCCACTGAACATTATATCCAAAAAGTTCAAACATAAATCTTATAGGAAATAAAATAAATGAGCCATCTTCATGTTTTATAAGCCAGCCATTTTTTTGTTCAATTTCAGGTAGAACTGGCCATTTTAGCTTATTATTTTCAAAAAATACTTTTTCATCGATAGTTGCATTTTTTCTTTCTATCCAAGGAGTTGTATCATAGTATAGAAAAAATGTTAATGTTTTTCCATCGCTATCATATAAATGATAGCTTACTTCCCAGTGATATGGTTCAAATTGATAAACTTTTATTTCTCCCAAATACCATGGCGAAAAATCTGTTTCGAAAATAAAATATCCGTCAAATAATGCTCTGTCTTCCTTTATTTTAACAGGATGATTTAATTTTACATATTGAAAATCTAATATATTATCTTTTTCTTTAACTACACGAACATAGCAAGAATCAACCTGAAACACGTATTTAAGTCTGGATAATTCATTTTGTTGACCAAAAATTGACTTTTCTGGAATTAGACATGGAGCAAGAAAGAATATAATTAAAAGAAGAGATGAAAATGATTTTTTCGTCAATTTATTCATTTTTTTCCTCCTTAATACTTAATATATATTATATAGCTATTTTATTTTTTTTATCTCTTTATTTCTTTTTCTGCATTTTTATTATTTAATCTAAAACTAAAACAATTTACGACCTTACAATAACATTCATATAAGTGAGAAAATACAATAAGAACAACTTTATAACTGTAATATTGACGAGAAGAGCTACTCAATTATAAATGATAAACTATAATAAGCTCTATTACCACACAGAAGCTTTATACAAATTATTTTTGAATTCGTAATTGAGCTTATTAAAAAAAGATATTTAGTACACATGAATTAAGAACCTATCATACAGCGACGACACCTTATAGAAGAGCATTGGAATCTTTTTTCATAACCTCTTCTAATAAAAGATTATTGCAAACTTTATATACAATTCATTGAATCCAGCAAAATGAAGCGAAATATTGAGTATTATCAAAATAAATTGAAACAATTACAAATAAATGAAGAAAATCCAATCTCTAAAAGACCTGACAAATTGGAAGCGTTATAAACTCATGTTTAGATTTTTAGCTTATTTGATGAAGCAATGATAGTAAATCAAAAATAAAATTTAATGAGGCAACATGTAAATTATTCTGAAAATTAGATTTATATTCCTCTGAAAATAATAACTCCAAAATTGTAAGATTAAATTTAGTAAAAAAAATGTTCAGTTATACAAGATTATATAATTGGCACAAGAAAAGGATCAAAGATATTATTTTCATGCTTGCGTTGTGGCAGAAATACAAAGAGATGTTAAAGATAATTATTAAATTTCTTTAAATTTCTTCAAAATGATGTTTAACTATTTTTCCTTCCAATGCAAATATTGATGATTCAGCAATATTTGTTGAATGATCAGCTACTCTTTCAAGATGTCTGCTTATTAGAATAAGCTGAATACCTCTTGAAATTAATTTTGGATTTTCCATCATATATGTGAGCATTTCTCTGAATATTTGATCACAAATGTTATCTACCTTCTCGTCCCTTTCAAGTACAGATTTAGCTAAAGAGACATCTTTTATAATCAATGAATTCATTGAATCCTCAAACATTCTACTGCAAATTTCAGCTAAATACGGTATATCGATCAATGTAGCATTAAATGGCTTTTCAAGAAGATATAAAGAAGCATTACTGATATTTACTGCATAATCACCAATCCTTTCAATATCTGTATTCATCCGTAATACTGCAATAATAAATCTTAAATCTGATGCTTCAGGCTGATAGCGAGCAAGGAATTCGAGACCCAAAGAATCAATCTCAACCTCTAAATTATTAATATATTTATCTTCTTCAATTACACTTTTTGCAACTTTTTCATCATTTTCCAATAAGCCTTTTACTGAATTTTGAACTGCTTTAGAAGCAAGAGATGACATATATAGAAGCTTTTCCTTAATTGACTCTAAAAAAACCTCAATACCTTTCTCCATATGCTATCCAAACCTTCCTGTAATATAATCTTCTGTGAGTTTATTGGTGGGGTTGGTAAATATCTTTTCAGTTCTATCAAACTCGATTAATTCTCCAAGCATAAGAAATGCAGTGTAATCTGATACTCTTGCTGCTTGTTGCATATTATGTGTAACGATAATTATTGTATATTGATTTTTTAATTCTCTAATTAAATCTTCTATTTTGCTCGTTGCTACAGGATCCAATGCTGAACAAGGTTCATCAAAAAGAATGACTTTTGGCTTTACTGCAAGAGCACGGGCTATACATAATCTCTGTTGTTGACCACCTGATAGTTCTGCTCCTGATTTATTTAATTTATCTTTTACTTCATCCCATAGAGCTGCCTTCATCAATGATTCTCGAACGATATTAGCAGCATCATCCTTTTTTAATCTAACACCAGTTAATGTATATCCGGCAAGCACATTACCAGCAACCGACATTGTTGGAAAAGGATTTGGTCTTTGGAAAACCATACCAATTTCATGCCTTACTTTCATTGCATCCATTTCATAAATATTATTTCCACTAAGTAGTATCTTCCCTTCGATCCTGCTATCAGGACTTAATTCATGTAATCTATTTATGCACCTAACAAATGTTGTTTTCCCGCATCCAGAAGGTCCAATAATTGCTGTTACTGTGTTACTTAATACTGATATATTAATATTTTTAAGTACTTTTACATTTCCGTACCAAGCAGAAAGATTTTCTATGTTTATTATGATCTCTTTTGCACTCAAAGTTATTACCTTACTCCCTTTTCAAGTTTTTTTACTATAATTTTTGATAAAAGACTAACCAAAAAAACTATAAATACAAGAACAATTGCTCCAGCCCAGGCTTGCCTGTGAAGTTCATCATATGGACTTCTTGCATACTCAAATATTTGTAAAGTAAGTGTAGATATTGGTTTAAAAATATTTGTTGAAAAGAATCTATTACCAAAAGCAGTAAAAAGTAGTGGTGCAGTTTCACCTGAGATTCTCGCTATGCCAGATAGTATTCCACCAATTACTCCACCTAATGATGTTCTGAGAGTCACATATATCATTGTTCTCCATCTTGGTGCACCTAAAGCAAGAGAAGCTTCTTTTAATGTATTGGGAACTAATATTAATACTTCTTCTGTTGAACGGGCTATTATTGGAATCATCATAAAAGAAAGTGCAATTGATCCAGCTAAAGCTGAAAAATGCCCCATCTGTTTAACAATCCAGGAATAAGCGATTATACCAATAACTATAGAAGGTAAGCCCTGCAAAACTTCGGCAAGGAGCCTCACGATACTGGCAAGTTTTGAGTTACTGAATTCTCCTAAAAAAATTCCAATTATTAACCCTAAGGGTATTCCAATTAATGAGGATAATCCAATAACTATAAATGAACCTACGATTGCATTAGCCATTCCACCACCAACTTCACCAATTGGTTTTGGATTATTTAAGAAAAATTCTATGTTTAAGCTACTAATGCCATTTTTAAAAAGGTAATATAAGACGAGAAACAATGGTACAAGACATATTCCTGTTGCTAAACTTATAATAAATGTCATAAATATATTTTTTAATTTTCTTGCTCTCATAATCTATCTTTTAATAGAAACTTTACGTAGGATTAACCGCATTATAAAGTTGGTAATAAAAGTAATAATAAAGAGTATTAAACCAAGCTCAATAAGCGAAGAAATATGTAAAGAACTTGTTGCTTCCGTGAATTCGTTTGCAATAACACTTGCAAGAGTATTAGCTGGATCAAAAAGAGTTTTAGGAATAGCATTTCTGTTTCCTATAACCATAGTGACTGCCATAGTTTCGCCCAATGCCCTTCCAAGAGATAAGCCTATTCCTGCGAATATTCCACTTCGAATATAAGGTATTTTAATTTTACTTATTACTTCCCACTTTGTAGCACCAAGTGCATATCCTGCCTCTTTTTGATCTTTTGGGACAAGTTTAAGAACTTCTCTTATTATTGATAAAGAGTAGGGAATAATCATTATGCACAAAATAACAATGGCGGTTAAGACTCCAACTCCATATGGCTCTGAATTAAAAAATGGAATAAACCTAAAGTGAGTGTAAAGGAATTTTTCTAAGGATCTCATTGCAGGAACAAGTACAAATATTCCCCACAATCCATAAACAACAGATGGTATTGCAGCAAGCAATTCAATTAAAGAAGAGAGCATATTTGATATTCTACTACTTACATATTCATCTAATAAAATTGCCGAACCTATAGATAATGGCGTAGCTATTATGACTGCTAAAAAAGATGTAAGCAACGTTCCTATAATAAAAGGTAGCGCTCCAAACTCATTTCTGACTGGATCCCAAATACTTTTCACAAGAAACGACAAATTAAAAGCTTTTATTGATGGGATAGAACTTATTATAAGATCGATAAAGATAAAAATTACAATTAAAATAAGAAAAATGCCAGAAATATATAAAAGGAAGCTATATATATTGTCAGAAGAACATAATTTTTTCATCATCATTTTATTGTTTTGCAAGTTAATCAATATTGGAAAAGGAAGGATATACTATTGATTAATCTAACTTTCATTACTTTATAGGCTCATTATTCCAGGTCATTGAATTAATCAAAATTTCTGCTTTTTCAACTGCTTTTTGAGGTAACTTTCCATATTGTAGGTTTTCATTGTAATCTTGTCCTTCATGTGTTGCCCACCAAAATAGATTATAAATAGCCTTTGCCTGTGCCAAGCTACGATTATTATAATTTTGCTCTTTATATGCTATTAGCCAGGTAAAAGTGCAAATTGGGTAACCATCAGGAGCATCTGTATCAGTTATAGAAACCTTTAAATTATCTGGTAAATCAACATTTGCTGCCTTTGAAACTGATTCTAATGTTGCTTCAACAAAATTACCTGATTTATTTTTTACAATTCCGTAGGGTAAATTATTTTGAACAGCATAAATTAATTCTACATAACCAATCGAACCGGGAGTTTGTTTAACTAGTCCAGCTACCCCATCATTTCCTTTACCACCTAAACCAGCTGGCCAATTAACGCTTTTACCAGTTCCAACCTTTTCCTTCCAGAGATTATTTGTTTTTGATAAATATTCAGTAAAAGTAAACGTTGTTCCTGAGCCATCGGACCTATGAACAACTGTAATTGCTTGATCCGGTAGACTTATTTCAGGATTCGAGCTCTTTATCTTAGGATCATTCCATTTAGTTACATTTCCAAGAAATATGTCTGCTATTAGAGAGGAATCAAATTTAAGTTTAGGGTTATTGGGTAAATTATAAGTAATTACAACAGCACCTAAAGTAGTAGGAACATGAATTATGGCTGCCCCTGCTTTACTTTCCTCTTCATTGTTCATTGGAGCATCAGTCCCTCCGAAATCAACAGTCTTTTCAATAAGTTGTTGAATGCCGCCACCAGAACCAATTGCCTGATAATTTACCTTTATACCTTTTTCGTTATAGTAAACGTCAAACCACTTTTGATATAGAACAGCCGGGAAAGTTGCTCCAGCTCCGTTAAGCTCTTTTACCTCAGGTTCGTTAACCACAGGAGTAGTAGATCCTGGTTGCTTACTTCCGCTACAACTAATTAAACCAATGCTTAATGCAATAAAGATTGCAATTAGCGAAAAAAGATTTTTCTTCAAATCAAACCTCCTAAATTTTAAAAATTTAATTAATTTGTTATTCACATATTAAATAATACAAAATTCAAACCAAAAATTTGTTAAGAATTTGTAAAGTATTTGTTAAGTTTGTGTAAAGTTAGTTGGAATAAGCACAGAAAATGTAGACCCTTTGCCAAGTTCGCTGTGAACTTCAATTTTACCATTCATTGATTCAATAATATGCTTAATAATTGAAAGCCCCAATCCTGCTCCACTATTGTTTTTCACTCTCGATTTATCAACTTTATAAAAACGTTCAAATACGCGATCTTTTTCATTAGTAGGAATACCCACACCTGTATCGCAAAAATCAACTCTTACATAATCTCTCTCATTGTAAGTCTTAATTTTGATTTTACCGTTATTTGAAGTGTATTTGATAGCGTTATCTAAAAGATTTATAAAAACCTGCTTCAATTGAAACTCGTTTGCTTGAACATGCGGTAAATCATTTGAAATATCCACAATTAAATCGATATTTTTTTCTGTTATTTTATTTTTATATAATTCAACAGTTTCATCAATCAAGTCTTTAATTGAAATAGAAGTTTTTGAGACATGATTACCGCCTTCAATACTTGATAGAAATAGCAAATTTTCAATCATTCTAATTAATCTTTCTACATTTCTATACACGATTCGAGTATATTTTATTCTTTCCATTTCGTTAATTTCTTCATCTTTTAATATCTCCAAGAATCCAAGTATTGCAGTTAGAGGATTTTTTAATTCATGAGAAATATTAGCTATAAAGTCAGTTCTTATTCTTTCAGTCTTTTTTATTAGTGTTTTATCTTCTAATATAACAATTATAAAGCTGTCTGATGGTATGATTTTATAATAATGATTAACTTGTGTAGCTAAAGTAGATGAAACCTCAATCTCTAAAGGTTCGTTAAATGATAAAACTTTCTCTATTCCTTTGAGTACGCTTGCATCTCTTATCACTTCCCAATAGAATCTTCCATTTGTAGTTCCTGGAAAAGATGTAATAACACCAAATGATTCATTAGCATAAGTTATTTTGTTATCAGATTTATTTATAGCTAATATGCCTTCTTTTATGTTATTAAAAGCTAATTTAAGTGTAACTAATGAATTTTCGAGGTCTTTATTTTTTTCTTCATATTTTTTAAGCAAATTGGACAATTCAATCTTATTATCAAAATTGCTTCTTGTAGTTTTATAATTTGAATATTCTAAAAACACTATAATTAATAAAGAAACGGAAATAATGACTATTTTTAAATAATAGCTTAGTGGGTTATATAAGGCAAAGATAATTACAGAAAATATTGTAATAAAAATTATAATATTCTTAATTAATAATCTCTTCGTAATTACCTCTCCTTAAATGTATAACCTATTCCTCTCACTGTTTCAATCAAATAACTTTCCTCGCCGAGTTTCTTTCTTATGGAATTGATGTGAACATCAACTACCCTGTCAATGACATAAACTTCATCAAGCCAAATATTGGCTAAAATTTCATCTCTTGAAAGAGCTTTTCCTTTGTTTGAAATAAGGTAATTAAGTAGTTTAAACTCAACCAAAGTTAATTCTATTGGCTTACCTTTTAAAGTAACTTTATGCCTGGTTAAATCTAAAGTTACAGGTCCAGCATTAAGCAGTTTTTCATTTATAGATTTTTCTTCAGTTCTTTCAATCAGTCTTTTAATGCGAGCAACTAAAACTTTTGGACTGAAAGGCTTTGTAACATAGTCATCTGCACCTAATTCGAGACCAAGAACAATGTCGTTTTCTTCACCTTTCGCAGTTTCTATGATCACAGGAATATTTTTTGTTTTTTCATCTCTCTTAATATATTTTAGTAAATCTATACCGCTAACACTCGGTAACATAAGGTCAAGGATTATAAGATCAATAACATTATCTTTAATTAAGTTTAATGCTTCTTCGCCGTCATATGCAGTTATTACATTAAAATTTTCTTTTTTAAGGTTATAAGATATTAACTCAGAAATATCTTTATCGTCCTCAATTAAAAGAATGTTCTTTTTCATGTTTGGGTTTTAAACTCTTAAATCTGGACAATTTGTTATCAAATTTAACTCTTTTTTATTAATCATTGTATACCTCTTTTATGGAAATCAAAGCATAAACTATTCTATTACTTAATATTAAAATTAATCTCTGGATAAAGTTTTGAAAGTTTATTTAAAAGTTTTTTAAGCTTTATTAGAGGTAAACCAACAACATTTTCATATTCACCTTCTATACTTTTGATAAAATTCGAAGGCACTTCTTGAATGCCATATGCACCAGCCTTATCAAGGGGTAAAAATTTTTCCACGTAATAATTTATCTGTTCATTAGTTAAACAATTGAAAGAAACTTTAGTTTTCTCAGTAAAACAATATTTATCTTGTTTTAACTCGATAACAACTATAAGAACTACCCCTGTATATACATAATGTTCTTGACCGCTTAATTCTTTTAAAAAATACTTTGCTTCGATAATAGAAGAGGGCTTTCCTAAAACTTTTTGCCCTATAGCTACAATTGTATCTGCTGCTATGATAAGGGAAGGACTATGCTTAACTTCATTTGTAGCATAATTAGCTTTCTTAAAAGCATTTGACAACACTAATTCTTCTAAAGAGGATGATGTTAAATCTTCTTTAACGGGAAAAGAGTCTATAATATTTAAATTGCTAAATATTTTATTAAGTAATTCTTTTCTTCTTGGTGAAGATGAAGCAAGAAATATTTTTGCCTCTACTTTTTCTAACATATGCTTTTTCCTCCGAAAATAATAACTCCAAAATTATATTTGGTAAAGAGATTGAATTGTTCAGTTATATAAGAAGTACACAAAGGGATTATAGACAATAATTTCATGCCTTATTGTGGCAGAAATACAAAGAGATGTTAAAATGTTAGAAATTGATTATAGAATTACCTGTTGCGCCTACTTCTGTAAGTATATCTTTAGCTTCTTTGTATTTTTTTTCAATATTAAGATATATGGAAATTTTTAGCTTAATGGATGGGTTAGAACTCTTCTTTATAGATTCAATTAAATTCCTGCAAAAAATTTCTAAATCATTAAATAAGTTAAAAAACAAATAGGTGTAGTTATCTAACCTTCCTAAAAAATAACATTTTTCATTTTTATCAAGCAAAATTAAGTTTAATTGGATAAGAAAATCATCATGTAATTCCTTAAGAAATTTATTATCCTGATTGTCATTATCGGCATCAGTTAATAATCTTATTAAGAGCATATTTATATTTGTTTTTTCGAAAAACCACTTATTAATCTTTTCTTCTAAAGATTTTCCTGCATAAACTTTAATCTTGGAAAATTTAGAATTCTGAAAGCCTTTTAAACTTCTTTTTATCCTCATTTCAAGTTCATCAAAATCAAATGGTTTAACAATATAATCGTCAGCTCCACAACCAAGACCATTTATTTTGTCATCAATTGTTGATCTTGCTGTAAGAAAAATGATTGGGATATTAGCTGTTTCGATACTTTCCTTTAATTTTTTACAAACTTCAAAACCACTCATATCCGGCATCATTACATCAATTATTATAATATCTGGCTTTTCTGAAATCGCTAATTCGATGCCTTCTTTTCCGTTTGAAGCTTGATAAACAATGTAATTTTTAAGTCTTAAATGAAGAGCAAGTAGATTAAGAATATCTACTTCATCGTCAATAATTAAAACACTATTCTGTTCTTTATTATCAGAAAGATCCACAAATTCTTTATTTCCAGATTTCAATAGCAGTGTCAGGGCACATTAAGCCACAGTAAGTGCATAAAATACACTTTTCTATATCTTTAACATAAGCTGGGTGATAACCTGACGTGTTTAATTCATCTTTTTTAAGTTCAATGATATGAACAGGGCAAACATCCACACAAATTGAGCATCCTTTACACAATTTTTCGTCGATTCTTACATCCGGCATTTATCCTAATGTTACCTCCATAAAAATATTATATAGCATATTATTTATTATATATTAAAATAATTCTTTCGGAAATCTCTTACGAAAGTAATTCTTTAATAATTGCAACAATTAAAAGATAATTATTATAATCTTGCACTTTTGAATTAAATAATAAGATATTTATTTGAAGAGTAGGTATGATCTTCTACATTACATAATATTGCAAATATCCTAAGATATAATCCCACGAAAATGATAATTCATTAATTTATAATTAAGAAATTGTCTAATTTTATTACTTTAAAAATGTTGAAGAAGTAAGCATTTTAATTCTAAAAAAATTCAGATAAGAATAAATTTCCTAATAATTCAATTGATTTCAAATTTCTAAGTGAACTTAAAAAATTATTTAAGTTTGCTATAGTGAAATATCTCATGAGAACAAAGAAAATAAGAAGCAAGAGATGTTCTATAATAGTTTGTTAAAGAAATAATTCATCCTATATTTTACAATTCTCTTTATTAGTTGCTTTCAATACCTTTCTACTATAATTTTTACTATCAATTTTATATCTTTAATTGATGATTACGATTTTATACTTTCTGCTGTACAAACTACAGGAGACTATATATATTTCATAAAGATTTAGTTGAAACAATTCGATTAATTGAAAATAACTTTTGTTTTTTTAACATATTTGGATTCCTTTTATATAATAATATAAATATGCTAATTATTGATTTAACATATTTAATGGAATATTATGGTACTTGACATGTTGGAATATATGAGTAAATTTATAGATGCCTGTTTCTTAGTGGAGAGGGGAGGAACAGGTCATATCTATGACGCACGTCATTGACTGGCTATCTAAAACACACTCCTTCTACCCTCTCCTATTCGATAAAATGGAGGTTTCGAAATGAAAAAATTCATTATTTTAGGATTAGTAATTATTTTTGTTTCTTTAAATATTTATAGTTGTAAAAATGAAAGTGCAACTTTAGAAGGAAATGTGTTGGAATCTTTCAGAAGTACACCTATTCCCAATATTAAAGTTTATGCTGATGGTAAAGTTACTAAGACTAATGAAATGGGACATTTTCAGATAAAAGGTCTGAAAAAAGGTACTATAGAAGTCACTATAAAAGATTCTGATAAATATGAAGAGTTCAACGATAAATTGGTTCTTGATGCTGGAGTAAATTTAAGAGATTTTATGCTAGAAGCAAAACATCCGTTAAACATTCCAGCTTCTGAAATTCCAGAACTAACATCTTTCGCATATGAAATTTTTATTGGTCTAAATAAAGATAAACCTCTTGCTATTGCCAATGTTGAAACATCTCCAGCCGAACCAGCCTTGCATATAGTTGGAAAAGAATATGACGCTTCTGGTAAGGCAACAAATATCGAAGTCATACAAATAGGTATAACTTATTGGGTAGCAGATAATTATGGTAATTGGAATATTATACAAAACCCTGGAGAAAGTATTTTTAGAATAAATAGCGTTTTCAATGAGAAATATACTTCAGCAGTTAACTTTTATAAGGATCCAAATATAACATACAAGGATACAGAAGAAGAGGTTGTAATCGATGGAGTAAAAACACGTAAATTTACAGCTACAGTTAATGAAGGAGAGTCAGGTTTTATAGATAATCTTGAAATTTATGTAATAACAGAAGGTGAAAACAAGGGGAACATCAAAAGAATCATAAGTTTTTCACCAATGCATAGTATGTATCCTTATGTTGAAATAACCCTTTCGAACCTTAATGAAACCATCTCAATAGAACCACCAATAATTACTAAGTAGTAATATATTTTTCTGGATTCTTCTTAAATTCTTTAAGGCATTCCTCACAGCAAAAATAATATGTTTTTCCATTGTAATCATATTTTGCCTTTGCTTCTTCTTCTTTAACTACCATCTCACAAACAGGATCAATGTGTTTCATTAATTTACCTCCTTTATAGTTTTAGCTTATTTAATCTTAATGAATTTGTTATTACATTAATTGAACTCAATGCCATAGCTATCTCAGCAATCACAGGGTGTAGAAAGCCTGCAGCTGCAATTGGAATTGCAATAAGATTATAAAAAAGAGCCCAGAAAAGATTTTCTTTTATCTTTTTAAATATGCTTCTTGAAAGATTAATAGCTTTAATAATGCTTTTTAATTTCCCGCCAACAATAACTATATCTCCAGCTGAAATTGCTATATCAGAACCTGACCCCATTGCTATGCCAACATTTGCTCCTTTTATAGAGGGAGTATCATTTATTCCATCTCCCACAAAAGCAACAATATGCCCTTCTTCTTGCAAACTTTTAATAAAATCTAATTTATCTTTTGGTAAAACACCTGCTTTTACAATATCTATTCCTATCTCTTTTGCAATTGCCTTTGCTGTTCTTTCATTATCACCAGTGAGCATTATAGGAGTTATTCCATAAGATTTTATTGTATCTATTACCCCTTTTGCTTCATCTTTTATTTTGTCACCTACCCCAACAATGCATAAAATCCTTTCATTATCAAATAAAACTACAACTGTTTTCCCATCACTCTCAAGCTTATTAATAATTTCATAAATATTCGTTAGATTGTCATTTTTAAATTTAATGTTGGGAAAGGGTTTTTCAGCAGAGTATTCATGACTATCAATTGTACCCTTTACACCTATTCCTGGAGTAGTAATAAAATTGTAAACATGTAAAGGGGTAATACCTTTCTTTTCTCCTAATTGAGTTATTGCTTTTGCTATCGGATGAAGAGATAAAATTTCGAGTGAATAAAGAACCTTAAACCCATAATTATCCTCTGTAAAATCATATACATCTGAAACCTCTGGTTTTCCAGTTGTTAAAGTTCCTGTTTTATCAAATACCATTACATCAACATCTTTTATTGTCTGAATAACTTTTCCATTTTTTATAAGAATTCCATTTCGTGCACCAAGCCCACTTCCAACTAAAAGAGCAGTAGGAGTTGCCAATCCTAAAGCACAAGGGCACGCAATAACGAGTGTTGCGACAGAAGCAAATAAAGCTTCAGATATTCTATCAAAATTAGGATTTATCCATGGTATAAATTTATCTCCCCATAAAAGAATTGATTTACCAACGTTAGGAAAAGAAAACCAAAATATAAAAGTTAGTAATGAAATAATTAGTACAGCTGGAACAAAATAGGTTATAACCTTGTCTGCAAATTCTTGAATAGGTACTTTTGTACCTTGAGCTTCATAAACAAGTTTTATTAGCTGGGAGAGAAAAGTATCCTCACCTACCTTTGTTACTTGAACTTTTACAGTGCCGTATTGATTTATAGTTTCACCAATTACTTCACTTCCAATTTCCTTTGTTACAGGCAATGATTCTCCAGTTACCATTGATTCATCAACAGTAGTTATTCCTTCTATAATTACTCCATCTGTTGGAATTTTTTCTCCTGGCCTTATTATCATTATGTCTCCTACATCAAGCTTATTAATTGGCACTTCTACTTCTCTATTATCAACAATTATTCTTGCACTTTTTGCGCTTTGCTCTAATAAACCCTTTATTGCCTGAGTTGCCTGTCCTTTCGCAAGTGTTTCAAGATATTTACCAAGTAGGTGGAAAAACATTATCATTCCACCAACGTATGAAAAATTTGAAATTTGTAAGCCAATAATTTTCATTAACCCTGTTGAATATGAAGCAATTGAACCAAGAGCAATTAAAAAATCCATATTAAAATTACCATGGAAAAGAGCTTTAAAAGCTCTATACTGAACAGGAAAACCAATAACAAATATTATTAAACCAGAGAGAATTAGATCCCATATATCCATAAATGGAATCATTTTGCCTAACATTGAATTTATCATTATAATAACAAGAGGAATAAGAAGAACAAGCGAAAAAACTAATTTTAATCTTGCACTCTTAAGTTCATTTGATTCTTCATTGACTGAAAAATTTAACGAATAACCAGTCTTTTCGACATTTCTGAATATATCATCAATTGAAACTAAAGAAGTGTCATATGAGAAAGTAGCTTGATTTGTTGCTAAATTCACATTGGCATTAACAACACCTTTTGTATTTTCAATAGCTTTTTTTACAGTAAGAGCACACGATGCACAGGTCATACCTTTTACTTGAGTAACAGCTTTCTTAACCATATATTAATAAAATATATAAATATTAATCAAAGTTTAAAAGATTATTAATTTTTTTTTAATTTCTGCTAAACTTATTTCTAAGTTCATTTTATTTCTCCTTTCTTATTTAGTAATTTTAAAATTCTTTAAATAAACTTTATAAGGAAGGAGAATGCTTTTTTCTACCTTTTTCATTTAATTTTTATTTAATTTCCTCTCTTTTTTATCTTTATTCTTATTCCTCTATCCGTCATTTGTTAACATATCTTAATATTGAATATAAGAGTTCCCGATCCTGATAGTTTTATTTTATTACTCTGTATACTAATCAGGAAAACTATCTGAATCTCCCAAGTTTCTGCAGTCTCCATTCGATATAATACTATGGTCTCAGACACCGAAGGAGTTACTGACTTCTTGCATTAACGAAATCAGTAATATTATCTTTGAGTATGTATAAACTATTGACCTCCTTACTAATATTAATTTTGGTGCTCAATCCCTTCACTTTCGTTACGGTCTTATATCTTTTATCTATTGACTTTACTTGACTTTATACTTTGGATTCCGCATTAAGTGCGGAATGTCGGAGAGAGTGTGCGAAATGACAACACTAATGTCATTCAGGGCGATTGCGGAAATCTACAGTAACTTTCATCCTTGAGTTCTTCTATCAAGGATCTACAGTAACTGTCATCCTCGAAAGCACACCCACTGTAATCCTCGAAATCTTTTATCGAGGATCAAGTATCTTGTCATCCCCAACTTGATTGGGGATCCAGTGTTTACTTCTTTTCTTTATTTTTACCAATTTGAACAAGTAATCCAATCTTTTTTTCTTTTTTACTTAATATTTAAAAGAAGAAATACTTCCTGGATTCCCGCTTTCGCGGGAATGACAAGAAAAATAGTGAGGAATGTTTCCTTACCAGTAAAAATAAATAAAATATATACGATTACAGAAGGGAAACTACATCAAGTGCAGTATGTATGACATCATTACAGACATAGAAAATTTATGAAATTTTGTAAGTTATTTAAAATTTAATACAATAATAATATTATTGTAGAGTGATAAATAATCTCTAAATTTAATTAAATAAAAGGAGGACTTATTATGGATTTTCTAAAAAGAGCTACATTATTTACAATTGGTGTTGGAAGCATTCTTGAAGAGAGAATAAGTCAATTTGCTGAAGAAATGGTTGAAAAAGGAAAACTCACAAAAGAAGAAGCAAAAACATTTGCTGAGGAGTTTATTAAAAAAAGTAAGGAAAGAGCTGACGAAATACAGAAGAAAACAGAAGAAAGACTTACAGAAACTCTTGATAAAGTTGGTTATGTTAAAAAAGAGAAATTAGAAACTGTAGAATCCAGATTAAAAGAGCTTGAAGAGGAACTAAAGAAGATAAAAGAAAAGTTAGATCAACAATAACTTAAAGAAATATTATAATCAGTTGTGCCAAAAATATCCCGGTTTAGCCGATTAAGAGAAATAGTTTCTACTTTTAGAAAACATGGTTTAGGATGGTTAATTGTATTTACGCGAACTTCTTTATTTATTGATGAAGAAACTTTTAATAAGCGACTTAGTGAATCATCAAAACAGCTTAGAGAACTCTTTGAAAACTTAGGTCCTACCTTTATAAAACTTGGTCAAATATTAAGTACACAGAGAACATCTTTTCCTGAGGCTGTAATAAATGAACTTTCTAAACTACAAGACTCTGTAAATCCATTACCATTTGAAACTATAAAACCACTCATTGAAAAAGAGTTAAATGGAAAAATAGATGATACCTTTGTTGAAATAAATGAAGAAACAATTGCATCGGCATCTATTGGTCAAGTTTATGAAGCAACTCTTTTAAATGGTGAAAAAGTTGTGTTTAAAATACAAAAACCAGATGTTGCAGAAATAATTAATCTTGACTTAAAAATAATTTATCCCTGGGTGCTTTTTCTTGAAAAAACAAGATGGGGGAAAAAACATAAACCTTCACAAGTGTTTGATGAACTCAAAAGAAGCCTTAGTATAGAAATAAATTATATAAAAGAGGCTGAAAATTGCCAGAAAATTAGCGAAGAACTTAAAGATATTGATAGTATCCATATTCCTAAGATATATTGGACATATACAACTCAAAAGTTTCTTGTTATGGAAGCAGTTTTTGGTACAAAAGTAGATAAAATAGAAGAACTTAAAAAAAAGGAAATAAATTTAAAAAAATGTGCTGATATCTTAATAGAAGCATATTTGATACAAATTTTAAGATTTAGTTTTTACCATGCAGACCCTCATCCTGGAAATATTGCAATTGACGATGATGGGGTCGTAATATTTTATGATTTTGGTATGGTAGGTAGTATTTCTAAATATAATAGAAATGTTATTATTAAGCTGCTTATAGCAATTTTACGAGAAGATATAGATAAAGTCTCCGAAATTATTGTTGAAATAGGAAGAAACGAATTTATTGATGAAGATTATGTTATAAAAGAAATAGACAAACTTCTTATGAAATACTATCGAACAGCTTTAAGGGAAATATCATTAGTTGATGTTATCAAAGAAGTATTTAAACTTGCTAATGAAGTTAATCTTACTTTATCCCCAGAGTTTCTTCTTCTTGGAAAATGCCTTTTAGAATTAGAGGGATTAATAACAATAATGGTTCCTGATGTAAGCTTTGAGAACCTTGCAGAAAAACATATTTATAAATACATTTGGAAAGATATTCTTGATATGCCATCTTTGAAAAAAGTAATATTTACTTTTCTTGATATAAGAGATTTAGTTACAAATCTACCAAAGAGGATTAATAAAGTAATTAAAAAGTTAGAAGATAAAAACGATAAATCATCATTTAATTTAAAAACCCAAAAAGTTTATCTAAAAACAATGAACACTTTTTTATTTGTTGTTTTCTGGGGAATTCTCTTTTTTGCAATTTATAGAATGATTGAGCTTAAATTATCACTTCTTCAGATAATTTTATTTAGTTTTGCTTATATTTTAGGATTGATCTTCTATTTAATCTTTTTTTCAAAATAAATTAAATTATTCCTTGAAAACTTTCATGTTCCTTTTCATAGGATAGATACCTCTTCCTTCAAGATTTGTTCCTTAATAATCGGCTTGATTACTGAGTATTCCCCTAAATCAACCTTCCTTCCAAGAGCCTCTTCAAGTTCCAACTTTAATCCTGCAAAATCAATTAAACTCATTCTGCTTTCAATCTCCACTAAGATATCTATATCGCTGTCTTTCCTCGCTTCTCCTCTCACCACAGAGCCAAAAATACCTGCTCTTGTTACCCCATATTTTTTTAGTATAGGTAATATCTTTCTTTTAATTTCCTCAATATTCATTTTTCATCCTCCATTAAATCCTTTGACCCCGTTAGAGATAGAAAACGCCTCAAACGATTTTTTATATACCTCTTACCCATACCAGACTTCAAGTATTTCTCCCTCGCCCTTGCGTCCAGTTGATTTATGCAGGCTTCATAGTAAATGAGTTCAAATGGTCCTCTTCCCTTTGTAGAACATACCTTATCCTCATTATGCTCTTTGAGGCGTTTTTGTAAATTAGATGTAAATCCTGTATATAATCTGCCATTTTTACCGCTCTGTATAACATAGGTATAATACATAACTTAAATCTCTAACGGGGTTGAGTTGTGAATATCCAAAAGCCTCTTTCTCGTAACCTGAATAGCAAACTTGGATAAATCCAAGCCTATCCAGCGCCTGCCGAGTTTGTCTGCAACCGCTAAGGTTGTGCCAGAACCACAGAAGAATTCTGCTACGATGTCGCCGGGTTTGGAGGATGCAAGGATGATGCGTTTTAGGAGGGCTTCGGGTTTTTGGGTAAGGAAGCCAAGTATTTCAGGTTGTGCATGCAACAAAGGAATTTGCCAAACATTATCAGTCATTCTTTCTGTACGTTCAATATAGATACCCCTTCCAAGTTCATCTTTTTCATAAATTTTTTTGCCTGCAACCTTTTTCATCTTTGATACTTTAATTGGGATTTCTCTGGGGTCATACTGAATGTTAAAAGTGTTTTCTTCTCCTTTTGTATAAAACAATAGATAATCTGTGGCATTTGTAAAAAGACGCTTGCGCTTATCAGGAATTTTATTTGTGTAATACCACACAATTTCATTCCTAAAATTCTCATACCCCAAAATCTCATCCATCATAACTTTTACATAATGCCCGACATGCCAATCAAGGTGAACATAAATAGAACCATTTTCTGCCAGCAGTTCTCTCATCAAGACCAATCTTTCATACATGTATTTGAGATAAGAGGCGATCCCACCGCTCCAGGTATCTCTATAAGCCCGCTCCTCAATGATGGATGGTTCTTTTTCTATCTGCTCATCACCTACGGTAGTTCTCACCGTGAAATCCGCACCTGTGAAAAACGGTGGGTCAATGTAAATCAAATTTATCTTTCCTGCCCAACCCTGCTTAATGAGTGAGGACATTACAAGTTTGTTATCGCCCCAGATGAGCAGGTTCTTCCAATCCTTTGGATAATTTGATGGATACTTATTCTCTGGATAGAATTTAGAAGGATCAAAAAGTCCTCCATCAAGTTCTTTTAATCTTAGCTTGTTTATTGTCTCAACAGTTTGGAATGGGAGGTTCGGCTTTTCAATAGGCATCTTTTCGCCCAATTCTAATTTATCATATTTTTGATGCCAAATTAATTCCACATACTTTTTATTTTCAGATATGCTTTTCATCTCCATATTGTAATGTATCATTAAGGTATATGCTTTTTCTATTTATGAATTCGTCAAGGCGATTTCCATATTCTCGCTCGTGCCATACACCCCCGTTTTCATAAAACTCCGGTATATATGCAATACTGCACATATTATTCCAATTTAGCATTATATCCGTATTGCATATATCCTTCCATTTTGGTGTTATATCCGCAGTATTACGTATATATATATCCCTCTAATCAAGATGAGATTGCTTCGGAGTTTTTTCGCTTCGCTCAGAACCCCGCGAAATGACTCTCGGTGAAAAACTGGTCTGCAAAACAGGATCTATATAGACTTTCTGATCTTCAAAGACCCTTAAAATTTTTTCTAAAGTTTCCGCAGTATTTGGGAAGGGACAGCATATACCGTTAGGTTGCCATTTTTGGCTATTAATAGGTTTAATCCTTTCAATAAAAGCAAGGTTATAAGGGAAAGAAACTCTAAATGTATCCAGGTCCAATCTTAAAATCTTTATTACTGACCTTAAGTACTCCTGATTCATAATCTTATACTATTCATTTTTAAATTCTTGTCAAGAGGGCGAATTGCCTCTTTAGAGATACCCTTTTTTCTCGTATCTTAATTCATTTAATTTTGTCTTTGTGGATAGTTCATAGTAATTATCTTTGAATTCGTGTTGGAAATCTTTTTTATGTATCATTAATTGTCCATCTTTCAGTAACATCTTTGTGTAATATCCAACCCTTTGTATTATTCCAACAAATATTCAATAAAAATTTGGTACAATTTCCATAAAAATGCTTTAGTTAGAAAACATTTATAAAAAGAGAAGAAAGTATATTTGTTAATTTGACCTATATGTATTCTTTGATAAAATGCTTATCTGGTTTGTAAATGTATACGGTTTATTTATTAGACAAAATTAGATGAATTTTTGAAAAATAGCTTGAAAGGGAGAATTATGAAAAATAGATTTTTAACTATATTATTAGTATTTCTTATGTTTTTTACAATTATACCTAAGGGTGTAGGAGCTGCTGAAAAAAAGACTATACGTGTAAATACAGACCCTCGTATTGAATTAATGTCCGTTGTTGAACTGTTAGCTGGATATTGGCCTATGTGTCAATATGATCTTGAGTATACTCAAGAAGTTTATAACCAATTTGGTTCATACTGGGATCATCCTGTCCTCCGCAAATTTGTAAATATGTGGTTTATGTTTGGTTTCTCTGAGGAAATCCCTTATGCTCTTATGTTACATCTTTCTGATCCTCCAGAATTACTTATAAAAACCAACATACCAAAATATATTCTCGATAGAGCAGGTGGAGAGAAAAACCTCTATGAATTTATAGATTTATTGCGTGATTTTGCCAAAAAGTCGCAATTTAAGGAGTTTTATGAAATTAATCAGGCATTTTACAAGGAACATGTTGATAAAGTAACAGAATTATTATCCGATAAAGACTATGCTCAGATTCTGGAAGATTTTTTTGGACCTAACCGTTATGGTTATGCCATTATTTTGTCCCCTCTTGTCTATGAAAAAGGCTATAGTATCAATTTCAGTGGTCAAATTTATTGTATTATTGGACCTTTTGCAAGTATTGATAGAAAGCCTGTTTTTGATGAACCTGAAGCTTTATCAAGACAGGTTTATCATGTTTTTAGCCAATCATTTATTCAACCACTGACTTCACAGAATCGGGAAATAGTAGTCACTCACTCAAAATTAATGAACCCAATTTACAATGAGATGATGATGCAGGGATGTAAGGATTGGCAGGCTGCTTTTAACGAACATCTCATACTTTCAGCTATGACTGCAATTTTTTTAAACGAAAAAGGGGAAGAGGAAAGCGAAAAATTCCTGACTACGAATTATAATCTTGGCTTTATTTATATTGACTATTTATACGATCTTATGCTTCAATACTCCTCCAATAGGGACATTTATCCAACCTATGCTGACTTTTACCCTCATATTCTTGATGCTATAAGCTACCTATGCGAACAACCTTATGCTCCGAGAAATTTAAGTATTGTTTATGCTTCAGATAACGGAGTGCAATTGGCCTGGAATGATAATTCCTCAGATGAGTTAGGATTTATGGTTTATCGTAGAAAATCTAAAAATGAAGCATTTGTTCCTATAAGTGAACTTTTACCTCCAAATAATACTCCATTTCAGGTTTGTTATCGAGATGAAGATGTATTCGAAGATGAATGGGTTGAATATAGAGTGGCTGCAGTAGGAAAATATGGAGAAATATTTGCAAATCGAAGCAGTATCAAAATTCCTGTTAAAGCTCCATTGGCGCCAAGGGATATAAGCTGGAAATATAATGCAGAGAAAAAGATTATAACAATATTTTGGAAATATTTATTTAAAGTTGATGGATTCAAGATATACAGTATTGGAGAGGAGCGTAAATTAGTAGATACACTGTCCTCTGATAGTTACCAAATCGATATTAAAATAGAAGAAATTGGCACATATCGCTATGTGATCACTGCTTTTAAAAAAGTTGGGGAGAAGATCATAGAAAGCATTGATTCACCAATTATTACAATCAATATAGAATAAATTTTACAAATTGTTTTTTTAAGGAACATTAAATTCTAAGGAACCTTAAATTCTTTTTTAATTTTTGATATTTTAGGTTGTATCGCTAACTGGCAATAAGCTTGATCAGGATGGTTTTTGAAGTATTGATGATGGTATTTTTCGGCTTCATAAAATGATTCTAACTGAACAACCTCTGTAACTATAGGGTCTTTATATAACCCTTTATTTGTCATTTCCTGAATATATTGCAATGCCTCTGATTGCTGCTCAGAGGAACAGTAAAAAATAGCTGAACGGTACTGACTGCCTATGTCGTCACCCTGCCTATTTAGTGTTGTCGGATTATGTGCTGAAAAGAATATTTGAAGAAGTTTCTGATAGGTGATTACTGAAGGGTCAAATGTTATTCTTACTGCTTCAGCGTGTCCTGTATCTCCTCTGCAAACTTCTTCATAAGATGGATTTTTAGTGTGCCCTCCTGCATACCCTGGAACAATTTCTATAATTCCATCAAACATAGAAAATACTGCTTCAAGACACCAGAAACACCCTCCTGCAAATACAGCAATATCCTTATTACAATTATCCACCATTATTTCCTCCTAATTTTTTAATGAGGTATAAAGAGCTTAATTTGCTAATCATCTTAGTATATAGTTATAATACAAATAATTAATTCACAAAAACTAATCTTCTCTTTTTAAAGAAATTGTGAAAAAATTTAGTGCTTTTCCAATTTAAAAAAAGGAACATTAAAGGTATTATTATACTACTTTATAAATCCTAAAGATGCAAAGTAATCAATAAATACTGATAAAATCATTGCAATAGAAAGAAGAATAATGATGAGCTTATTTAAGCTTTTGTTTTGTGCTTCATTATTGTTTATTTTTTCTGTATTGATAGAGGTTTTGTTTTTAAAAGTTATGAAACCGAGGAGAAAAAAAATAACTTCAATAGAACTTAGCGAAATAGCAAAGAGAATCGCCGATAGATAGTTCAAGGGTACCGAAATAAAAGATATTTTAACAGGAATTATATAAATTAAAACCCAAATGATCAGTAAACTTATAAAAAACAAAATACCTGCTACCTTTAAAAGCCTTTTTATGAGTAGAGGAAAGTTTGATAAAATCAATATGGCAATTTTATCTGTTTTAAGTATCCATTTTGATATAAGGTAAAAGAATAGCCCAAGAATGTAGAATATAACCATCAAAAAGAGCAAATATACCAGCACATTACTCATAAAAAGAACCTCCAGAAAAAAGCATAGTTAAATTATAAGAAATTTTGTTATAATGATAACTAAGAAAAAATAAAAAATATAAATTAGGAGGGATATAAAAATGCGAAAAGCAATTCTTTTAACTCCAGGACCCACACAAGTGCCAGAGGAGGCATTGGCAGTTGCTTCTATGCCAATTATGCATCACAGAACTCCTCAATTTGAAGCAATATTTGCTGAGGTTGAAGAAGGTCTTAAGTATATTTTTCAGACCAAAAACCCAGTATTAATTTTTGCTTCCTCGGGGACAGGAGCAATGGAATCGTCAATCGTAAATACCTTATCTCCTGGAGATAAGGTTATTGCTGTTGTTGGAGGAAAGTTTGGTGAAAGATGGGCAGAGATAGCCAAAGCTTACGGATTAAATTTAATTCAACTTGACATCCCATGGGATACTGCCGTTAAACCAGACGCAATAAAGAAAGCAATTGATGAAAATCCAGATGTAAAAGCAGTTCTTACCACTTTATCTGAAACTTCAACAGGGGCTACAACTGATATAAAGTCAATAGCGGGATTTACCAAAAATAAAGACATTCTGCTTATCGTGGATGCAATCTCTGGATTAGGTGTAGTTGATTTAAAGACTGATGAATGGGGAGTTGATGTAGTTCTTGCTGGTTCTCAAAAGGGACTAATGATACCACCTGGACTTGCTTTCGTAAGTATTTCAGATAAAGCAAAGAAATTTATGGAAACATCAAAACTACCAAAGTATTATTTTGATTGGAAATCATCTTTGAAGAACCTTGAGAAAAAGACTACTCCCTTCACACCAGGTATAAGCTTGATAATACAGTTAAATGAGGCAATTAAGATTATCAAAGAAGAAGGATTAGAGAATGTATTTGCAAGACATTCAAGATTAGCTAAAGCTTTAAGATCTGCAATATCTGCAATTGGTCTTGAATTATATAATAAAGATACAGGAGATGCCTGCACTGCTGTTAAAGTTCCTGAAGGTATTGACGGTGAAAAATTAGTAAAGATTTGTAGGGATAAGTATAAGGTTACAATTACAGGTGGACAATCTGAACTTAAAGGTAAAATTTTTAGAATCTCTACTATGGGAAATGTCAGTGAAAATGACGTAATACTTGGAATATCTGCTGTAGAACGTGGTCTTGCGGAACTTGGTTATAAGTTTGAGGCTGGAGCAGGTGTTGCTGCTGCAATGAGAGCTTTGGCTGAAGTTTAAGAAAGGAGGTAAGACTTTAAAATGTATAAAATATTAATAGCGGATGAAATATCTCAAGCTGGACTTCAGATACTTAAAAATCATCCAGAGTTCGAGGTTGTTGAAAAAACTAAAATAACAAGCGAGGAACTAAAAGAAGAAATAAAGAATTATAATGCATTAGTGGTTCGCTCAAGGACAAAGGTAACTGAGGAAATAATTAATAATGCAGGGAATTTAAAGTTAATCGTAAGAGGCGGAGTTGGAATAGATAATATTGATAAGAGTGCAGCGGAGAGAAAGGGTATTGCAGTTAAAAATACTCCAAAAGCTTCATCAATATCTGTAGCTGAGCTTGCTTTTGGGATGATGCTTTCAGGTGTGCGTAGGCTTGTTGATGCTACACTGTCTATGAAAGAAGGCAAATGGGAAAAAAAGAAATTTGAAGGATTTGAATTAGCTGGAAAGACATTAGGAATTTTAGGGTATGGAAATATTGGTAGATCTCTTGCAGAAAGAGCAATAGCATTTTGTATGAATGTTTTAGTTTACGACCCTTACGTGAAAGAAATAAACATTAAAGGTGTTACATTAACTGATCTAAATACTCTTCTTACTTCTTCTGACATCATTTCAATTCATTGTCCAAAGACTAACGAAACCTGCAACTTAATAAATAAGGAAACTTTAGCAAAAATGAAAGATGGCGTTGGAATAGTGAATTGTGCACGTGGAGGTATTGTTGATGAAGCAGCACTTTATGAAGGATTAAATAGCGGGAAAATATCATTTGTTGGATTAGATGTTTACGAGAAAGAACCACCAGCTCCAGATAATCCTTTATTTAAGTGCGAAAGAGTAATATTAACACCTCATATTGGAGCTCAGACATTTGAAGGTCAGGAAAGAGTTTCAGTTGAGGTTGCTAATGTAATCAAAGAATTCTTTTTAGGAAAGGAATAATTTAGATAGTTATGGCTGATATATTGCCTTTTGATGCGCTAATGTATAACACTCAAATAGTTAAAGATTTAAAAGGTGTAATTACACAACCTTACGATAAGATAAATGATAAGTTAAAAAAGATTTATATAGAAAGAAGTGAGTATAATGCTGTAAAATTAATTCTTCCAGATCCCATAAATGAAGCAGACCCCGATAGTAAATACTTAAATGCGAAAAATATTTTGAATGATTGGAAAACAAAGCAGATTTTAAAAAAGTTTGGCGAGAAAGCATTCTACTACCTTGAACAGGAATTCACCTCTCCCATTACCAACGAAACTATCATAAGAAAAGGTTTTGTAGGGCTTATGAGGTTTACTGACTTTTCTGAAAAAATAGTCTTCCCACATGAAAAAACTCTCTCTAAACCAAAGGAGGACAGATTTAAACTAACACTTACCACTAATACCTATTTTGAACAGGTTTTTTTGCTATTTGAAGATAACAATTCTTATGTCATTAACGCA
>Ga0255347_1001423_pt1 | contig 38775 bp, 28 predicted proteins | sample wastewater_treat_2_FD_192479 | JGI IMG/M metagenome (GOLD analysis project Ga0255347, IMG submission 192479) | Wastewater microbial communities from Lulu Island WWTP, Vancouver, Canada - plant24 | ecosystem: Engineered > WWTP > Wastewater > Unclassified | place: Canada: Vancouver, British... | reverse complement strand
GCTATGAATAGCATAGTCGAAAAAGGAGCTTCTAAAGTCGCTCTTTTTCTCCTTGCTCTTCAAAGCTCCTTCCTTTGCGGGCTATACGGCTGCGCCCTCACGCACGCCAACTTGCTTGTACCATCCAAGACTTTTAAGTCGTGGACGGTGTTATTATACTGATAGTGTGTGTTTTAGCAAAACTTATTTTATTATCATGTCACCCCTTCGGGGTTCATTTTTCACTCTCCGTTTTAGACTTAAATGGCTCTGCACGAACAAGTTTCTCGCGTGAGGCGCTTAGGTGGAAAGCCCGCAAGGGCGGAAGCCGCTGGGGACGCGGCGGCAAAAAAGCGAGCTTGTAAGCTCTTTTTGCCGCCGCGTCCCCACGGCTTGTGCCCGCGGACTTGGAACCGGGCGCCGACCCGTGAGCGTTAGCGAACGGGACACGCCCTAATAAAAATTAAAAAGAAAATTAGTATCCTGAGAAGTTTTTTATGGTAACAGATGCTGATGATGGAATTTTTCAATCTTATTCCAAAGGTGCACTCGCTCTATGCCTCGCACATTGTGCTCGTGAGCCGGATAGACAAAATAGTCCAACTGAATCCCATCTTCCACGGCTTGCCGCAAAAGCTCTAAGGAGTGCTGCCAAACAACGGTGGGATCTTGCGCCCCATGCATAACCAACAACTCGCTTTTAATATTCGACACCTTGGGCAAAATATCTGCCTGCTCATAACCTATGGGATTCTCATCCGGCGTATCCATGTAACGTTCGCCGTACATAACCTCATATTTTCGCCAATCCACAACGGGACCACCACAACTTGCAGACTTAAACAAGTCGGGATAAGTAGAAATTAATGTCAAAATCATAAAACCACCGTAACTCCAACCGTCTAAGCCTAAGCGAGTTGTATCGACAAAAGGCAAACGTTTTAAATAATTGATTCCCAAGATTTGGTCTTCAACCTCAAGAATTCCCAGCTGTCGATGAATACATTTTTCAAATTCTGCACCACGATAAGCAGTTCCGCGATTATCCAACGTGAAAATAACGTACCCTTTTTGGGCTAAATAGTGCAAAAAGACGCCCCCGCTCATAAAAGTATTGGTAACCATTTGCGAATGAGGACCGCCGTAAACATAAATTAAACAAGGATAAGAAGAAGTCGGATTAAAATTGGGGGGATAAATCATCCTGCAATAAAGCTCAATCCCTTGTTGATTTTGGATAGAAAAAATCGAATCTTGCCACTGTAAACAATTCTTGTAAGGATTCTCTGCCCGTAACAACTCCTTTTTAAACTTCCCGTCGCTACTACTCAATTCAATAAGACGAGGCGTCTTCAAATTTTGAAAATAGTCTACGAAATATTGCTTATTTGATGAAAATTGCAGCGAATGAGTTCCCAATTCAGGGGTAAGATTAACCAATTTCCCATTTTTTAGATTGAGCGAATAGACCTCTCGGTTAGTCGGATTACTTCGGTTTGTTACAAAAAAAAGTAACTTTTCCTCACTGTCAACTCCCAAAGACTCAATCACTTCCCAATCTCCTTTGGTGAGTTGCTTAATCAATTTTCCATCTTTATCATGCAAATAAAAGTGATTCCAGCCGTCCCTATTGCTTTGTAAAATTAAATTGCCATTTTTAAGAAAAAGAGGACGCGAACTGGGTTCTACATAGCGAGGGTCTCGCTCTTCCCACAGCACGGCTATTTTTTCTCCCGTTTTCACGTCATATTTTATTAGTTTTGCGTGATTCTGCGCACGATTCAGATGATTAATAAATAGATATTTTTCATCAGGAGAAAAGGTGATATTGGTAAGAAACTCGCCATCTTCTAAATCGGTTTTAATATAATGATAAATCGGAACATTCACTTTTGTAGAACTGTCTACATCGAAAATTCCGACTGTTACTTGATGGCTCTTTTGCCCTGCCATAGGATATTTTATCAATTTGACTTCCGCAATGAGTGGAGAGGTATTAACAAGCGGATAATCTTTCACTTGCGACTCGTCCATACGATAAAAAGCAATAAAATTGCCATTTGGAGAAAAATATTGTCCTTCCTCTATCCCCCACTCGTGCCGATGAACCGCTTCGCCAAATTGAATATTTTTTCCCGTATCGGGGCATAATAGGATTCTTTGATAACCGTTTTTAATACTATAAACATAAACATTCCCGTCCTCTTCTTTAGCTACAAAAAGCCTATGCATAAGTTGTCTATCTATAACCGAAGTGGGCAAGTCGTCTTCAACCGACCAATTCTCCTCATCTTTTGTCAATATAATTTTTAATGAAGGAAAATAGAGTTCGTTCTCACTAATCCACGTATAAGAGGGAAATCGGTTAAAAGAAAAAGCCGGGAGTAATTTTTCCAATCGAGAAAAGGTAAGGAAAGTCTCTTCTTTGTCGGTTTTGGCAGAGACTAAAACGATATTATCATCTTTGACAAACGAGTATTGCTCCGTATCAGGTCTCCAAGAGAGATTTTGCAAATCGTCAAGTTTATATTTCCCTTTAAAAACACCCTCTAAGTCAATAAGTTGCTCTTGAGGATAGATTCCAATAATAGTAGTTGCGATAAAAATTAATGATAAGAAAAATTTTTTCATATTTGGAGTAATGAATAATAATTAAAAAGCATTAGAAGTTTTTGATACAAAGATATAAAAAAAGGAGACTGCCTGTATTTTTGAGCCAGCTCCTTTTTTTCAGAAAATCAACTATTGAATTTAGTTTATTTCATCACTATTTGCCTCTATCTCTTCGGTAATATCTTCTGTTACTTCTTCAAGCTCTTCTACTTCTTCCGTAATAATTTCATTACCGTTGTAGTAGTCATTTAAGATATTGAGGTTTTTAATAAATAAATCAGTGGCTTTGGCTATTTCATCTTTTTTACTTTCAATAGCTTGAATATATTTTTCTTCGTAGCCATTTGACTTTTTACCTTTACTAATTCTTTCTTTATCTTTTTTAATATTAGAGTTAATGCGATTAATTAATTCATAGTACTCTTCGGCTAATTTTTTCAGCTGTCTGTATTCTGAATCTTTATTTTCCTCTTTATTTTTCGTAGGATTAATTCCATCTATAACCCCATCTTGATTAAATTTTTCAAACGTAGAGTTAAATTGATTAAGTTTAGAAATACTTAAGTCAACATCTTCTACAGCATTTTGTTTTGAGCAAGCTACTGTCATTAACGATAAAACTGCAATAGCTAAAAAATATGTTATCTTTTTCATTTTTTTAAAATTCAAATTAATTATTTAGTGATTTTTTCTAACCATTTTAACATTGCTAACATTGTAATCATTGATAATAGACAAGCCACAACGAAAACTGTCCATGTTAGCCATAGTGGCGTGCTTTCATATAAAATAGCACCGATAAACAACAACTGATTTCCTATTGCTGTTGCACCTAACCAACCTCCCTGCATTAGTCCTTGCAAATGAGGCGGAGCAACTTTCGAAACAAAAGAGATGCCGAGCGGACTAATAAAAAGTTCTGCAACCGTTAATATAAAATATGTTCCTATAAGTAAGAAAGGAGAAACTTTAAGCGAATTGTCCAACGGACTACTTTGTATATCTTTAAATAGTGGTAGGTCGTAAGAGCCGATTGCCATAACAACGTATGCAGTCGCGGCTATTCCCATACCGATAGCAATTTTCTTCGGTGTTGAAGGCTCTTTTCCTCTTGCTCTAAGCCACCCAAAGAAAGCCATAATAATAGGAGTAAGGAACACAATGAAAAATGGATTAATAGATTGGAAAATTTCAGCTCCTTGTATTGTTACAAAACCTAAATTAATTTTAATTCCCGATAAATCGGTATAATCACGTGCAAACATAGTTAATGTTAAACCGTTTTGATGGAAAGAAAACCAGAAGAAAATTACAACTGCAAAAACAGCTAATAAAGCATATATACGCTGTTTAATTTCTTTAGCGTCCATAGTAATTTCTACTTCTTGACCTTCTGTAACTTTAGATTTCTTCTCAACATTAGGGAAGTGTTTTCTATTAAATAAATAAATAGTCAAAGAAATAAGCATCGCTCCGATAGCTGCAATAAAAGCGTAATGGAATCCTGTAGTAAACACATTTAAATAGTCGTTTGCAAAGGCTGTCAAGTTTTCTGTTTGTCCACCTACTTCGGTAGCTAAATTTTGAAATTTACTTACCGGATCTAAGCCAAATAATTTTTCAGCAAATCCTTGAGCATTATCTAAAGCACCTGTACCAACAACCTTAGTTGTTTCTAATGAGTTTCCTACATGCTGATGGCAAAGTGCCGGAAGATTTGCATCGTATGCGTAATCATGTCTTGCTAACCACCAGTTTCTAATTCCGATTGCCGTAAAAGGAGCAAAAACAGCGCCGACATTGATAAACATATAAAATAAGGAAAAACCGGAGTCTCTCATTTTCCCATACTTTTCATTATCATACATTTGTCCGACAAGAGCTTGTAGATTACCTTTGAAAAGACCATTACCAAACGCAATGACAAACAAACCGACACAGGTAACAACAAGCATTGCCAATTGATTCGCTACAGGAGTTTCTGTTGGAATTCCAATCATAAAATATCCGGTTGCCATGACAATTAAGCCCACGAAAATAACTCCTTTGTAATTTCTCAATCTGTCTGCGATTAAACCGCCGACAAAAGCTAAAATGTAGATAGAAAAATAAAAAATTGAATAAATAAGACCTGCATCCTTTCCATTTAAGCCAAATTTTGCTTGCAAGAACAAAACTAAAATCGCCATCATGGTGTAAAAGCCGAAGCGTTCACCCATGTTCGCTAAGGATGCTCCTAATAATCCTTTCGGATGATTTTTAAACATAATACATCGTTTTTTAGTTACTAAATTATTTTTCTAAATTTTAATCGGCAAAATTAATAAAAAAAAGATAACAAAACTGACTTTTGCAATTTTTCGTAAATTAGAGAAAAAATTAGATGAAATTAATTTGTACTTTTGCAATAAATTTAGAAAAAGTTATGATTTTAACTGCTGAGCAGATTCGGGAATCTGAAAAGTTGACAATGGAACAAGAACCCATTTTGTCCATAGATTTAATGGAACGGGCTGCTTCTAATTTTATCAAGAAGCTAAACACAATTGTAGAATTAAAACAATTCTCTTCGATTGCTATCTTTTGCGGTCCCGGAAATAATGGCGGAGACGGTTGGGCAATTGCCCGCCTGCTCGCCAAAGAAGATTATCATATTATAGCTATCAACGTGTCGGAAAAATCTCACTACTCCCCCGACTGCGACATAAATAGAAAAAGAACGGAACAGATAAGCAAAACCTCACCGAATCTATCCATCTCTCCATTTTCAACGAATTTAAAATTTGATAAACCCCCCCTCATTATTGACGCTATCTTTGGAATAGGTCTTTCAAAACCTATAATAGGTTTCTACGCAGAAGTTATTCAATTTATCAATCAACTCAATACAATAGTCGTTGCCGTGGACGTTCCATCGGGACTTTACGTAGACACGCACACTCCTAAAACAAACATCTCTATTTCAGCAACTTACACGATTACTTTTCAATTTTTAAAACAAGCATTTGTTTTAGCGGAAAATGAGAGTCGCGTGGGCGATTGTCATGTAGCGGATATTGGATTAATAGTTCCGGAAAATATAGCTCCGCCGGCAAAATTGATAACCCTGCCATTCGTTTCACAATTTCTAAAAAAACGAAAAACTTTTACACATAAAGGCGAAGAAGGCACGGGCCTACTAATTGCAGGCTCATATACCATGCCGGGGGCGGCGGTTTTGGCTGCAAAAGCGGCTTTACGCGGAGGTATCGGAAAAGTTATAGTCCATACACCCAAAAGTGTTATGTCATTCATTATCAACGCAATACCCGAAGCAATTCTCCAGCCTGACAAGGACGACCACATTTTCACTTCCGTCCAATTAGAAAACTTAAAAGCCCACACTATCGCAATAGGTTGTGGACTCGGAAAAGAGGATAAGAGTGTCGTTGCTCTCAAAAATCTACTCGAAGAAGTACGCTCGCCCGTCATTTTAGATGCAGATGCACTCAACATTTTAGCAGATAACAAAACGTGGCTCGCTTTTTTGCCGCCGAACTCAATTCTAACACCTCATATTAAAGAATTTGAACGGCTGGCAGGAAAAGCTGACAATGACTTTGCAAGATGGGATAAAGTGAAAGAATTTGCTATGAAATATGAAGTTGTTGTTATTCTCAAAGGTGCCTACTCTTTAATTGCGCTCCCGGACGGCAAATTGTTAGTAAATTGCTCGGGTAACCCCGGAATGGCAACCGCAGGAAGCGGAGACGTTTTAACGGGCTTACTCTTAGCACTGACCGCACAAGGCTACTCCTTCCCTATTGCCGCAATCGTAGGGACATTCATTCACGGACTTGCAGGCGACCTGGCTCTCAAAAATCAATCCCTCGAAAGCCTTATAGCTTCAGATATTATAAATTATTTCGGAAATGCTTTTAAATCTCTCAAAAATGAAAAAAAATAGACTGTTCTGGGGAACTTTAATACTATGTTTTATCTCTACAACCTTATCGGCACAAAAATTTGAAATATCGTTTTTGCACGACCAACCCCAATATGATTCGCTGTATTTACAAGCCTATAATGGAACGAAATTTGTTTCTTTATATAGTTGTTCCAACTCACCGACTACCGTTTTCAAAGCCAAAGACAAATTACAATGTGGTCAATATCAAATTGTTGGCGACTCCGTTCCCTTGGTGCAATTTCTTATTTCAAATAGCAAAAAAGAGATAAAAATGAAAATATTTTTGAACGGTGATTCAATATCCTTTGAAAATAGCGATGAAAATAACGCATACATTACATTTAATAGAGAATTATCGGAATTTCAAAAAAAGATGAATAGAATTGAAAAAGAGTTTACTGATGCCAAAAAAAGTAGTATGCCCGACTATATGTTGCAAACGATGGCTGATAATCTCATAAAAAAAGCCCAAGAGAGCGAAAAAAAGCATCGCGAATTTCAAGAACAAATGATAAAAGAGAATGAGGGAACTCTCTTAGCTTCTATCGTGAAAATAAGCATGGAAATCCCAACGCCGCCACCCTCTTTTTACCAAAATCGAGAATTATTACAGAGCTATTATACCGAACATCTCTTCGACAATTATAATTTTGACGATGAGCGTTTAGCCTACACTCCCCTCACCTCCGAAAAAATCAAAGAATTTGCAAGATTACTCTACCAGTTTGAAAGAGAACAAGATGGCATTCCTTATCTAAACTCTTTATTGACTAATATGAAACGCCATACCTCTACCTATTATCTTTTTTTCGACCAATTGGAAAAAATTTTAGGAAATTATGTCTCCCCTTTTTACACGGAAACTATTTATATAACGATGCTAAAAGATGCTCTCTCTCTGCCCGATTTGGAAGATATCAGAAAAACTCGATATAGTAAAGAGCTTAAAAAATTAAATAAAAACTTGCAGGGCGATATCGTCCCCAATTTTGATATAAAACTTCCTAACGACAGTCTTACAACACTTTACGATTTTAAAGCCAATTATCTTATTCTCTATTTCCAAAATCCTGACTGTCCTTCTTGTATTGAGATGCGAAATAGGATGGCGAAAATGTCTGTTTTAAATCAGGCTATTGATGACCGAAAAGTTACTGTTTTAACTGTCTATTTTGAAGAGAGCGAAGAAGTTTGGAAGCAATATCTAAACAAAGATGCCAACCCTCGCTATGTAAATGCTTGGAATTACAAATATAATATTGACAGTGACGAACTTTATGACCTACGAAGAATTCCCTACGTTTTTTTACTTGATAAAGACAAAAGGGTTATAAAAAAAGATTTGTTAGTCAATGAAATAGAATATTATATTAAAAGATTAAAATAGCAATCATCATTTTCTTCAGGGCGTGCCCCCTCGCTACGCTCGGGGTCGGTCTTCGGTTCCAAGTCCGCGGTCGAAAGCCGTGGGGACGCAAAGCGGCAAAAAGAGCTTCTAAAGTCGCTTTTTTGCCGCCGCGTCCCCATCGGCTTCCGCCCTTGCGGGCTTTCCACCTGCGCCCTCACGCAGCCAACTTACTCGGACAGAGCTATTTAAGTTGAAAAACAAAAAGCAGAAAGTAGGAAAAGGTAATATGTATAACAAAAAGTGTCAACTTTTTTTAGGACGAAATAGTGTGGATTCAGGCGACAAATGGACGAGACATGTAGTATGATAAACTTTTATAATTTTTCAATTATATATAATATTTGGCTGAATATATGTGTTCTTATAGTATTATCAAATTTAATTGATGTACAATTTTAAAAGATTATTAATAAAATAGTGAAAAGGTTATTAGCGATAGTGTTTTTATATCCATTTCTTATTTATGGGCAAATAAATTTATGCCGTGATTGTGCAATTACAATTTATGATTATCGTGATTTAACAAAATGTTGTGAGGAATGCCTTCAGGAAACATATTTAAGTCAATTACGTAAGAATATTACTCATGGGGGATTATATGGGTATTATAGTTATGAACACTGGTTAAGCCTCTTACCCCTTCCAGACACGATTTCTGCTCAATTTTTGGTTCATAAAATTGAAAAGCGTCAAGGATATTGTTTATCTGATTCCGGATTATGCAGAAGTACCTACTACTTGATAAATCTAGAATGTGATAGCAGTTGTTTGATACGAGAAGGATCGTCAATAGTACTAGTAGTTAATGATAGTACCCTTTTTGACATTAATCATTATTATAATCTGACAATATCGCCTTATTTCAAAAAAAATCAAGATTTTAAAAATATTGATGGGAAAATTGTACAAATAATTGGCTCACATACTTTGTTCGATTTAGTTTATAAGAATTGGTTAGTGGTTAAGTTACCATTACGAAAAAATTATTTTTTTTTAATTTCGACTTCAACAGACTAAATCTTTATCCGTGTGTATCGCCTTTAAAAGATACTATCCAAAAAAATGTGTAAAACACAAAATTACGAAATTTTAGAAAACATCATCAGCCATGCTTCCGAAATTGAAGAGGTTACTTATAAGAATCTCTCGCTCAATAAGTTGAAATCGGAAAATTGAAAATCTATAGTTTATTTTTTTTGTGTAGAAAAAAGGGTATAAGTCAGTACGGCTTGTGCCCGCGGACTTGGAACCGGACGCCGACGAGGGGGCACGCCCTGATTAAAAATAATAATAAAAAAATTATTTTCTTAGCTTTTTGTATCAAAATTTTATGTATTTTTGCAATGATTTTAAATTTGAAATGATTACAATTTTAAAAATATTACAAATGAACGCTTCAAAACAATATTTACTAAATTTTGGAATTAAACCATCGCTTCAACGTTTGGCAGTGATGAAATATTTAATGCAATATCATACACACCCAACGGTTGATGAGATTTATGCTGCCTTGCACTCTTCTATCCCTACTCTTTCTAAAACTACGATATATAATACTTTATCACTTTTTTTGGAAGAAGGTGTTATTCAGGCGGTAAGTATTGATACAAAAAACATTCGCTATGACATTGATATTCATCCTCATGCTCATTTTAAATGTAAAAAATGTCATTCAATAATTGACGTACCTGTTCCAAAATTGTGTGATGAAATTTTTTCAATTTCCGAAGAGTTTAAAGATTTGGAAATTCAAGATGTGGAGGTTGCTCTGAAAGGCATTTGTAAGAAATGTAAAGAAGGAGAAGAAGAAAACAGATTTAATCAGTAATTATTAAGTTATAAATATAAATTGAAGGAGAAAAATTAATGAAAACTACAGCCAGCGATAACAATAAAAATATAATAGAACGTACTTTGTTGATGCAGAGAGATTTAAAACAATATGCTTACTCGCTTACGGTAAATCAAGATGATGCAGACGATTTGTTGCAAGATACCTATTTAAAAGTGATACAATATAGTAGCTATTTTCGTAGTGAGACAAACCTCAAAGCATGGGTTTATACGATTATGAAAAACACTTTTATAAACAATTATCGTAAAAAACAGCGTGCAAAAATCGTTGTGGAAAAAAGTCCGGATTTGTACATGTTGAATAATATGGTTTCTGATGCGTCAGATGATGCAGACGTTAGGTATCATACTTCGGAGATTAATAAACTTATTTTGTCGAAGAATGAGGAGCAACGTAAGCCTTTTGAAATGTATCTTGACGGTTATAAATATCAAGAGATTGCAGATGAGATGAAAATTTCGATTGGGACGGTAAAAAGTCGTATTTTCTTTACTCGTAAAAAGCTGATGGAAGACTTAAAAGATTATGTAACACCCACTTATAGCAATTAGGTTATCTCTTTTTGGCAAGCCATTCCGGATGTGCGTAGGGGTAATTTTCCAAGTTAAATTGTCCTTTATGTTTTCCTTGCATTCCGTAATAAAACTTTTCTATTTCTACAATGTCAGCTTCATAGTTGTTTGTAGGATAAAAGACAGGTCCCATTCCTCCCCGTCTACTTCGATAATCTAAGTATCCCAAAACAATAGGAACATTTGCTTCTTGTGCAATATAATAAAAGCCTTTTTTCCACTTTGGATTTAAGGCACGTGTTCCTTCGGGAGCAATTAAAAAGGCAATCTCATTTTTTTCTTTAATAAGATTTGCCGCATGTGAAGTAAAATTTCTAACATGTTTTCTATCAATAGGCATTCCTCCAAGTGATTTTAAAAGACTCCCCAAGGGAAACCAGAACATCTCTTTTTTAATAAGAAATATTGTTTTAACTCCCATGACAGTCAAGGCTAATCTCCCAACTACAAAATCAAAGGCGCTAGTATGCGGTGCGAAGAGTAAGACACATTTCTCAGCTTCTTTTGGAATATTTTTTGTATCTATGCGAATTCGCAATATTTTTAATATAAGAAGAGCAATATATTTCATAAAATTATAAAAATTTAAGATGGGATTGTTGTTGATGTTTAACTGTTAGCGTAGTCGGCTCGCCCAACTTTAACGCACAATTTGGCGAGAGGTGCCCTGCCGGAAAATTGAAACAAATGGGGAAATTATATTCTGCACAATGTTCAGCTATAATTTCTTCTGCAATTTTCCCGTATGGAATCTCATTATCATGCATATCTGAAAAAGTTCCAATAAGCAAACCTGCCAAATTTTCTAATTTCCCGTTACGTTTTAAATTAAGCATCATTCTATCAATATGATACAAATATTCATCTAAATCTTCAAGAAATAAAATTTTCCCGTCCGTATCAATATCGGACGGGGAGCCGAGAAGGGAATAGATAACAGAGAGGTTCCCTCCTACCAAAACGCCTTCTGCCTTGCCGGGACGATTCAAATTATGGTGCGGAATGTAATATTCAAGAGTTTCGCCTTTGATAGCTTTTAAAAATGTCGTAACTTCTTCATTAATACAAGTTGCGTCCGTCAAATTAACCGGCATAAAGGTATGCAGTGTCGGTATTTGACATAAGGTATGAATATGGGAATGGAATACCGTAAAATCGCTATAACCGCACAACCATTTAGGTTTTTCTATAAAGGCAGAAAAATCAAGTTTATCAATTATTCTCGCACTACCATAACCTCCTCTCGCAGAAAAAATCGCCTTAATATGCGGTGCATTGAGCATGTATTGCATATCAGCAACTCGTTCTTCATCAAGTCCTGCAAATTGATGATGCTGTTTAAAGAGATTTTGTCCAAATTCCACGCAAAAACCATGTTTTTCAAGAAAGTTTACAGTTGGCATTACTTCGCTCTCGGCAATTTGTCGTGCCGGGGCAACAATTCCAATTGTATCCTTCGCTTTGAGATAATCAGGTTTCATAGTAGGATAAATATTATAGCATATTTTTTTTCTTAATTAGATTTGTAGAGGAATAACCTTCAACAAAATCGACTATTTCCACTTTACCGCCGTGAGCCATAACCCATTCTGCCCCAACAACATCCTCTATTTTATAATCGCCGCCCTTCACTAAAACATGGGGAGTAATTTGTTGAATTAAATTTAATGGTGTATCTTCGTCAAAGATAATCACAAAATCGACAAATTGCAACGCTGCTAAGAGTAAGGCGCGTGCATATTGAGTATTTATCGGTCTATTTTCGCCTTTTAATCGTTTTACCGAATCATCGCTATTAAGCCCAATAACGAGAATATCGCCCAAATCTTTCGCGGCTGACAAATAGTGTACATGTCCTAAATGTAAAATATCGAAACACCCGTTTGTAAAAACGATTTTCTTAGATTGGAAATGATTTTTCAATTTTTCCCAATCGTTACGTGTAACTATTTTTTTTTCAATTTGTTTTATATTCTTCATCTGTTTTCTTTTTGCTTAATGAAGCGAGTAATAGTGATAAGAGTCCTGCAACAATGACAGTAACGGTTTGCAGTGCCCAGTTTATCCATCCGGCAGCAAGTCCGCCATTATAATCGACATTATAAAGTACTAATGTAGCAGCGATAATCAACGGAGCGGCGCCTAAACCGCCTTGAGCTATAACAAAGCCGAGCGTACCGAAGCCGAGCACGGACAAAGCCGCAACGGGTCCTAAATGACTTAAAAAGTCAAAGGCAAAAAAGCAAGCGTACGTAGAAAGGTAAAAGGAGAACCAGATTAGAAATGTATAAAGAATAAAATAGAACGGATGTTTTAAATCTTTAATAGAAATAAGTCCTTGCCAAATACCATATCCAAAATTCTTAATCTTGATAAGGAAGGGAATTTTACGCCACTGTTTACGTGTCAAGTAGATTATAACAATTAGCAATATAGTAACTAGTAGAAATATATAAATTTTATAACTAAACAGTAACGACTGCATCATACTTTCAAATCTCATTCCCAAGGAAACACCTTGTTCTCTATCAATAATGATATCGGAAAATGCATTTTGGTTAATTAAAATTGCAATTACAAAAAGGAGCAAGAAGATTATCAGGTCTAAAGCACGCTCCGTAACGATAGTTCCTATAGACTTTTGGAACGGGACTTTTTCATGGTGTTGTAAAAAAGTACAGCGTAGGATTTCGCCGATTCGGGGAATTGCCAAATTGGCAAAATATGCTACAAAAACAGCATATATGGAAGAACTTTTCCGCACTTTATAATTTAACGGTTCGAGCAACAAGACACTTCTCAAGCCTCTGAAAACGTGAGCTAAGACTATAAAAAGTGAAGAGAGCAACAGAAAGAACCAGCTATTACCTTTGCGTACCTGCGAAGCACTCTCCTTAATACTTTGGATATCCGATGCTTCTAGATTTCTTACTGACAACCACACGAAAAAAACTCCGATACCAATAAATATGATGAGTTGTATTAAACGTTTTATTTTCTCTGACATATTCGACTATTTTTCTAATTACTTGGGTTTTCAAATGCTTGTTTGATTAGCGGAACCGATTGAGAAATATCACCTGCTCCGGCAGTAACCAACAAAACGGGTTTATTTTGTAATAAATAAGGGATTAACATCTCTTTTGACAGAACTATCTTATTTTTATTTTGGATAAGAGCGAGCAGTGCGTCAGAGGTAACACCTTCAATCGGTTTTTCGCGTGCAAAATAGATGTCTAACAATATAATTTTGTCGGGGATAGCGAGTACTTCTGCAAATTGCTCAAAAAAATCACGCGTACGGGAATAGAGATGCGGTTGAAAAACCACGGTCAAAGGTTTATCGGGATAGATTTGCTTTAGAGAGGTGAATAACGCACGCAATTCTTCCGGGTGATGAGCATAATCATCAAGAAAAATGAAATCATCTCTTACAATTTGATAGTCAAAGCGTCTTTTAACACCCGTAAACGTGCTTAGCTTATTAATAGCTGTTTCAGCAGGAATATCCAACTGGTGAGCCACGGCAAAAGCGGCAGTCGCATTCAAAACATTATGTAAACCTGTGATACTGAGCTTAACATTAAAAAAACATATCTTTTTATAGCAAATTACGAAAGTAGAGTAAGTGGGGAAAAGCTGAATATTAGAAATTTTATAATCGGAAGAAGGGTCAAACCCGTAAGTAAACTTAAAGGGATAGGTGATTTTGGGACTTGCTTTCTCACTAATAATTAACGCTCCGTTATTTCTTATTTGATTAGCAAAAAGATTAAACGCTGTTTCTAAATTTTCTCTGTTTCCGTAAATATCAAGATGGTCCGGCTCTATTGAGCTAATAACCGCACTGTCCGGAAATAGTTTTAAAAATGATTTATCATACTCGTCTGCTTCCTCAATTACCCATTCAGGGTTAGCATCGGTAAGAAAATTGGTATCGAAATTTTTAGCGATACCGCCTATGAACGCCATAATTCTTTTTTCTTCATGCAAAAGATAAGCTATCATAGCTGTAATTGTCGTTTTACCGTGCGTTCCGGCAACAGCTATATTTAAAAATTGTTGAGATAACCAGCCTAATACATCCGCTCTTTTGTAGATAGGAATTTTGTTTTTTATAAAATACTGATACTCTGCATGTTCAATTGGAACTGCCGGGGTATGTATAACAAAATCTACCTGTGCGGGTATAGCCTGCACCTTTTCTTCAAAATGTAATTTAGCACCGTATTGACTTAATTCGTCCGTAATTGCAGTTGGATGAAGATCATATCCAAAAACATTGACACCGGATTGTAAAAAGTAATGGGCTAACGCACTCATACCTATTCCCCCTACTCCGAGAAAATAGACTGTCTTAATTTTATCAATTTTAATATTTTCCATTAGATATTCTTCTCTATTTTTGAAATAAATTGCAATGTTTGCGTGTACATATCATTCATAAGTTGAGAAGAATCTTCGGGTGAGAATCTTGCAAATTCACAGGTGTCTAAGGTTGTTAGAAATTCTTTAATCGCTTCTTCGTTAAGATTTTTCTCTTTCAACTTAGTATTGACACTTTCCATAGATAATTCCGAAAGCGGAATTTGAAATTTATCACTTATGTAGCCCCACAAAACTTGTGAAATTTCTATATAAAACTCTTCCTTTTTGTTCTCTTGGAGCAATTTATGTGCTCTTTTCAGGCGTTTGCGTGCTACTCTGTTGGCTCTTTTATTTTTGAGTTTAGCAATATCTCTATTGTCTTCTATTTTCTTCCTCCTAAGGATAATAAGAATTAAAAAGAGAAATAACGGTAAAAGAAGATAGAAAAAGTACCATGGGGTAGCAAAAAAGTCTTCGTTTTTTTTACTAAAACCGTTAACTGTATTTTTAATAAACCTAATATCTTCTCCAAGAATTTTAATATCACTTTTTGAACTTCCAATAGTTGTAATTGCCGCGTCCCCCTCTCCTTTTTCAACGTTTAATGTAAAAGAAGGAGATTCTAATATTTTATAGCTTTTAGTTTGTAAATCAAAATAGCTAAATGTAATGGGAGGAATAGTAAACTCTCCGGACATTCGCGGTATAATAACGTATTCCACTGAACGGCTACCGTTAACGCTATTCCCTTTGGTGTTGATATTATCCGTAATCTTAGGGTCCGAGACATCTAAGTCAGGGGGAAAATTCAAATTCAGATTATCTATATATTGAAGATTTCCCGTCCCTGAAAGAGTAATCGTCAAATTGGTTGCGTCATTGGTTTTCAATTGGTTACGACTCAAATTAGCCTTCATTGTAATATTCCCCACCACGCCGCTAAAATCATCGGGGCGACCATTTTGAGGTAACTCTTTCACATTCAAATGAACACTATTCGACTTTATCTTTAAATTTATATCTTGAGCACGTTGTCCTCCACCAAAAAAGTCGTCCCAAGGATTATTTGATTGCACTCGGTAGAAAACTCGCCCAACAAAATCCAATTCAAACGGGGAGATAGTCAATTTTCCCGATTTTTGAGGGAAAACGGCAGTTCTACGAATTTCATGGACGGAAAAGCGTTTACCATTTATCACTTCAGTCGTTGCCGGAGCAGTACCATCAGGGTCGCCCAGTGTGTAGGACCAAAAACCCGATTGGGAAGGTACATTCACGCCCGTTACTTGATAGCCTCCATTCACGCTTTGCCCAACATAAAGTTTATGAGTTATAATAACCTCTTCCCCTTGATATGGCGCACTTTTAGAAGCATAAGCTTTAACATAAACATCATTTTCATCGAATGTTTGAGCTGTCTGCTTTGTTTGTGAAGAAGATTGTCTTGATGTTTGCTGATTTTGCGTATTAACTACCGTAATCGTTACCGCATTGGACTTAACTTGTTTACCCCCTACCGAAACGGTTGCTGCCGGGATGGTAAAAGTGCCCGCTTTCTTGGGTTGAAGTACATAAGAATAGGTATAGGTCGTATTCTGTGTAGCTTGCCCGTTAACCCAACTTGTTGATGAAGAAAAACTCTGATTCGGACCTCCAAGAACGGTAAAATTGTCAAAATTTACACTCAAAATCTTTGTCGCCTTTTCATTTAAGACAATATTGTAATTAAAATTTTGTCCTACCGCAACTTGCGAAGGAGCCGAAGATTTACACGTTTGCGCAAAAGAAATCTGAAAAGACGATAATAAGAATAAGAATAATAAAAATAGTAAAATGTTAGCTTTTAATAACTTAACAAAGAGTTTCATTGTTTTTTCCTTAGATATCCTTATAAAAACGTACAAAAATAGTATTAATTATCATAAAAAAGTGAAAAAAGAAACCTAATATTAAAAACAGATAAATAATATCAATCTAATTTTCATTTTCTTTTCCTAATTTCAAAGCTTCTATAATAGTTTTATCAATTTGATTTATTACAGGATAAAAACCCTCATCACGATATAAAACTCTGCCAACAAGAGCTTTAAGCCACAATTTAATTCTGTTTTCAGACTCTGAATTAAGACTTAGCGATTTTTGATTTTCCTTTTTGTATTGTTGGATAAGGGTATAATAAAGTGTCTCGGACACTTGCATATTTTCAATAAATGCTTTTGGTGTAGGGAACTTTCTTTTAAGAAAATCTTGATTTTTAGAGGTATAATCGAAGGCAAATTGAGATAAAAACCCGGAATTAAGAAGTTGATAAAAGGCTTGAAGATTATCATCTCTATCTATCGGAACAAAAACGTCAGGCATAATTCCCCCGCCACCATACACAACACGTCCCTTTTTGGTATAAAACTTTTGACTATCATCAAATTTTATACTATCTTGATTTTCCATCTCACCATTAAGAATACGATTTGCCAACTCTTCATAGTAGGCATCTAATCCGTCTTTATAGTCTTTTTGAATACATCTTCCACTGGGAGTATGGTATCGTGAAGTTGTAATTCTAAAGGAAGAGCCGTCTTTAAGTTTTATTTGTCGTTGTACTAAGCCTTTGCCGAAAGACCGCCTGCCCACGACCCACCCGCGGTCATTATCTTGCACCGCACCTGCAACGATTTCGCTAGCAGAAGCACTAAAATCATCAATTAGAACAATTAGCTTTCCCTTTTCAAAATTGCCATAAGAAGTTGCATATATCTTTTCCGTTTTCACTCGCAAACCTTCTGTATAAACAATCATTTCCCCATCGGGCAATAATTCGTCGCAAACCATAATTCCGGCATCTAAATACCCGCCTGAATTACCACGTAAATCTAAGATGAGAGCTTGCATTCCTTCATTTTTAAGTTGTTGTAACGATTTCGCAAACTCTGTCGCCGTAGTGGCTCCAAATTGATTTATTTTTATGTAACCGGTCTCATTATTTATCATATAAGCTACATCCACCGTATAAGTAGGAATGACGTCACGAATTATCTCATAATTATATATTTCTGAAAACCCGTCTCTTTTAACACCTACATCTACTTTAGTATTCTTTTTTCCTCTTAACAACTTCATCACTTGTTCATTCTCTATTCCAACGCCGGCAACGTTTTCACCATTAACAGTAACTATTTTATCACCCGTTAAAATTCCTTTTTTTTGCGAAGGACCTCCACTGATTGCAGCAACAACTGTAATCGTATCGTGCATTATTGAAAATTGAATTCCAATACCTTCAAAGGCTCCCTCTAATGATTCTTCTAATATTTTATCCTCTTCAGCATTTGAATACGCCGAATGAGGGTCTAATTGTTGCAAAGTATTGTTTAACATAATTTCAATAACGTCTTCCCTATTAAAACTATCAACATAGAATTTATCAAGATAATATAATACTTCATCTATTTTTTTTGAATCTTTTTGAAAGAAAGTACTATGTGTCTTGATATAATAGATAGAAAACGCCACCCCGGCAAGAAAGGCTAAAACCAAATAGAAAGGCAGAAAAAAGCGATAGGGAGATTTGTTAGAAGAGGAAAAACTATTTCGGTTCATAAGAAGCACAAATTTATTTTATAATAAGTCGTAAAGCTTTGTTTTCAAGAGTTCCATGCCGACCGTAGCTTTTTCTTTAATCCACTCTATTCTTGATGAGGAGACAGAAACTTCATTAGGGTCTATAAGATAGATTAACGAATTGCGAGGGGCATACTCAAAAAGTGATGCCGCAGGATAAACATTTAATGAAGTGCCGATGATGATAACAATATCGGCTGTTTTAACTTCGTTTATTGCATCTAACAACAGAGGTACAGCCTCTCCGAACCAAACGATGAAAGGACGAAATAGAGTGCCGTCCGGAGCGAGTCTGCCATATTCTAACGGCTCATAGCCTATATCTACGGTATAACTTTTCGACTCATTGCATATTTTACACAGCTCCCCATGTAAGTGGATTATATGAGAAGACCCCGCTCTATCATGTAAGTCATCGACATTTTGAGTAATCACCGTAACATCAAAATCGCGTTCCAATTCGGCAATAATTCGATGTGCTTGGTTAGGTTCCGCCTCTTTTAATTGTTTTCTTCTTTCGTTGTAAAAATCATTGACCAATTGCGGATTCGCATACCAGCCATCAATAGAGGCGACCTCTTGCACATTGTACGATTCCCACAATCCGCCACTATCGCGAAAAGTTTTAATTCCACTCTCTGCACTTATACCGGCTCCCGAAAGAATAACTATTTTTTTCTTCATGTAATTATTAACTATAAAATTTATGTTTTTAAAAAAGTTTATTTCTCTATTTTAAAAATTTCAAACTTAAATCCAAACTCTTAATATGATGAGTTAACGCACCGACCGAAATATAATCGACTCCTGTTAGGGCATATTCTCTCAAAGTATCTTTTGTAATCCCGCCTGAGGCTTCGGTTTCATACTTTCCATCAATTAATTGCACTGCTTCTTTCAGCTGGGCGGGAGTAAAATTATCCAACATAATTCTGTCAACGCCGCCGTGCTTTAAAACTCGTTTTACTTCATCAAGAGAGCGTGTTTCAATCTCAATTTTAAGATTTAATTGTTTATTGGCAAGATATTCCTTTGTTCTATCAATTGCCTTTTCAATTCCGCCCGCAAAATCAATATGATTATCTTTAAGCATTATCATATCAAACAGCCCGAAACGGTGGTTTACGGCACCTCCCACGCTAACGGCATATTTTTCAAAATAACGCATGGCGGGCGTTGTCTTTCTCGTATCCAACAACTTAATATTCAGGTCTTTAATCATATCAACATAGAAACGAGTTGAAGTAGCAATTCCGCTCATTCGCTGCAAAAAATTGAGTACGGTACGTTCCGCCGTGAGCATACTTATAACTTTTCCTTCAACCGTCAAAATTTTATCTCCCGGTTTAATTTCATCACCGTCTTGTAACAATTTACAAACTTGCAATTTCGGGTCAACAATATGGAAAACATTTTCGGCTATTTCAATACCGGCAATAATTCCTTCTTCCTTTGCAATCAGTTCCATCGCCCCATGCTCAAATTCGCTGATTGATGCCATCGAAGAATGGTCTCCGTCTCCAACATCCTCGGTTAAAGCAAGGATAATAATATCTTTAAAATTCATGTTTTTTATTCTCGTGATTCTTGTACTTCTTTTTCTTCCTCTTTCTCAATTTTATCTTGATTTAAAGAAGGCGCAGTAACCTCTATAGAAGGGTCGCTACTTTTGTCAAAATGGTCCACGTCAGACGGCAAACGACAACGCATAAGCTCTTTATTGTTTGCCATTAATATCAAAACCGAATTTTCGATAACATAATGCGAAATCTCTTGTTTTAAGACTTTTAAAAATTGAGTTTCCGTATCCATATTTTTACATAAAGTCTTCGTAGCTCCGGAATATTTCATTTTTAATTTTTTCTTTCTAACGGAAAATTTTCCATAAAATGAATTACAACCTGTATTTCCATAGTACAAATTCCCCTTATCGAACAAAATGTAGGGTGTGATTTCATTCTTCGTACTTACGGGTTTACCTTCTAAGGAAAGAACGACCCAACGAGTTTCTAAAAAGGGCGGTTCTGCTACACTACTCTTTTTACTCTTAGGATTTTGACCGAAAAGAAAACTAATAGCTACTATTGACAAGATAAAACAAAAAACTTTTTTCATAATTTTTTTTAATTTTGATATTTGTTCACAATTAATACAATTTCTTTAGAATAAAATACAAAAATACAACAATTCATTTATTATCTACATTTTTTTCGCATTAAAAAATGATTCATTGACTTCTTCAATTTGATTTAAAATATCCTCTCTCCCCTTTTTCGTTATGGCGGAAGAAAGAAAATAGGGAGGAAACTCTTCCCATGTTTCAAACAACTTCTCTTTAAAAAGCTCAACATTTTTGTCAACTTTACTTGCGGAAACTTTATCGGTCTTAGTAAAAATAAGAGCGAAGGGCATTCCCATTTCGCCGAGTTGATTTATAAAATCAATATCTATTTTCTGAGGCTCCAAGCGAGCATCTATGAGAACAAAAAGTAATTGTAAATTCTCACGAAATAGGAGAAAGTCGCGTATCATTTTCTCCCATTTTTCTCTCATCGACTTAGAAATTTTAGCATAACCGTAACCCGGCAAATCGACTAAAAACCACTTCTTATTAACAAAATAGTGATTTATAGTTTGTGTTTTACCGGGTTTTGAAGATGTTTTAGCTAAGGAGGAGTGGTTAGTAAGCATATTGATAAGTGAAGATTTTCCCACATTAGAACGTCCAATAAAGGCATATTCAGGCAGATTACCTGGCGGGCATTTTCGCCAGTCCACTACAGATTGCAAAAATTCAACACTCTTAATTATCATTATCCTCGTAAAATTTCATTCATCATCACATCAACTTTTTTTTCCAACTCCTGAACCGAACCATTATTTGCAAATAAAAAATCAGCTTGCTCAATACATGCCGACAAATTTTGACAATGCGGATCACTATTTTCCATCTCTCGTTTCTCATTGCTAATAAACGTTGCAAAGGAAATTTTATCCGTTTCGGATTTACGCTTTAAGATACGCTCATAGCGGATTTCCGGTTTAGCATCAACAGCTATTAAATAAAAATTCCCTTTCCCTCGCAACATTTCCACCTCTCCGAGCGTACGGATACTTTCTATAATGGCATTTTCTCCTTTTAAGCTCGCGGCACGATAGAGTTCATCAATAATGTAAGAGGGTGAGTGATTACGTCTCAACTCATTAGCTAACAATGTAAAATCGTCTCTGTTCGGTTTCAATATTCCTCGTTCTGCCGCTCTCTCCTTCAAATATTCTCGCACTGAATAGTGATTAAAATGGTAATTCTCAACTAAATATCTGACAATCGTACCTTTTCCCGCTCCCAAAGTTCCGGTAATTCCAATAAGTATCATTTTTAAGTATCTAGGTTAGTTACAAGAATTAATTACAAAGTTACATTTTTAAACCATATAAATTCCTTACCAAACAGGTTATTTTAACAAAATCACTAATTTTTTTCTCTTTTGATGGGTAATGTAAAATAGAATGAAGAACCTCCATCTTCATTATTCTCTGCTCTAAATTCTCCATGATTATTAGCGATTAGCTCTTTACAAAGCAATAGCCCCAATCCCGTGCCTTCTTCGCCTGCCGTCCCTTTCGTAGTAAAATATTTATTTTCCGAAAGCATCAGGTTGAATTTCTTAATGTCTATCCCTAATCCATTGTCTTTAATCCTTATTTCAAAATCTTTATCATTAATTACTTTACCGGAAACCTCAACTTTTCCCTTTTCGTAGGTAAATTTTATCGCATTTCCATATAAATTTATCAAAACAGAGTATATCATTTCATAATCAGCATATACCAATTGATTTGGCAGATTATCGATAAAATTTATCTCTTTTCTTTTATAATGGTCTTCAAGCATTGCACTAACCGTTTCTGATAAATTTCGAATATTAAATTCGGTAGGAGACGCTTTAATAATTTCTCCTTTTACTTTACTAACATTCATCAATTCCACAAACGTATCAGATAAAATGGTGATATTTTTATATATTTTCTCCGCTAAATCTTTACTTTTTTCCTTTGGCAAATTTTGTAGAAGGAGCATTTCCGAATAGGCGGATATGGGAGCCATAATATTTTTAATATCATGCATAGATGTTGCAATAAAACTATCTTGATTCAACATCATTTTTTTCAGGGCATTTATTAAATTTTCTTGTTCTCTTTTCATACTCTCCCGTTCCGTAATATCTATAATCATACACATTATATAAAACTTATCGGTATCGGGATAAACTTTATGTGTAAAATACCATTCACATTCAAGCGAAATATCAGTTTTGTGTTGTATGTATCGAGAATGGACGAAGCGTTTAGAGGTTTGGAACAACTCTTGAACAACAGCATCAACGCACTCCCGATTTTCAGCTGCAACTGTAAGATCAAAAAGATTCACTCCCAAAGCCTCCTTCGCAGAATAGCCGAAAATTCTCTCGGCACTCTCATTCCAATAGGTTATCTTTAATTCAGTATCTAACTCAATAAAACCAATAGGCATTGACGCACGAAGATATTCTAACCTATCAAATAAATCGGCAATCTCTTTTACCTGTTTTTTAACCTTTTTAGAAGACTGTAAATTAAAAATATGTAAAATAATTGCTATACATATTACAAGAATAACAAGAATTAACAACACCTTAGAAAGGTATTTATTCCCCCATAAGTCAGAGGAGGATTCAAAATAGAGCGTACTATTTTCCGGTAATGATGAGATAGAAATATCATATTTCTTTAAAGCAGGATATGAAAACGCCCATTCTAACTGCTTCTCTCCCGTACTATCGCATACATGAGTTTCCTTATTTTCAAAAAAATTAACAATCCCCCACCCAAGATACTCTCCTACCCGTAAACCTCCAGCCACTCTTCCTCCAATAACCCCTTCATTCATGTAAATATCGAAAGAGCAAAAAATGGGCAAATCCGTAACTTCTAAGAGTTGTTTCACCACACTTTGCGGCGAAAAATATTTATTTTCACCATCTTGTTCGTAAAGAACCACGTATATTACACTATTTTTCGATAATTTCTTGATTCTCTCTAATATGGCAGCATAGGAATCATTTTCATTAAAGAGATAGACAATTTGTTTTGTCTTTTCACCTTTCTGTTTCGATAAATTATCATAATTTTGAATCTCCTTCTTTACATCTTGCGCTGTCATTGAAGAGTCCACCAAACAAAATATAGTATCAACATTGGGAAAAAATTTAGGAATTTGCTCCAAAGTCGCTTTCGTTCCACTTTTTTCTTCCAGTACAATTGTTTTCGGAATATTTGCTGTCATTAAGGAGTCATAATTATTAATACCAGCCGCTATTATGGGAAGATTTTGTAAAAAGGGAAGCTCGGAAATATGCTTATTAATAAACGAAAGAGCAGGATTATCCAGAATTACCAACAAGTCAAATTTAACAGAATTATATCTTAAATTAAATTGCTCAACAAACGTTTGTTCAATTTCGTCAGTAAAGGGCAACCTCTTTTCATCAAAATCCTCAATATACAAAGTATATTTCTCACTAGTGAGGTACGGACCATAACCTTTTGCTTGACTTTGCGTCCACACTTGCGCATAGTTATATGAATGTAAGAGAAAAACATTCTTTTTACGTGGAAAAGTGTCAGCTTTTTGTCCAAAAACAACAAAAGAGGAAAGAAAGGAGAAGATGACGGCTAAGATTATTCTATTCATTTTCAAAAGTTAGCAAGAAATAATGGATTTTTAATTTTTGGTACAATAATACAATTTTTTTCTGACTTATTGGTATAATAATAATTTTATTTTTTATTAGGGCGTGCCCCCTCGCTACGCTCGGGGTCGGTCTTCGGTTTCAAGTCCGCGGTCGGCAGCCGTGGGGGCGCAAGGCGGCAAAAAGAGCTTACAAGCTCGCTTTTTTGCCGCCGCGTCCCCAGCGGCTGCCGACCTTGCGGGCTTTCCACCTGCGCCCTCACGCAGCCAACTTGCTCGTATAAAGCAATTTAGGTTAAAAATGGTGAGCGGAAAGTGGAAAAATAAAAGTGGCATGCATGCCCTCTCTCTCCTATCATTTGCCAGGACTTAAAAGTCGTAGCTATAATTATCGTATTGATATTCTGGGATTTAGCCCAAACTTATTTTATAATGTCACCTCTTAAAGATTATTTTTGAATTTTCAATTCTAACTTTCCTCTTATCCTGCGTGAGGCGGTAGGCGGAAAGCCCGTAAAGACGGGAGGCGATGAAGCCGCTGCCATAAAAAAGCGACTTTAGAAGCTCTTTTTGTGGCTTTGCGGCTTCATGACTACCGGCTGCGGACTTGTAGCCGGACGCCGACCCCGAGCGTAGCGAGGGGACACGCCCTAATTAAAATTAAAAAGTAAAGATTAAAGATTCTTAATTAATAGGTTTTCGTAATTTTGCCGACTTATGCATTTTGTATGGCAAATAGATTAAAATAAAATCATATTTTTGCATGAATTGTTACTGAATAATTAAACCATTGATGATTACTAAAAATAAAATTGCGGAAATTAAAAAACTTCATCAGAAAAAATTTAGAGATGAGACGGGCTGTTTTATTGTAGAAGGGACTAAATCGGTTCTGGAAGTTCTTGAATCAGAATTAGTTATAAAAGATTTTTTGGCTACTGAAAATTGGAAAAATCGTTTTTTAACACCTAAAAAACAGCTTCAAAAGGTGGAAATTGTTTCCGAAAAGGAGCTGGAAAGAATCAGCACCCTGCAAACGCCTCAAGAAGTTCTGATAATTGTTGAAAAACCTCGCTTTACCATTTCAGAATTAGATAACAATCTGCCAATCTTAGCCTTAGACGATATTCGTGACCCCGGAAATTTAGGTACGATTATCCGTACGGCAGATTGGTTTGGTTTTTCGCAAATTGTTTGTTCCTTACACACGGTAGAATATACAAATCCTAAGGCAATTCAAGCTTCTATGGGTTCATTTATTCGGGCAAAAATTATTTATGCCGACCTGACTGAAATTTGTACACAAATGAAAGGGAAAAGAAAAATTTTCGGTTCTTTTCTATCCGGAACGTCCTCAAATAAAGCAAAATTCTCCTCCAACGATATGATAATTATTGGGAATGAATCGACCGGCATTTCGCCGTCTCTATCCTCATTGATTGATGAATCCTTATATATTGCTGCCGCCAAAAGTTCAAAAGCGGAATCTTTAAACGCCGCAATTGCAACAGCGATACTATTATATCAATTCCAACTTTCTCAAAATTAAGTCAATAGAAAATAGTAAATCTTAAAAATCGTGAAATTTCATTTTAAAATTGGCTATAATAAAAAATTCTATTACCTTTGTTAGGACGATTTTTCATTAATCCAATGGCTTTAAACAGTTCAAAATTAGTAAAAAAAGATAGTCTTCTGAAACCTTTTGCAAGAATATTAAAAAGAAGGTACGAGAAGAGTATTCTTTGTGAGTTAGAATTTACCAATGGAGAGAAAAAATTAAAAGATGTTGTAAATCAGCACCTTTACTATGGGTTACATCGTACCGAGACGGGCTGGATTTTTCGTGAAAAAGCTCCGAATGCAAAAAGTATCTACATCTACGGCGATTTTTCCTATTGGGAAATAAAACCGGAATTTGCACTTAATAAAATTGGAAACGGCGATTGGGAAATTGAGTTACCATTTTCATTTCTCAAGCACGGCGATTTATATAAATTGTGGATGGTATGGCACACCGGAGCTGACGAGCGTTTGCCGTCACATGTCAGACGTGTCGTGCAAGACGATAAAACCAAGATATTTTCAGCGCAAGTCTGGGACCCACCGACCGCTTACACTTGGAAATACGAAGCACCGCCTCGCCCCACACACCCGCTCATTTACGAAGCACATATCGGAATGTCGTCCGAAGAGGAAAAAATATCTACTTATTGGGAATTTAAAGAGTATATCTTACCTCGTATTAAAAAATTGGGATATAATGCCGTACAGCTGATGGCAATTCAAGAACATCCTTACTACGGCTCGTTTGGGTATCAAGTTTCCAACTTTTTTGCCCCATCGTCGCGATTTGGAACACCCGAAGAGTTGAAAGAATTGATTGATACGGCTCACAGCATGGGCATAATTGTCATTCTTGATATTGTTCATTCTCATGCCGTTTTAAATGTTAAAGAGGGATTGAGCCAATTTGACGGAACCGACCATCTCTATTTTCATCAAGGAGTAAAGGGCTACCACCCTATTTGGCAATCTCGTTGTTTTAACTACGGGAAAAGAGAAGTACTCGCTTTTTTACTTTCAAATATTAAATATTGGATTGAAGAGTTCCATTTTGACGGCTTTCGTTTTGACGGAATCACAAGTATGATATACTGGGATCACGGAATAGGTGTGGATTTTCTCAATTATGAACAGTATTTTAATGAAAATGTAGACGAAGACGCTATTGTCTACCTTACTTTAGCCAATAAATTAATTAAACAATTGAACAAAGAGGCAATTACGATAGCCGAAGATGTGAGTGGAATGCCCGGTATGGCAGCTCCGACCAAAGATGAAGGAATTGGCTTCGATTATCGTATGTCAATGGGAATTGCCGATTTTTGGACTAAAATAATAAAAACCAAAAAAGACGAAGAGTGGCATGTAGGGGATATCTTTTTTAAAATGACCGATAAGAGAAACGAAGAATTGACTATCAATTATGCTGAAAGCCACGACCAAGCCATGGTTGGAGATAAAACAATCATTTTTCAATTGATTGATAAAGAGATGTATCATGCTATGTCTATTTTCACACCGAATTTACAAGTTGACCGTGGCATTGCACTACATAAACTTATTCGACTTGTTACTCTTTCACTCGCCTCAGGTGGTTATCTCAATTTCATGGGAAACGAGTTCGGACACCCCGAATGGATTGATTTTCCTCGCGAGGGGAATAATTGGTCGTATCAATACGCTCGCAGACAGTGGCATTTAGCTGATGACAACACTTTGCGTTATCACCAACTTTATCTCTTTGACGAAGCGATGTTGCATATTATAAAGAGATATGATATTTTGAAAGGAAGACCGCAAATATGCTGTCAACATATCAGCGACCAAGTTTTAGCTTTTTATCGGCAAAATACGCTTTTTGTTTTCAATTTTAATCCGAAACAATCCTTTGTCGATTACTCTATTTCGATTCCGGAAGAAGGTGAATTTAAAATTGTTTTAAACAGCGATTTAGCCAAGTTTGGAGGCTTTAGCAACATGGATAACAAAATGACGTATGCCACGTTTGCCGACCATCAGTCGAATTATTTAAAACTTTATCTGCCAGCGCGTACGGCACTTGCTTTACGAAAAAAGAAGTAGAAAATTTACTGCAAAATCCAAAAATCATTTCCTTGAGGAATGGCTTTCAATGCCTCCTCCTCCGTGTCGTAAATTCCAACACAAATTCTTATTTTAGAAACATATTCTTGGTATAACAATTTAGGTGTAAGCCCTTGTTTTTGTTTTAATATCGCATGCTCGACCGCGCGGCGTTCCGTATCAAAACTTCCGGCAATAACATAATATTTCCCCTTCTCAAACTTTATTTTTTTGAACTTATTATTCGTAAACGAAAAGTCCGATTTTTTTTCATCGACAAGAACATTTTCTTGTAAAACTTGCGAAGTATCGGAGAGAGAAGATGGAGAATGTAACGAGTCTACGTCTAACGTATCGTTCAAAGAATCTGTAATTTGGACAGTCGACCTTGAATTTAAACTATCAATTTGAGAAACGTCAGCTAATGTTTTCTTCCATTTCCACTCCTCTATCTTTAATTCAATTGTATCGTAAAAAATGAAAACTAAGAATAGCAATGAAAAAAGTATTATTAATACAAAAAAGAGCCCCCCTACCCATTTTCTTGACTTTGTAGTCGTGGGCTGGTAACCATCTATGCTATTTTCATCATCAACAAACGATGTATTCTCGCTGTCTGTAATAGTAGCTTTTGCTTCAACGACATTTTCTGCTTTATCAACTTCTTTCTTTGCAATATTTGGAAGTTCAACGGAGGACATTCCTTCAAAATCTCGGTTTAACTCTTCAAGAGTATCGCTTTCAAAAACAAATCCCTCTTTTCCTTGTGTAAATTTACCAAAATTCTCAAAGTAGGCAAATCCCTGTTCGGCAATCTGTTTTTTAATATCATCTATCCATGTTTTAATGGCAATATCGGCATCTACAATTCGCAATTTTTCTTGTTTAGATATGAATAAGATAAATGCAAAACCGTTACCCGTGTCCGACTCTTCCAAAACAAGGTAATAATGAGGAGGGTGCAATTGATTTCCCTCTACGACTGCTCCCTTATAAATCTTTTTAAAAAGCCCTAAATCATTAATATAAAGTTGCTCTTCGCCTTTTAAAAACTCTATTATATTCTTAATTATCATATAGTTACAAAACTATGTTGTAATATTTTCTTATAATTCAGGCAAAAACACTTCTGCAATCATACAGCGTGCGCTACCTCCTCCGATAGTTTCAATCGTATTAATGGGCAGAGGTAATAGTTCGTTGTATTTTTTAATCGTTTTAATCTGCTCAGGAGTTAGTGAATCATACGCTGTTTGCGAAAGCACGAGCACAGGACCGTTGCTTCCTTGCACTGAAAGCATATTTCCGGCAAATTTATCCATCTGTTCATACGAAATTTCAATAATCTCATGTCCCGTCTTCTTAAACTTATCATAAACATGTTTAGACTCTGCACAACTCTTAATACTTTCCATACAAATAACAACAAATTTTTCTGCCACACACATCATCACATTGGTATGATAAATTTCATTTCCATTCCTATCTAACGACTCAAAATAGCATGCTTCGTAGCCAATATGCTCGCATAGTTCGAGCAATAATTTTTTACTGGTACGCTCCGACAAACAGGCGTATGCAATTTTATTAATATGGTCAAACACAATACTACCCGTTCCTTCGAGTCTCTCATTTGTTTTAATTACTTCCGAAGAAAATATATCTATAAGTCGAGTGATTTTGAATTTTGTTTTTAATTCATCAACAATATCTAATCTTCTTTCGGTCATGCGGTTAGGAGTCAGCATCGGATAAAGAACGACGGTTCCGTCACGATGAAAAGAGACCCAATTATTAGGGAAAATAGCATCCGGTTTAATCGGTGTTGGGGTATCATCAAATACAAAAGTATTAATTCCTTTGCTTTTCAATAATTTCACGGCATTGTCAAACTCTTCAATCGCCATTTTCTTTATCTGTTCCGGACTATAACCTTCAAGCTGTTTTTGAAAATGATTTGTAACTAACGTTTGCGTATTGACCCCAAAATTTGCAGGACGCACTAATAAGATGTTTTTCGAAATTTGTGTCATAATTTTTATTTTATCAATTAAACTTACTTTCCCAAATAGACATTTTTTTTCATCCTTTTTTAAAAAAAACGGCACGTTTCTATTTCGGGCAAAGATACGACTTATTTTTTTAATCAAAAGTCTCTTTTAAAAATTTGATTTTAAAATAAAAAGAGTTAATTTTGCCATATTAATAAATAGCAGTCAAATGCAACGCTTGAACCTCAAAAATAATTATACGCTTCTGTTTTTTATTTTCATTGTAGCATTTGCTCTTCGCTTTTATAATTTCACTGCTATACCATTTACCCATGATGAATTAAGTGCTCTTTCTCGCACACAATTTGATAATTTTCAAGATTTAATTAACGACGGCATTAAGTTTGACGGGCACCCGTCCGGCGTGCAACTTTTTTTATTTTTTTGGGTAAAAATTGTAGGATTTAATGAGTGGCTCATTAAACTACCTTTTGCGTTGTTGGGAGTTGGGTCGGTCATTCTTTTCTATTTTATCGGTAAAAAATGGTACAATGAAACGGTAGGATTAATTGCGGCGGCTTTTTTAGCTACGCTGCAATATCCGGTTTTTTACAGTCAAATGGCACGCCCCTACGCCAGCGGACTATTTTTCACACTTGCCGTTTTCTATTTTTGGAGTAACTTAATTCTCACACCAGAAAAGAAATTTAATCGCTCCCTAGTAGGCTTTATAATTTTTGCAACACTATCGGCTTATAATCATTACTTTAGTCTTTTATTCTGTTTAATAGTCGGTATTGTAGGACTATTTCTAATTCACAAAAAATATTATTGGCGATATATTTTAAGTGGGGTTATTATCTTTTGCCTTTTTATTCCCCATATATCAATAACATTTGCACATTTAAAACTCAAAGGGATTGGAGATTGGTTAGCAAAACCCTCTCCCGCTTTCCTTTTAAACTACTTTTCGTATCTCTTTCATCACTCTAAGTGGGTGCTTGTAATAACTTCTCTCACAATTATTTTCGGAATAATTTTTCACTCAAAAGAAAAATTTCTCGCTCGAAATTTTTTAATTTTTCTCACCTTATTCCTCACTCCTATTATTGTCGGTTATCTCTACTCTCATTCCGTTGACTCTGTATTACAATATTCGGTCTTACTATTCAGCTTTCCCTATCTTCTCTTTTTACTATTCGGATTTATTAAAGAACAAAAATTCCTCGTAAGTTCAATTTTAATATTCATCATACTAATAACCAACATTTTAACTCTTATTTACGAACGGAAATATTATGAATACGGGTACCAATCTATCTATGAAAAAATTATTACTGATTATCCGGTAGAAAAAGAAGATGTTACACTTTTCGTTGTTTACAACATTCCGAAAATTCAGAATTTTTATCAGAATAGATATCAAGTCAACCAAAAGAATATCATTAATTTATGTAACTTTTCCTCTCCTTCCACCGTTGACTCCATCATCTCCGAAAAATCAAAAAATTATCCTTTTTTATATTTGGGAGCCATTTCATCAATTCCGCCCAATATTATCCCAATTATTCAAACCTACTATCCTAAAATAGTGATTAAAAACAACTATTTTTTAGGAGAGACCGCCATTTTTTCCAAATCGGAGTCGGGAAGTGATAATTCATTTTTATTTTCTCAATTAATTAATAATAAAGAAGATAGCGATTGGGAAAATATAAATAAGAGCCATTATATTCGCAATGATTCGTTGACTTTAAAGTCGTATCAAATTGGACCTGAAGATGAATGGAATTGTTACTATTCATTTATTTTAAAGGATATTAAAGCGGCTAAAAATGATTTTATTGATATAATTGTAGATTTCACCGCCGATCCACTTCCTAAAGCTATTGAAATGGTATCTTCGGTTCAAAATAAAGATAAAGTTATTTTCTGGAGTAGCACTCCATTAGAACAAAATGTAAATCAACAAGTTGATTCTTGTATTGGCTATCGCACATATCATTCTATAAAATTAACCGATATTTCCTCTATTAATAAAAACTCAAAAGTTGAAATTTATTTGTGGAATCGAAAAAAGGAAACCTGTAATATTCAAAACATTAAATTGTATTTAAGAAAAGGGAATCCGTATTTATATGGTATTTATGAGAATATCGAAACAGTGAATTAAAAAACTGCAAAAAAATAATATTTTCAATTTTATATTCTTTTTTTATCTACTTTTGCAGTTGATAAAGTGGTTATATTTTTCCATGGAAAATATAAGAGGGAATTAGGTGAAAAACCTAAACAGTACCCGCTGCTGTGAGTTTCAAACGTTCTTTAGATACGTTAGCCACTGTTGAGACCATCAATGGGAAGGCATCTAAAGAGAAACAAGTCAGAAAACCTGCCATTTTATTGCTTATTAGTAAGGCTTCGGGAAATGAGCCCAATAAGATTTTGAGTTATCACTCGATTCTCCGTCTCATTTTCAAAGTTTTACAGAAAACTATTTATTAATTTAAAAAAACAATGAAAATGAAAAAGTTTTTTTTGACCCGCACCACACGTATTGTGGCATTTTGTTTAACTTTCTCTCTATTTTTTATTTCCTGTAAAAAGGACCCCATTCTTCCCACTCCAACAGAAAATAGTGGACTCAAAGGGATTTACGTCCTTAATCAAGGTGTGTGGAACATGAACAATTGTAGCCTATCCTATTATGATTTCAAAAATGAAAAAATGGAAAAAGACATTTTTTTAAAGAAAAACGGTCGTGGATTGGGTGATACGGGAAATGATTTAAAAAAATATGGAAGTAAGTTATATATTATCATGTCAACTACGGAAAGTCTTGAAATTGTAAATGCAGACAATTGTAAATCTATTAAGCAGATTTTATTGACCGGGAAAGGACCACAATTTATAGCTTTTCATCAAAATAAAGCATACGTTTCTTGTCAAGATGGTTCCGTTCTTTGCATTGACACCACTTCTTTAGAAATTGAAAGAACCACCATGGCGGGGAATACGCCGGCGGGAATCTGTGTTGCTAATGGAAAACTTTATGTGGCTAATTCAGGAGGTTTGAACTACCCCCATTACGACAACACCGTTTCCGTTATTGATTTAAACAGTTTCACTGAAATTAAGAAAATAGAAGTTGTTTTAAATCCTTATTTACTACAAGCTGATATGCAAGGTAACGTTTATTTAGTATCGAACGGGAATTATAATGATATCCCGAGTTCTTTCCAACGTATTAATTCACAAACTGATGAAGTAGTAAAAACATTTGATTTTGCTATTTCAAATTTTACGATTCATGGGAATTATGCTTACCTCTATAGTTATGACTTTGTAACAGAGACCGCATCCGGTATCAAAGTATTAGATTTAACTAATGACACTTTCGTTCAGGAAAACTTTATTAAAGATGGGACTAAAATTAATACGCCTTATTGTATAGCCGTCAATCCCAAAAATCTTGATGTGTATATTACCGATGTCTATGATTTCACTACTACGGGTGATGTATACTGTTTTTCAAAAGAGGGGAAAAAGAAATTCTCATTAGAAGTTGGTATTAATCCGTCCTCTATCGTTTTTATTAAGTAAAATCAATTATTGAATAACGCCGCCGCCGACTAAATCGTCATTTTCATAAAAGACGGCACTTTGTCCCGGAGTTATTGCATCAATAGGAGTAAGAAATTGACATACGATGCCCTCTTCTTCTTGTTGCAAACGAGCTAACACTCCTTCATTGCGGTAACGAATACGAACGGTAAACGGTTTGTCGGTCGGCAGCGTATCATATTTCATTAAATTAATATTTTTAATAAAACAAGAATCGCCGAACAGCTCCTCCTTTTTCCCTAAAATCACTTGATTTAATTTCGGATTTATGGCTACTACGTAAGCAGGATAGCCGAGGGCGACTCCCAAACCTTTACGTTGTCCAATCGTATAATTGGGATAACCGCTATGTTTTCCAACTACGTCTCCAGCCGTATTAAGAAAATCTCCGCTTGGAAATCGCAGAGAATAATTTTCAATATTATTCTCCAAAAAGTGTCGATAATCATTTTGAGGGATAAAACAAATCTCTTGACTCTCATCTTTTTTCGATAATGTATCAAACCCATTAGCAGCCGCAATTTCCCGAACTGCTTGCTTTGTCATTTCACCCAACGGGAAGAGAGTTGAGGCTAAATTTTGCTGCGTAAGCATCCACAAAAAATAGGTTTGGTCTTTGGTTATATCTTTTCCTTTTTGCAAAAAATAGCGCCCGTTTTCTTGCTGAATTTGAGCATAATGCCCGGTTGCTATATAGTTGCACTCTCTTTTTCTCATCTCATCCATCAGTAAGCCCCATTTAACGTATGCATTACACAAAACACAAGGATTTGGCGTACGTCCGTGTATATATTCATCAATAAAATTAGCAATAATGGTAGATTTAAACTCCTCGCGAATATCCAAAGTATGATGCTCAAAACCAAGTTTTTCTGCAAGAGATTTTGCTTCCATAATAGATTCTACTCTATTGTAACTATCCTGTTTCGCATCGCAAGAGTAGGGAATAGAATCAAAATTATAAAATGTAACACCGACCAACTCATAACCCTCTTTTAGCAAAAGCAGTGCCGCAACACTACTATCAATGCCCCCACTCATCGCCATTAAAACTTTTCCTTTTCGCTTACTCATAGAATAAAATCAACAGATTTACAAATAGAAACCCAGCTGTAAAATAATTTTGTAAAAATACAACTAAAAAGCATAAAAACCGCTTACAAATTCTAATTTTACTTTCGTCTTGCTTGACTTATACCTTTTAGCACGGTGAGAAAGAAGAAAATAATTTCATTTTCTCAGTTTTCGCTCTCCGCATTCAGCTTACTGTGATAATGTCCCAAAAGCGTGTAAAACTCGAAGTTAAATATTTCTGTATGAGCAAATTAGGCTGCGTGAGGGCGCAGCCGGAAAGCCCGCAAGGGCGGAAGCCGTTGGGGACGCGGCGGCAAAAAAGCGAGCTTGTAAGCTCTTTTTGCCGCCTTGCGTCCCCACGGCTTGTGCCCGCGGACTTGCAGGCGAAGACCGACCCCGAGCGTAGCGAGGGGGCACGCCCTAATAAAAATTAAAAATTACTAAGAAATCTTAATTCAACTCCTCAACTTTTAGTTTTAAATTGGAAAAATAGAAGGGACGTTGCGATGGATTATAGAGATAAATGGATAAAATATCGCCGTCTTGGTAATTGTAATTTTTCTTTTTAAAGAGTTCTTTAAAGGTAAAAGTCGCCCATTTATCGTATTGCCCGTACCACGCCGTATTCAACTCCTCATTACTCCAATAATATTGTTCGCCGTTGCTACGTTTCATAACTGTAACTAATTGAATTGCTGCATTTTCATCTTATTTGTCAGACGGGGGATAAATATTTTAAACTCGTATTGAGCTAATAGAGCGGTCTGTTTATTTTCCAATTCTAATGTTAAGATATTCAGAGGATAGAGATAATTTTTAAAGAAAATCGCATTTTTCTCGCCTTGAAAAGTTGCAAAAGGCTCATCAATTTTTGGCTGTAAATAGTCAATCATATTTTTACTACTACTTATATCAAGAATGGTTGTTGCGAAACTCTCTCCGGAAGCCACTCTATTTTCTATAATTGCATCATTTTCAGCTACATGTAAATCTAAAATTTTATAAGCATCAAAAAGTGTAAATAACTCTTCTTTATCACTCTTTTTTAATGATAAAACATTTTCTTTATATTCAAATTGTTTGACTTCGTTTTTAGTAATAAAATAATTTTTATAGACCAAATGAGACAAATTTCTACCCAAATCCATCATTGGAATAAAAGTTGTAGCTCTAAAGGCGGAAGCGGTATCCAATCCTCGGTTAATCCATGCCACTTTTTCGGGTGAAGAGATTTTAAAATTGGTAGACAACAAAGCCAACATAGCGGGCGTAATATCGCGATGTGAAGCAAGAGCGGGAAACTGTTTTGCCTGCTTCAACAAGGGCGACCAGATTATAAAAGGAACGTGATAGATAGATAGCTCCTCAGCCTGCATATTAAAATGGTGGTCGCCCGTTATGATAAAAATGGTTTTATCAAAATCCGACCGTTTTTGATAATCTTGTATAAGCTGTCGTATGCTATTATCTAAGTAGAGAAATGACGCGTAATTTTTAACATGCTTTGGAGGAATTTCTTTTAATTTTCCGTTTTTTTTGAGTTCGTTTTTGTAATATTGCGTCAATTTATCAGCATTGGGATACTCAAACGGGTCGTGTGTTGTAACGGTAAGATAGATATCAAGTCGTGGCTGCGAAGTGTCTGACTGAAGTTGGTTAATTGCTTCCTTAAACATTTGATGGTCGTAGACTCCCCATTGATTTCGTTCATTAATATTTTGGAGTCTGTTTTCGTCAAGAAAATGTTTGATATGATTGTTATTTAGGAAATAATACATATCATCGAAATAGAGCCACCCGCCGTAGAAAAAAGATGTCTTATAACCATTATCTATCAAGATTTTAATTAGCGAATTAAATTCGGGAAGGTTATTTTTATAACTCATAAAACCGTTTTTCCCGAAGGGTAATGCCCCGAAGATCGCCGGCATTACAGCAAAAGTACGTTGTGCTGTGGATAAACAATTTTGCCACGACAAGCCTGTTTTGGCTAAAGAATCCAGGAATGGCGTAGCAGACGGATATTTACTAAATTCGCCACTAAACTCACGTCCTAACCCCTCGACAATAATAAAAACCAAATTAGGTTTTTCAGGAGAAAAATTAAAAAAAGGAGTTAAATTATCTTCTGCATTATCGAAATATAAGAACGGGTAACGGCTGTCGACAAACTGATACTCAGGGAAATATGATTGAAAGACCGCTGTTTTTTCTTCCATTTGCTGTGGAGTAAATTTGGTAAATTTCACTCCTTCGTGAATACTTTGACATAGATAAACGACTTTATTGTTCGCTGTATAAAAATCACGATTATTTTCAAATTGTTTGGCAGTAATTTTACCAACGAAGAGAGAGGATATAAAGAAAATAGCACAAAACCAGCACCAATATTTTAAAAATCCGATTTGGCGATTGGAAATGAAAAGAAAAAATAAAAGAATTGCCAGCATGGAAAGATACGCCCACCAAGGTGCTTGCTGTGAAGAAGATATAGTAAATAGTAACTCTTTAACCGAATAGGAGAAGATAACACTATCTAACAAAATTCCGGCAATAGAGTAGTAAATAATTGCTGAAAGTGAAATAAGTAAAATAACGGTAAATAAAATTCTAAAAGTCCATGAAGCTAATTTTGAAGAGATAAGCGAAAGGAGAAAGAAAATAGGATAAAGAATTAAGCTACAGCGAGCAAAATAGACCATATCAAAAAATAGACCTTTGCAATTGTATAAAAGATTTAGTCCAAATGATTCACCGGTTGTATAGGTAAGAATTATAGCTTCGAATAGTCGAATTAATATCGCTGCAACAAGCAACCAGAAACTAAAAGTAAGGTACTGGTTCAGTGTATTTTTAAGATTTGTAAGGAAGTTAAAGTTTCTTTTTGTCATACTATTCGATAACTATTTCATACACACGACCTTTAATATCATTCTGATTGTACGGTATTAATCCTTGTTCAAAAACTATGGGAGGCCACCATTCGGAATAGTGATACTCTTGGGTGATAATACAGAGCATCTGATTGTTTGGGATTGAGGAATATTGACTATTAACATAACCGACTACTTTCATATTTTTAGGGTTACTTCCTATTCTCCAAATAATTTCGTTCGGTTTCCACTCAATTTCATAATAATAGAACTCTTCTTTAAAGATATCATTAGAAATTGCTGTTTTAATTGTCAAAGCTTTATACAAATCGTACCACCGTATTGCTTGAAAGACCTCATTTTTATATGGGATTCTATTAATCCCGGCTTTAAAATTTTTCGGATCTTTACACGCTAAATCCCAATTTGTACAGGCAAATACGACCTCATTATTTTTCATTTCATCTCTTTTTATCGGCTTTGGGTTTTCTTTTTCCCAATAGTATGAATCGGGCCAATAGGGTGCCGCTTTCACAATTTCAATATCAATTTCCGAGTAGTAGCGTGTAGGATGGTAATACGGATTTTCTGAATCGTCCCCTTTGTCAATATAACCTTGTTTTGACACTCTTCGGTTGTTCCAATCGTGGTGGTCCTGATAAATCAACCAAAAGGCATACGTTAAGCCATTCCAGACATTTTCTTGATTTAACATAACGGGGAATTTAATTTTTCCTCTAAATTTTCCGTAGGTAAATCCTACCCTACTTTGAACTCCCGTGGACTCTTTTTGAGGAACAGAAAGGTCTTTATTCCCCGGATTGATGATATTAATATATTGTTTATCAGGAGATAGATTAACTGTTTTGCAAGGAGAATTAGAGATAACCGGATAGTCATATCTTAATTGTGTTGAATCAAAAAGAGTAGCATTATGAAAATATTCTTCTAAAGTGTAGTAATTGCTATCACTTACGACATCGCGAACGAGAGGAATATTTCGGAGTGTATATTGTTTGCTGATAGAGCTGAAAAATTGTTTAAAAAGCGCATATTTATATAGAGAGTCGCTATTCCCGCACCCTTCGCTACACTCAATATTATAATCATTGGAAGGTAAGGTTAACTCATCAACAAAAACACCTTGTTGTGGTGTTAAAACAGCTCTTGTTTTCAATACACGCGGGCTTTTAACCACGTAAATTCCACGTTTTTTCTGTTTAGAAAACCAAGAATAAGGATTTACAAATTCAGAGTCGGGAGAAGTTAAGTCAATATACTGTATATAATCGGGTATTGTTTTCAAAGCCTCTTCTTCACAAACGACCAACATAAAAGAGTAAACGCCCGTGCGAGGATTTCGTTTCCAACGGTTCGGGAAATGACCTTCGTTGGTTCTCTCTTTTAAAACCCAAGTAGCATCGAGATACATTAACTTCTCGATAGAGATTTGTCTTTCTTCTGATTTCTTC
>Ga0255347_1001422_pt1 | contig 38787 bp, 24 predicted proteins | sample wastewater_treat_2_FD_192479 | JGI IMG/M metagenome (GOLD analysis project Ga0255347, IMG submission 192479) | Wastewater microbial communities from Lulu Island WWTP, Vancouver, Canada - plant24 | ecosystem: Engineered > WWTP > Wastewater > Unclassified | place: Canada: Vancouver, British... | reverse complement strand
CCCCCGGGGGGGCGCACCCCTTGAAGGGAAGCACATCAATGTTCCAACAGAATCAACCAACCATCAAGAACCAAGTGTTAACCTGGAGCCGTGACTTGACACACCTGTACATTGGGCAATCAGTTGTTCGCTCACGAGTGCCGGAAAAGGGGTACGACCCAATCGATTACGGCGGTCGATTACGGCTTGCGACACGATCTCCAATGTAGTAATCTAAAATTGATTTTGTAATGCGTTTCACGGCCAATCAAATTGGAGTGATTTGTACGCATCTAAATGACAGGCGACTCATTGTTGCAAGGGAACAGGTATCTTCACGAAAAACGGCAAATCAGGCATGACACGTTTTGCATTCCGCAAGGTACTCAACCAGTGCGGTTATAAGGACTTCTGTATACGCGAACAGGCGACAACCGTTTCCGACAGTCCATGGTTGCTGGCTTATTGCCACCGCCCCTTCGATGTTCGCACCGCAGCGATAGCCATCGGCGAATCACCCGCGCCGGGAGAGTCTTCGCAGATCGTACAAGGTTATAAAGGCACAGGGGCGCCTATTGTCATACTGTCCGTAAGAGAGAACGTCGAAGTCTGGCGGCAGGAGTTTGATACCCCGACGAAGATAGAGTCGTTCCGCGCCGATAAACTGGGTTCTTTTTTCGAGACACAGAAAAAAAATCTCTCCCCCCAAGCGGTTTATCGCGCCAAGAACCCTGGACAGGTCAACGAGCACTACCAGATGGAGTTCGTCGATGTCGGACTCATGCCGTTTCTGGAGCGGCACGTCGGCAAAAAGCTGGGCAAGTTGCTGACAAATGTGGTTGACGAAGTATTTACCGACTGGAAACGCGTTCAAGATGACACACCACAAGCCGTCGACCTTCTGTTGAGATCTGTGTTCAGGTTGCTGGCCGGCAAGATCCTGCGCGACAAGGATGTTAAGGGGTTCAAAGCGTTGAGCGTGTCCGAACCCGCCGACATACTGCGTCGGGTGACAACACACTGTGGTGGCGTGACGGATGTTGGCAAGTTCCGGCGGGAAGCCTTGATTCTTTTGGAAGAAGCCAGCAGGCGTATATTTGAATTGTCATCTCTTCGCCACATGAGTACAGAGTCACTGGGTGTGATCTATGAGAACGCCTTTATTTCAAAAGAGACCCGAAAGCGGTTGGGCACGCACAGTACGCCACCTTGGTTGGCCGACTACATGATGTGGCAAGTCGAAGACTGGTTCAGAGAGATCCGTTCCGAAGAGCGGATCGTCTACGAGCCAGCCTGCGGCCATGGCGCGTTTTTGGTGTCTGCGCTGCGGATGCTTCAGCAGTTCGCCTTCGAAGAAAAAATCCCGCATGAAAAGACCGCTCCCTATTTGCGCAAGATGCTGTATGGCGTGGACATCGATGCCTTTTCCTTGGAGATCGCCCGCCTGTCGCTGTCGCTGACGGACATCCCGAATGCGGACGGTTGGAAGTTGTATCAGATGAATCTCTTCGCAGAAGACCCCTTCGGCAAACAGCCCCCGCCGGCACTGGTTCTGACGAATCCGCCGTACGAGACCTTTGAGCCACAGGAACGTTTGAAGAGGAAGTGTGTTCAATATACTAAATATGCGGAGATCCTCACACGTACTTTGCCGCATATCCATGAGAAGGGGATTCTTGGCTTTATCGCGCCCCGCAGTTTTTTGACGCGCAAATCGGAGGCTGATATCAGAAAAACGCTCGCCACAGAGTTTGAGATCTGCGAAATCAATCAATTTCCGGACAAGATCTTTCAATATGCCGGTTCGCAGCCATGTGTGATACTCGCCCGCCGCAAGGGCTCTAAGCCAGTAGCCAAGGTTCGGTGTGGTCACGTTTCCGAATGCGGAGTGGATGCTTTTCGTGAACGTTACTGTTTTGAGAGCGTACAGGAATTGAACGTGTCGGACATCGTTTCCGAACCCGGATTCAAGTTATGTGTGCCGTTGCTGTTCACATTATGGAGATCGCTTTCTTACAATCCAACATTGAAAGACATCGCCGACATTGGTCGAGGTCTGGATTTAAAGCCGGATTGTTTGGCAAAAGAAGGCCGGAGTACGCGTGAGATACTTTGGTCCATAGACCCGAAGATTCTGTATCATAAGGAGCCTCAGATGCAGGACGTGGCATTTGAGGATTCAGATGTCTTGGTGTGGCGTTCCGGTGCGTCGCCCGGAAGACCGCAGATTGTCGTTAACGCGGCTCGTGTGCGCCGTAACATCTGGCCTATTCGGGCTTTGATTGACACAAAAGGCTTATATGTTTCCACAAATCTCTACGCCATACGCCCCAAGAGCAAAATGTATTCGGTCGAGTTTTTGTGGGCTCTGCTCAACAGCCCCATCGCCAATGCGTTTGTCCATTCGAAGAGTGGTAAGTTGCACATCATTCAAGAGACACTTGAGACGATGCCTGTGCCACATATTTATTCTTCTCGTGATCTTGACGCAACCGTGAATGCGGTTAAGGTATATTTTAAATATGCTGATACTTTTGAAAAAACAGACAACCCAATAAGAACTGATATAGAAAAACTGAAGCAACTGCGTTTACAGGTGGATGCCGCAATACTCAAGCTCTACGACCTTGCCCCGCGTGACGAGCGGATGCTGCTTGATCTGTTTGCGGGACAGAAACGCCCCGGCGTACCGTTTGAACAGACAGAGTATTTTTCGCGCGACTTCACGCCGTTCGTTCCCTTGCACGAGTATTTGAGTCCTGAGTACAAATTCTCCACGGCGGGTGAAATCCGCAAGATCGACTTCGCGAAGACGCTGTCTCCCCGAATGAAAAAAGCGTTGAGACGCGCCGTGGAACTGCATTCTGACGAGGAGTAGCCTATGCCCCGGTACGGATACCTGTTAGACACTTGCATTCTATCCCTTCTGGCACGGGACAAAGACCATCCGGGCAGGCGCAAAGTGCAAATGAAAATCGCATCCCTTGGTGGCGAGGAGCCGCTTTACATGTCTGCCGTCTCGTGGGGGGAGATAGAGTATGGCTGGCGCATTGGCACGAAAGACCTGTTGCGTGATGAAGACCGCGGGATGCTCACCCGTTTCATGACGTTGGATGTCACGCAAAACACGGGCAAGGCCTATGCGGAAATCAAAGCCCGGTTATTCAACAAGTACGCGCCCAAAGAGATGCGGTCTAAAAAACACCGGGTTGAGCAACTGAAAGATCCTCTGTCTGGGTATGAGTTAGGTGTGCAGGAGAATGACGTGTGGCTTGCGGCTCAAGCTTTTGAACGCAACCTTGTTTTGGTGACGGGTGACAGAATGCGGCGCATCAAGTCGCTGATTGCCGCTGTCGACACCTTGAAGTTCGAAAATTGGACGGTAAATGAAGCCTGAAAACTACGATGCCCTGAGTCGCGAAAAACTGGTGCGGCGGCGGCGCGAGAAGGAAACACGAGGCAAAGCAGGTGCTGGTCGAGGAACTGACAATTGAGCATTCTTATCAGCCCTGAAAGAGCATCACAAACCAGCTCAGGGCAACGACCTGAACTTATAACGCCCCTTCAGGGCTGCCGTTGAACTAAAGCCAATTGATTACGAGGCTTTGCCCGAAATCCATGCACTCAACTGCCGGTTATAGCCATCACACTCGCTCACTCCACCTCGATCGTGGCCTTGGACTTCAGTTCTTCGACATGGGCGGCCATGGCTTCGCCGCGGCGGGCGTGGCGCAGAAAATCGCGGATCTTTTCGCGCACCAGATCGAAGTCCGCCTCGCCGGCCGCCTCATAGTCAGTCTTGTAAATAATATGATAGCCGAAATGCGTTTCGATGATATCGCTGACCTCGCCGACGCCCATCGCGAAAACCGCCTCGTCAAACTCCGGCACCATCATGCCGCGCCCGAACCAGCCCAAACTGCCGCCGTCCTTGCCGCTCGGGCACATCGAGTGCGCCGCCGCCTCGTCCGAAAATGACTTGCCGGCCTGGACACGCTCGCGGATAGCCTCAATCTTGGCGCGGGCCTCGTCTTTGGATGTCTGCGTCTCACCGTCCGGCGTGATCAGTATATGTTGCGCCAGCACACGCTCGCCCTGGGCATATTCCTCCTTGTGCGCGTCGAAATGCTGCCGGATCTCCTCTTCAGTCGGATATTCCACACCCGCCGTGACCCTGTCCACGAGCATTTCCACCTTAAGCCCGCGCCGCAACTGCTCGCGGAAAACAGCCTCATCGCTCTTCTGCGCGGCCAAGGCTTTTTCAAACGCTTCACGTCCGCCGACCTGTTCAACGATCTCGCGCACCCGCGCATCCAAAGCCTCGTCGTTGACCCGCAAGTCCAGCCTGTCCGCTTCTTCGAGCAGAAGCTTGGCACCCACCGCCTGCTCGCTGGCCTTTTTCATCAGTTCCGGCAACTGGGCGCGTATCTGATCTTCCGACATGCCGTGCTCGGCATGAAAACGAACCAGCCGCTCAAGCTCGAACTGTACCGCCTCTTGAGGAATCACCTGCCCGTTGACTTTGATTGTCTGCATTCTTTACTTTTTCTCCATTTTCGCCCAAGAATCTCTCAGCGTGACGGTCCGGTTGAAAACCGGCCGTCCTGGTTTGGAATCCACTGCGTCCGCGCAAAAATAACCGAGCCGCTCGAACTGGAAGATTTGTCCCGGTTCAGCATCGGCCAGCGCCGGTTCGGCATAGGCTTCGACCTGCTTGAATGAATCCGGATTCAGAAACTCCGTAAAATCTTTGGACTCGTCGGCCAGCGGATCAGGCACCGTGAAGAGCCGGTCGTAGAGCCGCACCTCGACCGGAACCGCGTGCTGCACAGAAACCCAGTGGATCGTGCCTTTGATCTTGCGGCCGTCTGCGGCATTGCCACCCTTGGAGTCAACATCATATGTGCCATGTATCTCCGTCACCGTGCCGTTGGCATCCTTGACCACATGCGTGCAGGTAAAGAGACATGCCGCGCGCAGACGCACCTCCTGACCCGGTGTCACACGGAAAAACTTCTTGGACGGCACCTCCATGAAATCCTCACGCTCGATCAGCACCTCGCGCCCGAAAGGCACCAAGCGCGTACCCGCATCAGGATCCTCCGGGTTGTTGAGCGCCTCGACCTGCTCCACCTTGTCCTCTGGCCAGTTGTCGATCACCACCTTGACCGGATCAAGCACCGCCATACGCCGCAAGGCCCGGCGGTTGAGATCATCGCGCAGACAGTATTCGAGCAGAGCCACATCGGTCTGGCTCTCATACTTGGAGACCCCTATCCGATCACAGAAATCACGGATCGCTTCGGGCGTGTACCCACGCCGCCGCAACCCGCAGACCGTGGGCATGCGCGGATCATCCCAACCGCTGACATGACCCTCTTCCACCAACTGCAACAACTTGCGCTTGCTCATGACCGTGTACGTGAGATTGAGTCTGGCGAACTCACGCTGCTGCGGGCGGATCTTGACGCCGTTGCGCACCACCAGCAACCCCATCTCGTCCATACGGTCAATCACCCAGTCGTATAACGGGCGGTGCACTTCGAACTCCAATGTGCACATCGAGTGCGTCACACCCTCGAAGGCATCCTCGATCGGGTGCGCAAAATCATACATGGGATAGATGCACCACTTGTCACCGGTGTGATAATGCGGCACGCGCATGATGCGGTACAACACCGGATCACGAAAATGAATATTCGGCGAGGACATATCAATCTTCGCGCGCAGGCACAGCGTGCCGTCATCGAATTCACCCGCCCGCATGCGCCGGAAAAGATCGAGGCTCTCCGCCGCAGGCCGGTTACGGAACGGGCTCTCCCGGCCCGGCGAGGTCGGCACCCCCCGGTACTCCTTCCACTCCTCCTGCGACAGTTCGCACACATAAGCATGCCCGCTCTCGATCAGACGCTCGGCCATCTCATACATTTGGTCAAAGAGATCAGCCGCACTGTAAAAACCGTCACCCCAATCGAAACCCAGCCAGCGGATATCCTGCTTGATGCTTTCGACATACTCGTCCGACTCCTTGGACGGGTTGGTGTCGTCCATGCGCAGATTACAGCGGCCGCCGAACTCCTCGGCCATACCGAAATCGATGCAGATCGCCTTGGCGTGACCGATGTGGATATAACCGTTCGGCTCAGGCGGAAAACGTGTCACCACCTCGCCGCCCGTGCGTCCCGCCGCCACATCCTCGGCAATCCACTGCTTTAAAAAATGCCTACCAGTATCCGATTCCTTAACCACCTCTACACTCATACCACACGCCTTTCAAATTCCCGCGCTCTTCCCTATCAACTCTTCTCTCTTTCTCTCTTCACTCGCTTTCGATCCCGATCCCGATAGCGATCCCGATAACTCCTGATTCCTAATTCCTAACTCCTGACTCCGCGCATAGCGCGGTACGCTTTCGATCCCGATACCGATACCGATAGCGATACCGATAACTCCTGATTCCTAATTCCTAACTCCTGACTCCGCGCATAGCGCGGTACGCACCACTTACCTATTACCTTTTACCTTTTACCTTTTACTTTTTCTCTCTTCCCTCTTCTCTTCTCTCTTTCTCTCTTCACTATTAACTATTTTTCCAGACGCGCACCTTCACATTCTTACGCCCCCACCGCTTGGCGGCCTCATGGGAAGAAAACCACAAATCGAGCTTGTTGCCCTTTATCGCGCCGCCGCGGTCCTCCACCCGCCCATAACCGTATCCCGGCACATAAAGGATAGTTCCGAAAGGCAAGACCGAAGTATCCGCCGCGATCGTGCCGTGCTTGGCTTTGCTGCCGCTGGCCGTGATCCCGACATCTTTAGGCTTGCCCTTGTTCGGGCCGCTGCTGTACACCGGCCGCCCCAACCCCAGCCATGAACGTTCCCAACTGCAACATATCCCGCAGTTGCAATAGCCGGTCACCTCCATCGTCATCACTACACCGGGACTGTTGCGCGGCGGGCGTATGCGGTCGGACAAGCATCCCGACAACCACATCAGCAACGGCAGGCACAGACCCGCACAGATGGCGGGCAATGCGACCCAAAAGGCTCTCAAGCGCTTTTTATAGCTTATACGCGGCATTGGTTTTGCATATTACCACAACCATTTGTCTGCCGCAATTTTGATTTGGCCGCGCTACGCGCTCCTAATTCCTAATTCCTTCTCGGGCTCCTTCGCTGACAATATCGCGGATATAGCGCCCGATCAGCGCATTATCGATATTCCCGGAAAACCGCGCCGCCTGCACACCGACCGCGTAAACTGGGACAGGGGCGTCAGTGTGATCCAAGCTGCTCCAAATGATTCCCGCCCGGGCACTGACGAGGCGCGACCAGAACAGGCTGATCTTACGGTTGTCGCCATACGAAAACTCCCCTCTCGCACCACCGCCCGCATTGAAGATTTTGCGGCACTCTGCCAGTTCGTCGTCATTCAGGTTTTGTATGCCGAAAAACTCCTTCATCAGAGGCAGGGCGTCGTCAAACAGCATCTTATCTTTCTCGACTTTCCTGAACACTTCTCCGGCAGAGGCGTTCCGCGACTTTTTCTGGGCGTCCAGAATCTTGCTCATGCCGGGGGCGCTGAGCCTCTCTTCATCCAACGACAGTCCGCCGCACTCGTGATCCGCCGTCACCACAATCAAAACCTCGTCAGGCCGCGCCCGGTAAAACTCAATTGCCCTGGCTATGGAGCGGTCGAACTCCAGCACCTCCTGCACCATTGCCGCGCCGTCATTGGCGTGGCTGGCCCAGTCGATGGCCGCGCCCTCGACCATCATGAAGAAACCTTCCGGCCCCGCCAGCAACTCGATCGCCTTGCCCACATGATCCGCAAGCGGAATCTCATGCTTGCCGTCGATGACCATCGGCATCGCGCTCCTGACCCAAACACGCTGCGCACCGGGCTTCAAGGCATCAAAGCTCTTACGGTCTTCGACAATCGTGTACCCGTTCTTCACGGCAGCCTCCCTGGCGATGGCATCCGTATTCGTGACACCGAGCATGGTCGGCCCCCCAACATAGTCAAGGTGGCTCGTCGACAGTTGCATGGCGATTTCAGGATACATACTCCTTTTTTCCGCATGGGCATAAAAGGCGGCAGGCGTGGCATGGTTCGGCGCGGAGCTTGAAATAATGCCCACCTTCATGCCATGGCGCTTGATGAATTGCGCCATAAGATCAAACTTGCGCCCCGTTTCAAGATCGATGTTCAATACGCCGTTATCGGTCTTGTATCCTGAGGACAAGGCAGTGGCCGAAGCTGCCGAATCGGTTATCGCTTGGTTTTTCGAAAAAGTTGTAGCGGTTCCCCGCACCGGCAACTTCAACATGGACAACCCCTGTATTTTTTCAGGGGTGATCCCTTTCTGCGCCTGAGCGTCTTTCCAGTAACACTCCGTGGCGCGCACATCCGTCGCCGCCATGCCGTCCCCGATAAACAGGAAAATGTATTTCGGGAACGTCTTGGCATATGCCGCGCCCGTTACTCCCAAAGCAGCCAATCCAAGAACAATCAGAACCCTAATTTTTCGTGTAAACATAACATCCCCGTTTGTATCGATCCAACGCGGGCAGCGCCCGCAACCCAATTTAATTAGTGCATTAGTTAATTAGTGCATTAATGCATTAGTTTTTCCATGACAACCCATTTTCCTTCGTGCCTTTCGTGAGAGAAAAACCGAGCCATGCTTTTACTCTCACGGTTGCGAGCCACTGCGTGGTCGCAACAAGAGAGGTTGACCGGCGACGTTCGACCCGCGACCTGCGGCTGGAACAGCCCCCAAAAAACTCTCTGTGCCTTTGCTCTGTGGTTCCCGTTGATCCCTGCCGAGCAACGCCCCTTAAAAAATCCTTCGTGCCTTCGTGCCCTTCGTGTGAGAAACAACTTGTTTTTTATCGCGCTTGTCGAGCCGTAAGGCACTAACATCCTATTATGATGCCGGATCTGGGTTTTCATGGCAACGGACAATCTATCCGTTTGATATGTAGTAAACCATATTTTCGTTAGACGGACATGTCCTTCCTGTTAGAAAACTGTTAGAAATTAACATTCTGACATCTCGGATGCCCGATCCGTCCGCCCATCCTCCTATGCGATGTGCCGCCTCATCGCCAGCAACAATAAACCGTTGTTTTGTTTATAATTGATGCTTTTTCCGATTAGTGTAACAATATCCACCACTATTGCTCCCCGCCAGATTCCGGCTTTTGCCGGTAGCGGGTTTCTGCTTTAATACTAACTGCATTATGTCAGGTAGAATCACAGAACGGGTTATCGAGGAAGTCCGCGCCAGGATCGACATCGTCGATCTGATCGGCGCGCACGTTACCCTGAAGAAAGCTGGTTCCGCCTCTTTCAAAGGATGCTGTCCTTTCCATAACGAGAAGACCCCGTCCTTCCATGTCAACCAGACAAAACAGTTCTACCACTGCTTCGGCTGCGGCGAGAGCGGCGATATCTTCGCATTCCTCATGAAGCAGAGCGGGCAGAGCTTCACCGAAGTTGTCCGCACCTTGGCCGAACGTGTCGGCGTGATGATCGAAGAACAGCGCGACGGCAAGTCCCGCACGCGCCAGTTGCTGTATGCCATTAACACCGAGCTGGCCGCCTTTTACCAGCGTTGCCTGAAGCAGACACGGGAGGCGCAGACAGCGCGTGACTACCTCGCCAAGCGCAAGATATCCGCAGCCGTAATCGAGAGTTTCGGTATCGGCTATGCCCCTTCGCGACCGAAAAACACGATCCTGCGATGGGCCGAGAAACATAAGTTCACACCGGAGCAGCTTGCCGCCGCAGGCGTGCTCCGCGCACCTGATGAAGACGCCCCGCCCGGTGATTTCTATGACCGTTTCGCTGGCCGTTTGATGTTCCCGATACACGACCGGCCCGGGCGCGTCGTGGCTTTCAGCGGCAGGCTCCTGGACGAGCGCCGCAAAGCCGCTAAATACGTGAACAGCCACGAAACCGACATTTTCACGAAAAGCCGCGTGCTCTATGCGCTTGACAAGGCTGCGGCGCGTATTGTCAAACACCCGCGCCGCGAGGTGATCATTTGCGAAGGCCAGATCGACGTCATCCGCTGCCATGACTCCGGATTCGACACCGCTGTCGCGGCGCAAGGCACCGCCTTCACCAAGGAGCACGTGCTTCTGCTGAAAAGGTATGCCGACAGCGCTGTGCTCGTGTTCGACGGCGACAACGCGGGCCGCAAGGCGGCTTTGCGTACAGGCGCGCTACTGCTGGAGCAAGAGATACCCGTGCGCGTAGCAGCCCTGCCCAAAGGCGAAGACCCCGACTCAATCCTGCGCGACCGCGGCCCCGCATTCTTTCGCGACCTGCTTGAGAATGCCGACTCTATCACCGCCTTCCAAATCAAGTCTTTCCAAGATGCCGAGGCGCAACCGGATTCGATCGACGCCATCAACAGAATCACGCGGGATGTCTTTGAGACGCTCTCGGGTTGTGACGGCGCCGTGCTGCGCACCCGGCTCCTGCAAGAGGCCTCCGAACTGTTGCACCTACCCTACAGCGCACTAGAGCAGGACTTGGAAAAATATCGCGAAGCCGAGCGACAGCGCGCCGCCCAAGCCGCTGCTTTCAAGTCCCAAGCACAAGGGTCGGCCGCAATATCGCCAAGCGGATCAGATCCGCAGGACGGCTCGCAGCCTGATGTTGGAACACAGCTTGATGCTGACACCGACGCAGCCTTGTCTGCGCAGCCGCCGTCGGTCTGCGAGCGGACGCTGTGTGAGCTGCTGGTAGAACATGAGCACGACCCCGCAGTACTGAGCCTGGTCGAACAGTTTCTGCCGGAACACATGATCGAGCACCCCTTTGTCAAACTGATGGTGCGCACCTTGGTCGAACAGCGCCACACAGGGGAAGACCTGCTGGCCCATTTACACCAAACCGCAGAGCCTTGCTGGATGCCTTTGCTGGAGAGCCTTCTGACACATAAACACAAGATGCTGGGCGCGGTCGAAATGACTAAAGAGGATGCGACCCGCGACTTGATCATCAGAATATGGCTCGAACGCATCCGGCAAAAGCGCGACAACATCGACCCCGCCTCGACTGCGGAAAACGACATGGAGCGTCTGAGCCTGTCCACTCTGATGAAGCAGCTTCAGACTCTGCCGTGGGAAAGCGCCAGCCTGATCATGCGCGGCGAACTGCAGGCTGCGGATCAAACATCCGAAGCTTCCGGCGACTGACCGGCCGGAGATTTCGGCTGGATCTTGCGCACATGCAACGGATAGCGCATACGCAATTTCTGATCCAGCAGGATCTCCACCCAGTGTGTTCCAGCCTGTCTGAACGCCAGATTGATGAACACCTCGACCGTCGTGGCGATCTGCTGCTCGCCAGAGAGCCTGATCGGCACTGGCTGGCCTTCACCGATCACGGTCACTCCGTCCGGCGCCACAATCCTGGACTTCTGGGTGAACTCGCCCTCGCCCATGCACCAACGGTTCAACAAGCAGATTTTAGGGCATACCGGCTGGTTGACCGGTTGCATCAGCCCGTCGAAAATCCCTATCAGAATGAACTTGCCGTTGCGCTCCTGCCGCACATCATCGCACAAAACACTCGCCTGCAAATCCGGTATCATAAAATCCTTTCAACTATTTGATGTCATGATAACAGATTATAAATGGCTTTGATAGTACGAACAGCAACGCGGGTGTGGTTTTACTTCGTTGCACCGCACCTAGGATTCAGGAGCCAGGGTTCAGGGTTCAGGCTTGTTTTGCAACGACTTACGTAGTAACGCCCTTCCTGTTGTGGCGCCCTCAAAACTGGAGACACACAAATGCTTGTCATAATCGCCATAAAAGGTTGCCGCGCAACACCTGACCCCTGAACCCTTTGACCTTTTGCGATTCAACTTTATTGAATCGCACCCCAGCAACGCTTTCCTTTTGTGCCGTTTTCTGTTAAATTCAAATTGCAAACAGCCGCTCATGGGTGGATTATCCGAACGGCTTCACCGCTTGCAACCTCATTATCTGATTGCATTATGATTCGCAATGTAACTTTGAAATGGTGGCGTTTCTGGGTCGAGGGAGACGAACTCTCTATCCGCACCGGAAAAGCCTTGGCCCTTTGCGCTTTGACCGGACTCTTAGCGGGGCTGGCGGCATCCGGTTTTTACTGGCTGCTGGAAGTCGCGCATTATCTGCTGGTCGGGAAACTGGCTAATTTTTCACCGCCGCCAGCGGCGGGCGAAAAAGGGCTCCTGCACTCCGCGTTGACCGGGCCGCCCCTGAAATGTGTGTTGCTGGTGCTGCCTGCCGCTGGCGCCCTGTTCAGTTCGCTGCTGATCCGCTGGCTGGCCCCTACCGCCGCCGGACACGGCACCGACGCCGCCATCAACGCCTACCACCGCGAGGAAGGCCGCATCCCCTTTATGGTCATCCCCATGAAGGCGCTGGCTTCTGCTATCGTGATCGGTTCCGGCGGTTCCGCTGGCTGCGAGGGGCCGGTCACGCAGATCGGTGCCGGATGCGGTTCGGTGTTGGCTAAGTGGCTCGGCCTCAATGTCAAGGAGCGGCGGATCTTGCTCGCCGCCGGTTTGGCCGCCGGTGTCGGCGCGATCTTCCGCGCACCGCTGGCGGGCGCGATCTTCGCCGCTGAAATTTTTTACAGCGGCCTGGACATCGAGTACGAGGTGATGGTTCCCTCGCTGGTGGCTTCCACCATCGCCTACACGGTTTTCGCGCTTTTCTTCGGATGGCAGCCGCTGTTCACCATGCCGCACTTCGCCTTCGACAACGCCTGGAAACTGTTTCCGTACATGATTTTGGCGATTGTCGTGGCGCTGGGCTCGAAGTTTTACGTGATAGTCTTTCGCCAGAGCGAAATGTTCTGGCGCTCGTCTAAGCTGCCAGCTTGGTCGCGTCCATGCGCAGGCGGACTTATCACCGGCGCAATCGGGTTTTTCATCCCGCAGGTGCTGGGCTCGGGTTACGGCTGGGCGCAGCAGGCGCTGAATCTCAGCAGCCCTGTCGGTGACAACCCAGTCACGATCACCGTCGCCACCCTGCTGCTCTGTTTTTTCGGCAAAGTTATTGCCACCTCGTGTACCGTAGGCAGCGGCGGCAGCGGCGGCCTGTTCGGCCCCGCCTTGGTTTCCGGCGCATTATTAGGAGCGGCTTGCGGCTTAGTGATGGCCAAGCTATTCCCAACCATGGGAATCTTCCCCGGATCATTCGCGATGGTCGGCATGGCCGGTTTTCTGGCCTCCGCGATCCGCGTGCCAATCGCGGCGATCATCATGGTCAGCGAGATCACCGGCAACCATGAGTTGCTGTTGCCGTCCATGTGGGTCTGCGGCATCGCCTATCTGATCGGATACGGTAAAACCCTCTACCGCAGCCAAGTGCGCACCCGCGATTGCTCGCCCGCGCACAGCGGCGGCAACTCTTCCGGAGATTGAACCCATTATGAAAAAACTGTTGGTAATCGAAGCAGCCGCACTGGGCTGGAAGTTTTTTGCGCGCTACGGTGCAAACGCACTCAACGGCCTCGTGCCGCGTCCGCTGCAGACCGTCTTCCCGGCTCTGACTTGCACGGTGCAGGCCACCTTGCGCACCGGTCTGCCGCCCGCCGGGCACGGCGTGCTCGCCAACGGTTTTTACGACACGACACTCCGTAAGGCAATGTTCTGGGAACAGTCATCTTCTCTGTCAGACGGCAGCCGCATCTGGCAGGACTTCCGCAACCGCGGCGGCACGGTCGGTCTGGCTTTTTTCCAGCAAAGCCTCGGCGAAAAGGCCGACATGCTGATCTCACCCGCGCCCGTGCACACACACGGCGGCGGCATGCTCATGACCTGCGCCAGCCGCCCTGCCGACCTCTACAGCAAGCTTTGCGCGGCTGTCGGCAGCCCCTTCCGCCTCCACCGCTACTGGGGCCCCTTGGCCTCCGTTGCCAGTTCGGAATGGATCGCCCAAGCCACAGCCGCCCTGCTGGCATCGTCCGATGCCCCGGACCTCTGCTTCACCTATCTGCCCGGATTGGACTACGACCTGCAACGCCACGGCCCCGACCACCCGAAAAGCGCTAAGGCGCTTAGGCAGGTCTGCGCCCAAGCTGGCCGACTGATGGACACGGCACAAACGCATGGTTACGAAGTCGTGCTCTTCGGCGATTACGCCATCACCCCTGCGGAAGGCGGGCCTGTATTCCCCAACCGCGTTCTGCTCGAGGCCGGCCTCTTCGCGACCAGAACGGTCAAGCGCATGTTATACCCCGACTTCCACCAGAGCCGCGCCTTCGCCCTCGCCGACCACCAGATCGCCTGGGTGCATTGCGCCGATCCCGCCGACATCCCGCCTGTGACCGATGCCCTGCGCACGCTCGACGGAATCGGCCAAATCCACGACCGCGCGGCACAAGCCCAACTGCAGGTCAACCACCCGCGCGGCGGCGACCTGCTGCTGGTCGCCAAGCCCGGACACTGGTTCGCCTACCCGTGGTGGAGCGCCCCCCGCCACGCCCCAGACTACGCCTCACATGTGGACATACACAACAAGCCCGGCTATGACCCCTGCGAACTGTTTTTCGGCAACACACCGTTCCGGACCTCGACCGACCCCGCCCGCGTCAAAGGCACGCACGGCCTGACCGGCCAAGGCTACGAGACCGCCCTGTTTTCGAGCTTGCCCTTTAAGGCTGAATCCGCAGCAGAACTTGCCAACGAAATCAAAGAGTGGCTACGTTAGTACGGCCCTGAGGCTGGACATAAAAGCGCGGACGAGTTGATCCGTCCGATCAATTGCACGACACCAAGCGCCAGCCGTCACAACGCCGCCCGGTAATGCCGCTCAATCTCATCAGCTCCCAGCGCGCGGTTGAACACAGCCACTTCGTCCATGCGACCCTCGAACCCCATCTTCCCGTCACCCGTGCCGCCGATCCATAAATTCGGCGAGGCTTCCGGCAAAGCGGTCTCCGCTGTCAGTTCCGGTTCAGGACGGCCGTCGAGATACACCCGCACCTTTTTGCCGTCACGCACGAACGCGACATGGTGCCAGCTTTCCTTAGCCTTCCAATTGCGCAGCGGCACCTCGGTTTTTCCGCTCACCGCCTGTCCCGGCTCGTCCCCGGTCTGGAACACCAGCCGCCCCGGCGTCCGCGCCGTGCCGCCGATCGCCAGACGGTCGCCGCCGCCGCGTGAGAACAGATAACCGGTCACGTCACGCGCATCGCAAGGCATGCAGTTGTAAAACCAGAACTCCACGCTGTAGGAACCGCCCAAACCCGCCACCGCCGCCGATAAGGGCTGGCCGACAAAATGCGGCACACGGTTTTCAGCCCCCAGCCCGGGAAAATCCGGCGCCTGCGCACCGGGCATGTAGTAAGCGGTCGGCATCCCGAAGTTGCCCAGCGGGCGGCCGTTTACTGCGTTGACCGCCTGCGGACCGGCCAAATCGTCCATACGCCAGTACACCAGCGGCTTGGAAGCCATGACCGCCGCAGCGTACGGCGCGACCTGTTCCGGCACGCGCTTGGCCACCATTCCGGCACCCAGCCCGGTCAGCAATTTGCCGACCTCCGCCACAATCTTAGGCTCGGCTTCGACCTCAAGATAACTCGAACGCGCCAGCCATGTGGTATACCCCCCCATCACCATCTGCTCAGGTGGCGGCAGGTAACCGTTATAACCGTTGGCCAGCATCACCGTAAAAGTATGCTCGAACGGGCTGGCGTCAGCGATCCGCAAGCCTGTGATAGCGAAAACCTCGCACGGTATGCCCACCATCGCCAGCGAGCCCACGCGCAACGCCTGCAGCTTGAGACTGACCGTTCTCGGCAACTCCGCCAGCAAAAGTTGCTCGCGTGCGTAAACCCCGGTCTGCGAATTCGCCTTCACGCGGCCCGCGTCAACCTCGGCCATGGTTTTTTTCGCCCACTCGACCTTGGGCTCGCGCACCTTCAGTTCCAGTTCTGACTCGCGCACGTCCAGTGGCACCCAATCCAGCCACCGGATGTTATGGTAAGCCTTGCAGGCTGCCTGCGCCACCACCTCGGCGATGGAGTGCATGTCGAACTTTTCCGGCTGCTCCCGCGTGTAGTCTTTGAGATAAGCGTCACCGCTCACGCCGTTCGCCAGTATTCCGACAAAGCTGCGGTCACTGCCGCCAGTTGTCAACAGCGCCGCCACGCGCCCGGCGAAAGCGCCGAAATAATCGGCAGAAAGCGCACCGGAGCCAACGTAGTGGATCGAAAAACTGCCCAGCAAAGCCAGCGGCGAACCGTCGGGACGGCGCACCGCCAATACACTGAGTTCCGGGTTCATCGGGCCTGACGGCTCTTCCCAGTCAGGGTTGCGGTATCCCGGATGCATCGTGGCGCGGGTGGTGAACTCGCCGAAGGGGTCTTGTTTGATGCGGTCGGGCCGCGCGATCCAGCGGCGCGATTTGACGACATCCGGCAGGCTTTCAACCGCCCAGCCCACCTGCGCGGGCTCCAGGCGTTCTTTCGCTTTCAGGATGCCCTCGGCGATCTTGCCCGGCAGCCAATCTCTGTAACGCTGCTCCCGATCTGTCCCCAGCAAGCTGACAGTCGCCGGTGCCGAATGCGTGTGCGTGGCCGAGATGAAAATGCGGCTGGCCGGAATCCCGGTCAGGCGGCTGGCGATCTGCTTAGTCTCATCCATGATTTCGCGGTCCAGCACACAACTGTCAACCACCGCCATGACTATCTGACCTGCGCCGTCATCCAGCACCAGACAGCGCGCGTGCAGCGGATCGAGCGCCTTCTTGGCATAACGCGGACTGAAGCCCCCGTTGACAGCGATCGGAAAATACTCCGGCGTTATGTCTTGCGCGAAGGCGCCAGCCCGGAAAACCTTGGCCCCTTTCCCCCCTTGTGCGCCACCCTGAGCGTACGTACCGAACGGTCGAATACCCATCCCCATCAACGCCGCCCCCGCAGCCGTCAGCAACTCACGTCTCCTCATACCGCATCTCCTTTTGATCCATTGATAAAATTGTAAGTATACCGGCAAACCGACGCTTCGGCAATGCCTTACGCATGCCACCGCCAGCACAAACCAGCAGTGAAAACGTCCTAGTCACCGCCAAGCCGGTACCAGCGGGTTTCACCGGCAACAAGATCAAGCATTAACACTTCACTTTTCGTGACGCGCTTTCCTGTTTTCATGTTACAGGCGGAACATTCACGCGGCAACTTGAACTCATATGTCCCGCTACGAAGCGCATGGATGGAAACGAATCTGCCATTCATATCCACCTGAAGACCCAACGGTGCCGGAACATAGCCTCCGGCATCACGGACAATCTTTGCGAATTCTGCCGGCGACAACGGATTTTCGGCAGAAAGGAAAACAGATTTCACGCCTTTTGCTTCAAGATGCTTGAGCATTGTGAGCCTTTTTGTATCCTTATGGTACATGCCGGAAAAGAGCACGACCTTGTAACGTTCTCCGCAGGAAGGGTCACGAACAAAATCATCAGCAAGACAAGTATCAAAAGGAACACCCGCAGACGCGAATGAACGAATCTGATCCTGCACAACACCTTCATTCTTGTTATAGTAATGGGTAATCGTGTTGCGCAGCAACATGCCTTCCTCATCGACAGCGATCGCAACAGACGGACGCCACTCCGTGCCGTTGCCATCATCGGCCTCAGCACTGAGCACCTGTGCGTTGACATCCGCGATATCTTGCACGATCTCCGGCGGCGAGAACCAAGTTCCGGACATGTCGAAATACCACCAGCCCATCCGCTGGGCGATCATTTGGCCAGCGAGCTTGTGGTGTATGGTCTGCCACATGGCGAAGTCCGTAGCATGGCTCAAGCCCAGAACGCGCAGTTCCGATTCGCCGCCGTGTACGCCTCCGTAGGTGCGCAGATCGAACTCGTTCACGAAGAGCTTACCGTGATCATGGAAAGTCCTTGTCGGTATGCGCGAGCCGATCGCCACGCCGGGGGTTCGGTGCGCGTAGCTGGGTTGCGCCACAAGATAATCTATAGCATCGCTCAGGACGAAAGGATCGAGATCCAACGCCCCATTAAAAGCCGCCGCTCCCCAACCCATGCAGTATCTTCCGATAATGATCTCCTTGCCGAAGCATCTCTTGATATGACGGGCGAGGTCTTCCTGCATATGAAACGGCCCTTGTTTCACAAACTTTAGATACGCGACCTGATGTGCCTCCCGAACCGGGTCGAGAAACTTGCCGGCACCATAGGCCGGCGCCGTCTCCCATTTGATTTCACCGAGGCGCTGTCTCTGCCATTCGATAAATGCCGCGATTGCTGGCGGGGAGAAATCAGGATGGCGTGTCGCAAACTGCGCATCGTGGTAACCTGCGAGATGGACGCCGATAACCCTCTTTAAGAGTCCTTGCCGCCGGAGTTCATTAATGAGTTCCGCGATGTGCGTCTTGACGTGCTCGCGCCAAACAAGGGAATGGTAAGATGGCCAATACCATTTATCTTTGGGCTTATCCGGATTTATGAAAAAATCGGCATGGACCTGATGGCCATAGACTTTACGTCCGTCGGCTAATACCCAAGCCTCGCCAGAATGCTGATCAACCCACTCCGGATAGGCATCAAGGCTGAGAACCAGAATGAAATTGGAGTCGGGAGCCAGCCGCATAGCTGTCCGGACAATTTCCGCTCCAGCTTTCGCGTCAAAACCATCCCGGCTCCAAATGCCGAGCGGTCTTTTCGCGGTGCGTCCGAACCGCACCGTGATCGCCTGCAAATGGACTCCCTTTTTGTCATGGAGCCCGCCAGCATAGGTTATTTTGTCATCCTTAGAGGTTTGCCCACGGAAGATGACGGGAGCGGTCTGTACGCCGTCTATGAAAAGCCGGGTGTAATCGCCTACCTTTCTGATCCGGGCGGTGTGATCCCGATCAGCGGCAAGCCGGGCCTCGAAGGTCTCGGCTGGCATCATATCGAACGTGACATCTGGCGGATCAAACGTTTTTCGGTACTGGTTCCATGCCTGATCGGCTGCGCCCTTGTCTTCAACGCCCCACTCACTCCAGCGGCTCGTACATGCCGGACCAGAGATGATGATCGCCGCCGTTATCAATGTCCCGGTCTTCTCATCCGCAAGGCGATGGGCGAGTTTGCGAATCCGATCCCCCGGCGCGGCATTCACCATTTTCTGCATGCGGGGGCCGCCCGATCCGCGACCGTCCAAATCCTTGAAATATGAAAGGTCTTCCTTTCTCCCATAGAGCCGCAAATACCCTTCGCCAGCCTCCGGGTCACCATCCGCACATTTGCAGTAAGCAAAAGCGCGCAACCGGGCGTCTTTCTTAACCTCGAACGGCGGCGTCGTGACAATTATCATGCCGCGCCCATTCGTTTTGACTATCTCCAGTGCCTGAAGGCCTCCTGTTTCAACGATCCGCATGGCGCCTTCTGCTCCATCGCGGAGTTCCATCTTCGCCTGGGCGAGATCAGCCGTCCACAGGATTTTTTGCGCAGGGAACTCTTTTCGGTCTGGGTTGATGTTGTCCCAACCGTCCGTGACCGCCTGAACGGGCATCACTGACAGCATAAACGCTAAAATCAATCCCCCGACAATAATTTCTTTCTCCCGCATTTCTTTTCGCATAAGTTCTACAATTTAACGGATTTGGAAAAGCAGGCCGGTTCTTGTGAGAACCACAGCCAAAGTCGAAGTTCCGTCTCCGTTATCTCGCCGGACATGCTGAACATTCCACTCCGAAAAAACGGCGACTTGACGAATTTCATCAACGGGGCTGACGTATCGTAAACGTCACTCTTGATGGTCATAACACCCCGCTCGAACGCAGTCGCTGGTTCAGCATCCGCATCCAATAAAACAGTGATGCTATCGAGATCGCCTTCAACGGCGAAAGGTGTATCCGTCTTCACGTTACGGATACCGTAAGCCGCAAAGTCATCGTCTTCAACGGAGAGGTCGATCACCAACCGACCCGCACCGTTGGTGAAGACCACATCCAGCCCGTTCACCGCATTCGCCGACACGATTTTGACATCGCCGCCATCTACGTCAGTGGTCCAGTTCGTGAGGGTTGACCAACTTTTCAGGTCGCCACCCGCTTCATTGCCCTTCAAATAATAAATAGTCTCCGCAAGCGTAATTTTAGCGGAAACGCTAACAAACACCAAAACCGCCAACCATTGTTTCATAGCAAAATGTCCTTTGTCACAGTCGAAGCCAGTAACAACCAACCCAATGCAACTAATCTTTTTATCTTCAATGATCTCCTCTGCCGTATATCACAAATCATGCAATTCACAATATTGGCGTCACGCCCTTTTTAAGAATGACATTACCATACTTGCGAGTCTCTCCCGTTAGAATGATCGCATAGGCTTTTTTCGAACGCTCGTAGAACGCATAACGTTCCATCAACTCGATCTTGCCCGTGTAGCCGAGCGCCGCGCGATAAGCCTTTTCAACAGCGGGATCGAGCACGTCACCCTTGACGGCCTCCATCATTACAACGGGTGTCGCGTAGCTGTCTAGTTCGAAGAGTGGAATAACTCCCTTCAGCAATTCATCCGCCATCAGCCCATCCGCGCGCAAAACAATCGCTCCGTCACGCCCGAACCTGTGCGCCGGGAAGTGAGCGTCGGAGAACACGATCTCGTCGCCGTGCCCCATCTCGGCCAGAACCTTCAACAAATCCGGCGATACGACCGGTGATATGCCCTTTAACATACTACACCCACCCTTTCTTTCTGTTTTCTTTTGTTCTAACGACGAACATACGCAACCCGAGGCAAAACCAGTTGCCAAAACGCCTCCAACAAACGCCCTCCGCGAAATCTTCATCATAGTTGTTAGTGTTGCCATTTTGACTTTTTAACTCCGCATCTTCATATAGGCAAATATAACAAAACCACCTTAGCATAACAAGGACTTCCCGGGTGCGATTCAATAAAGTTGAATCGCACCCGTAACTCTATCTCTGATGTTTCGATGTTTCGCGCAAAAGTTCGCGGACTTGCCTGTTCGCGGATTGCCTGTTCTCGGACTTGCCTTGCCATGCACAATATGCAACCATAACGGGCAAATCCGTTTGTATAATGGGAGGGATATGAAAAAGGCATTATTGAAGGTGCTCGCAACTAGTGTTTTGACCCTATGTGCCAAGTCTGCCGTAGCGGCAGACAGCGCCCCCGGCATCATGCGCGCCGGAGCCGCGCAAGGCAATATCACGCCAGCGCTCGGCGCCAGCATGTACAGCGGATTCCTGCCCTACCCCGCACGGCATGTGCATGACGACCTTTGGGTGCGCTGTCTGGTGTTGGATGACGGACAAACCCGTCTGGCGCTGGTTGTGTGCGACGTTCTGGACATAATGTGGCACGTGAGCGAGGCGGCACGGCAAAGGATCGAGCAGCAAACAGGCCTGCCAGCAGGCAATGTGCTCGTTTCAGCAACACACACCCACACCGCGCATGATGTGGTGGGCGACCGCTTCGTCGTCACGCCGGAACTCAACGGGGTTCAGGAGGCGCTGGTCAGCCGGATCGTGGACACGGTGCGCTGCGCGATCAACAACCTCGAACCCGCCCGCATCGGATGGGGCGTCACCACCGAACCGCGCCATGTGTTCAACCGGCGCTGGCATATGAAACCCGGCACTATCGCGCCCAATCCCTTTGGCGGCACCAATGATCTGGTGAAAATGAATCCGGGCGTGCTCAACCCGAACCGCGTGAAGCCCGCCGGCCCGGTTGACCCGGAGATCGGATTTTTCGCCGTGCAGTCGACAGCGGGACGACCGATCGCGCTTTTCGCTAATTACGCCTTACACTACGTGGGCGGCAACCCCGCCTCCGACATCTCGGCCGACTATTACGGGTTCTTCAATGAGCGTATCCGGCAACTCTTGGGTGCCGACCGGCATGATCTGCGGTATCCGCGGTTTGTTTCCATCATGAGCAACGGAGCAAGTGGCGACATCAACAACATCGACACTGAGTCACCCCGGCAGAAACTGCCGCACTACACACAGATGCAGACTGTTGCCGAGGATGTCGCGCAGCGAGTCTTCGCGGCCTATCAGACCCTGTCATGGCACGACCGTGTGCCGCTCGGCGTATCATTCTGCAAGATCGACCTGCCGTTCCGCCGCCCTACGCCTGACCAGCTCGCATGGGCTCGCAAGACTCTCGCCGATCTGCCGCCCGGCGAATCTCCGAAAACATGGTCAGGACTTTACGCCGAGCGGCTGGTGCGAATGGATGCCATGCCGGTCAGTTGGGGTTTCCCCATCCAAGCCTTTCGCATTGGTGATCTCGGGATCGCGACCTTTCCCAATGACACCTTTTGCGAAATCGGGCTTGAGATCAAGCGCCGCAGCCCGTTCAAACCGACTCTGGTAGTTTCTCACGCGCACGGCTATTTCGGATACCTGCCAACCGTCGAACAGCACGCGCTCGGAGGGTATGAGACTTGGATCGGCTCCAGCAGGCTTGAAGATGACGCCGCACCAAAGATGATCGAACGCTTGCTGGGGATGCTCAAAAAGCTGAAATCGGAATGATAACCCAAGTTTCCCGGCGTTTGTCATTTGACCTTCAAAATGAATATGTCGCCGCGTTTCAGGTTGACAACAAAATATCCGGCACCGTCCTCGCGGAAAGCGGGTCCGGCTAACACTGCTTCTGGAGAACGGCCTACCGGCAGCCGGAACCTTTTCTTACCGTTGGACTGCGCGAGGATGTAGAACAGCCCCGACCCGTATCCGGATATCTCATTGGTCTCAAGAAGCGGAGCGAGTTTAGCCTCGCGCAATAGATTACGGCATAACTGCGGCGTGATGCCGCCGGGCATAGCAGTGTACACTTCGGTATAGTCCTCGTTGCGGCGAACGGCAAGCGCGGGGATTTGAGTGTTTTTGAAATGCGCCAACGGCAGCCAGCCAGCTTCTGGGTCAGGACGCGAAACCTGCGCGAAGTCATAACCATAATAGGGATATGTCGCCATAAGCGTACCCTTCACGCCTCGCATGAGCGGATCCTTCGAAGACCCGTCCGCGAAACCTAGCTTGCGAAAGGCGTCAGGTGCGGGTTTGAGCCCGAGAGCCTCCTCGATTTGTAAACCATCTGCCGCAAAAAGCCCGGGGCGCCAGAACCACACGAGCACACGGCCATCTTTCGCGTAGCGTCGCTTCAGTTCCTGAAACTGCGCACATGAAACCGTTGTCAGGTCGGCAAACAGAACAACTTTAGGGAGTTCGGCATCTTTGTCATCGAGGAGTTCTTCAACCATGTAGCAGTTCCACGGCGCTCCGCATTTCGCCAACGCCTCCCTCGGCAATTCACGGAGAAAATACGGCACGATCCTGCCCTTGCCCATGGATTGGAAATCCCAGTAACGCTCGCCGCCCACCATGGCGATCCGCTCGGGCGCGAACGGCATCGCCCGCGCCTTTTCGGCCATGGCGTTCACAACACTCCAGGTCTCCTGCGCGGCTTCCGTCGCATACCAACCCCCGTCCATGTCGTAGGCGTGAAAACCGCCGCCATGCGTGACCGCGTTCGCCGCGAACGCGAGCGCCTGCCGGCGGAACGTCGAAGTGTTGTGGGTCGAGCGCCAGAACTCGCTGCCCCAGAAGCCCCAGTTTCCGACATCAGCGGAGCGTAAATCAAGTTCCGCGATATAGAGTTTGCCGTGACGGATCAGCGAGCCGTCAAATACGGCAGCGACCACCGGATCAACATGTTCGCGCATGTAATTGGGCACGACGGCAAAGAAATCGTAATCTGGGGAATCAATCAGCCCTTTCGCGTAAGTCTGCGAAATAAGCGGATAGCCCGCAAGCCCGCTGTTCGGAGAATAGGCGCCGACGAGCATGCGTCCGTTAGTGCCGCGCTTGATCGCCGTTGCTAATTTAAGCCGCATCTCTGTTGTGGCGCGGGCGAGAAATTCACGGTAATCGCTGAAAAGCGTTGATCCGTGTTCAACATAAAAAGGCTTCTCCCTGCACCAGAACTCATCTGCGGACGGGATCCGCGCATCAACATCCTTTCCGTATTTTTGCGCCCTGAACTCGGCGAAACGGCGTCGGGCGCAATCGGAATAGTCCGCGGCCTGCCGCTCTGCAACATGGTTATCAAAAACGTCGAGCCATTGCCCGTCCGTACCGCCGCAGACATACGCGCCGATCACTGCCTTGCCTTCCGGCCACGATTCGATGTCTGAGAAAAGTTTCTCGAGAAACACCGAGGCATCGTCGGCGAATTTTTCGGAGGTGTAGGAGAAAGCCGGCCACTCCTCTTTCTTGTAATCGTAATCAACCGTATCGCGGTAGGCAGTCAGACGCGCACGGCAAAAAATGCCGAACCTGCCCTTTTCGTTGCGGACTATCTCAGACGGGTTTGCCTCGCCCCAGCCAAGATGCGGCGCAACCCCGAAAGCAAGCATGAACATACCATTGGGGAAACGCCTGAGGTATTCACGGATTTCCTTGCGGACCTTCTCCGAATCGCAAGAACCGTCCGCGCGCCAGATGCCGCTGGACGATTCCGCGCCCGGCCGCACCGATGGTGGCAGCGAGAATCCCATCGTCATGATGTTGAAACCCTTCTGCGAGTAAACGCTGACCGACGGGAGCCGGTTTCGGCACGCCCGCGCCGCAGACTTGAAGATGCGCGGCATGATCGGCTTGCCGTTGACGTGCAGTTCCGTCCTGTCACCGCTGGAGACAAGCTTGGGGAAACACTTTTCCCTGCGCGCCAGCACAGCATCAAGCTCGGCATCGGAAAGTATATCTTCCTCCCGCTCTTCCATCTGCGGAAACCCGGGCGTCATGCCGTAAGGTGTCGCGGGAGGAGGAGCCGAGAGCTTGGTGACTCCCATCGTCACGCGGTCATAATCCGCATCGTCCCCACGGTGCGTCAATGTCATCTTGACGCGGCGTGTCGCGGACGGCAGTGTGACCTTGGCCAAGGCCGTAAAAAAACCAGTGACAGGTTTCTCGTCGTCTTCAGCAATACGTACATAGACGCGCCACTTCTGAATTGAGAAGTCCTCTGGGCCGAAAACGCGTTGTTGCGCCCGTCCCACGTCATTAGCATAGATCTGTTTGCCATTCACGTCGTACGCTGTCACATGCGGCTGGAGGAACGTCGTGAGAGGGACATCCTTTTCGTGCCACGTCCAATCCAATCGCCACTCTTCTCCCGGAGTCGCCTCGAAGACAGCCTCTTTGATGTTTTCCGAAACTGCCGCACAACACGACAGCGTTGCCGCTCCGACCAAAACCCAAACAGCCCTACCGATTTGTAGATTTATGCTATACGTATCCATCGCGCTTTATCACCTTAAACTGATAATAGAACCCGGCGGGGTATACCTCAGTAGAATCTCGCCCTGGTCTGTAGCCTCAATCAGCCATTTTGGAGCCGGCTTCGTGAACCTCTCAAGCCCTGTGATCGTGCCATCGACTTTGCCAATGACAACACCCGCTTTTGATTTCGGGAACCCTGAAAAATCTCCGAAATCAAGTTCCATGCCCTCCTCCAGAATGAGGTCGCCATCTTTGACGACCAAAGCATCAGGCACATTTTCAGGGGCAACAGTCCATCTTTCCGTGATTCTCAGAACGCCGTTCGTGATCACGCCTTTGCCGGAAAACTTCTTGACCTGCACGGGCTCGTACCGGTCGTTCAAATCCAGCAAGGTGCCGTTCGTCATGTTGAGGTCAGAGAAAATTGTGCGCCACTGCGTAGGATCGAGATCAGCCGCCTGCGTCGTATCCTGCGTGAAGAGCGAGCCGTCGCCCGGATCTCTGAAGGCGACGAAATTGGCGGCGTTCGTTTCCGCGCGTCCGAGCGGGTCATAGGAAAACCCGATGGGGAAATCCCCGTTCTTCAAGCCGCCGGCCCCGGTGTTGTTCTGACAATAAGCGAAAATCTCTATAAAATGTGCGCCGGGAGTAATCGTCACCGGGCCGCTGATAGTAAACCCGGTGCTTTGATAACTGCGAAAAATCTCTTGGTTGTCGATCTTCACCCGCATACCTTGCTCGGCAAAGTTATGGAAGTTCCACGCCACGTCTGAGTTCGAGCGATTCCAGACGTATCCGCTGTATTTGACAGCCATATAGGAATTTGTCCAGACGTATTTCCCGTTACCCTCGAGCATCTCGGGGCTGCGGGAAACGTAGTCTGGCGCAGGAAACGAATAACCGTTCTGCCAGAACATACTGCCGACGTTCACGCCAGAATTCTCCTGAGTGTCGGTGCTGCGTAAAAGCCCGACCTTGCCGAATGGCTTCTTGGCGATCCGCACCGAACCGGCGGCGATCTCCGTCCTGCCGGTGATGTTAAAGATACCGGTAATCTCAAGGTGGCCATCGCGGGATTTTGTCAGCGAGGCCATGACGCCCTTGCCGTCCATGATCTTGCCGGTCTTTCCTGCATCGATAAGCATCGCGACCGGCGGCAGATCAAGCTCATGGCCTGTTTTGAAAACCAGATCCCCGTTTACGATGTAGGCGCCCAACGAATGCTTGGGCAATGCACCATTGGCACAGACGGCGACACCGCCGGTGTGCGTGTCACCATAACCATTAAAATAAGTCTGACCCCTGTAGGAGTTTGCTGGATTCATCAGGTAAAGCCACCCGTCGGTCAGATATGCGGTCGCATTCGCGGTCGTCCCGGAAACCGGGCCGGCATAAGTGAGATGTGTGCCGGAAATGTTGTTGAATCCGGTCCAGGCCGTCAACTCGATCGGCCCATCGAATCTATGGTAGGCCATATTGTTAAAGAAGTTCCGCTTGCCTACGACACAGTAACTCTCTTCGAGCTTGAGCGTCCATGGGATGTAGGCATTGGACTCTGTACGCATAATCTGCGCGTACTTCTTGACCGTAAGGGTGTTCTCGCTCGTGCCTTCCCAGTCGGCGTTGTAATTGCCTTCTACACCGAAGCTGCCGCCTTTGACGATGATATGCCCCGGCTCGATGACTCGCGTTTGGGTAATGTAAAACGAATACCCGCGTCTCTGGCTCGTTTCGAGGTGGTCTACATTCATGTCGATCGTGAGCGTGTGCCCGTTCATCCGGAGTCGTGAACGCCGAAGGTCAAACCGGCTGCCGTTCAAGGTGCGCCCGATGGTCGCGTCATCGGTAAGCGTAAGGCCAATAGTCTGGTAGGATTGATCGTAGATCGCATAGTGTTGTGTCGCACCGTTGTTCACAAGCGCGCCATTGTAACCCTCGGCGCCGGAGCCGGCGATGTAGATCTGCTCCCCCTGATCCGTAAGTCCGTTTTGCGTCGGACAATCGAACACAAGCGTCGCGCCAGCCAGGACACGTGTCGCGCCATCCTTCGTACCGAGCGAACCATTTTCCGGCACGGTAAACACGCCGGCCTCGATGCGGATTTCACCGCCGAAATCCCCCAAGAGCGCTGACGAAACCAGCGTACCGAGACCTGTTTTAACCAGCGCGCTCTTCCCGGCAAGTGCCGCCACATCACCGGCATCAATCGTCCGCGTCTGGCCGGATGCGACATTGATCTCATAAACCGCTTCCGACCGCACTGCGGCCGCAACGACAGCAACTGCCGCCAACATCACTCTTTTCATGGCTGACTCCTTTTTTGATGGTTTACTGCATTCGAAAGATGAAGACTCCATGTTACCAGACACACTAAAAGATGTCACTAGAAAACAAACTACTGCAGATTGCTGTCCAGTGGTATCCTTTGCCTTAGCGAATTAGCGAATCCGGCTGGAATGCTGGAATTCCCCGCTTGAGACGGTGGCGCGTTTTTGATAGTTTAATTTTTATTACATTAATGAAAGGGAGGAATAGATGATTAGGGCTATATTCGCCGGGATTATCCTTGGCAGTTTGACGGCAAGCGGGGCGGGAGGTGCCGCCGCCGCTGGAACATTCAAGGCGGGCTACAATCGGATCGACGTCACCCCGCCGCTCGGGACGCCCATTTCGGGTTATTACCACCGCCGCCTTGCGGACGGTGTGCTGGATCCGCTCCACGCGCGTTGCCTCGCCCTGTCCGACGGCGAATCGCGGGCGCTCGTGTATTCTGTCGACAACCTCCAGATCCCGGATGCGGTGACAGCCGATATCAAGGCGGAGATCACCCGCAAGACGGGTGTGCCCGCCGAGGCGATCTTCATCGCCTGCACCCACACGCACACAGGACCTTCGACCGCGCTATCCGGCAGTGTCAGCACGCTCCCCGAAGACGAGGACACGATCCGCTTCTCGAACCGTATCCTCGCCGCGCGGTGTGCGGATGCCGGTGTCCGCGCACTCGAAGACCTCGCGCCCGCCAAGATCCTGCTCGGACGAGGCGAAGCGAAAAACATCTCCTTCATCCGCCGCTTCCGCATGAAGGACGGCACCACGCGCACCAACCCCGGCACGAACAACCCTGAGGTCGAGTGCGCGCTCGGGGAGCCCGACGAACAGGTGCAGCTCGTCCGTTTCGTTCGCGATGGGAAGAAAGAGATCGCACTCATCAATTTCCAGTGCCACCCGGATGTCATCAGCGGCACGAAATTCTCCGCCGACTGGCCGGGACTTGCCAGCACGTATCTCGAAAGGGCGATGGACAACGAAATCGAAGCGCTTCTGATCAACGGTGCGCAGGGCGACACCAATCACCTCCGCCCGAAAACAGCGCCCGGTGAAATCGTGCCGAGACGCTACGAAATGTCAAAGCACATGGCCCGCACGATCGTCGGCGCCGCGCTTTCAGCCTGGGGGACATGCGCGCCCGCGCCAGCCGGCAAGGTTCGTGCGGCCATGCCCGCAGTGAAGGTGCTGACCAACAAGGGCAAGCCGGAAGAAATACCCCTTGCTGAAAAGTATGTCAACTTGCATAAGACCGGACGTGCCAAAGAGATCCCCGGAGTCGGCATGGAGCACACCGCCAACACTGCCGCAGCCTATCGTATCCTCGAGTTAAAAGACGCCCCCGCTGAAACCGAGCTGCGGGTTTCCGTGGTGACTGTCGGGCAAACGCTCGCCTTCGGCGGTTTCCCGGGAGAGCCGTTCACATGGATGGGCACGGAACTTAAAGACAAGTCGCCGTTCACGATGACGATTCCCGCATGCACCGTCAACGGTTCGCGTGGTTATTTTCCGGTAAAGTCCGCCTACGGTCCCGGCGGCTACGAAAATGCCACCAGCCGATTCAAGGCGGGTGTGGCTGAAAGACTTGTGGATGGAACCCTGCAGCAGATGGCCGAGTTCCATAAAGCCGCGGCATCGGACGCGGCCGAAGGTGCGAAAAAATGAAAACTAACCGCCGTAGATTTATGACGCTGGCAGCGGCGGGCTGCGCGTTCGGGCCGCAGGTTTTTGCAGGAAGCGGACCGCAACTCCGGGCGTTCACCACAACCGCAGATGTCGGCAAGCCTTATCCCGGTTGGAAGCCGGGAGAGATGGATCTCCATTTCATCTATACGGGGCGCGGCGAGAACTGCTTCTACATGCTGCCCGACGGCACAACCATCGTCAATGACACCGGTGATTTCTGGCGGGAAAAAGAGCTTCAAGACATCCCTTGGATGCCGCGCCGCAACCTTCTGGGCGGTGAGGTTGTCGCACGTTATATCCGTCGTTTGACGGATGCCAAGAAGCTAGACTATGCGTTGGTTTCGCATTGGCACTCGGATCACATCGGAACACCAGAACTCGGTTACCGGCAGGCAGAGGATGGACGCAAAGTCTGCGGGCTCGCGCTTCTCGGCGAAAAGTTCGATTTCGGGCGCATCTACGATCACCAGTTCCCCAATGCCGGCCAATACGGCGGCGGTGATATCGAGGCCCGGCAGATGATCAACGATTGGGTCAAAGCCAAGAATATACCGCAGGAGCCTTTCCGGCCAGGCGCACTCAACCAGATCCGGCTCATGCGCGATCCCGCAGGCAGTTACCGCTCCTCGTTCTCAATCCGCAACATCTGCGCTAACGCGGTCTGCTGGACCGGTCAGGGCGAGGAAGCCTTCGACCACGGCGCCGTCCACGTCAAAGCGACCGGCAAGACAACGATCAACCAGAACACGCTCTCGATGGGATTCGTAATCCAATATGGCAAGTTCCGCTTCTGGGCCGGCGGCGACCTCTCGTGCGACCTCGTCGGGGCGGACGGCAAACCCTTCAACTTCGAGGCGCTCGCTGGCGAACGCCTCGGCAAGGTGAATGTCTGCAAAACCAACCACCACGCCTTTAAGGACGCGATGGTCAAAGAGTTTGTCGCTAAAGCGGCGGCGCAGGTCTACATCACCTGCGTGTGGTGCCCGCGTCACATACAGGACTGCAACATGCGCTGGATGAGTTCGCGTGAACTCTATCCCGGTGACCGCACGGTATGCCCGAACTTCATCCCCGCATGGCCGAAACAGGAGTGGCCGGACGCAGCATGGTGGAGCGATATCATGCCCGGCGGACATGTGGTCGTGAAGGTCGCCCCCGGCGGCGGTTCCTACAAGGTCTATCATCTCGAAGCCAAAGACAAATCGATGCGGGTCAACTCCGTGCAGGAATGGCAGTGCTGATGCACCGTGTTTTAGTTCTTGCCGCACTCGCCGTAGTGTCGTCCGCCAATGGTGGAGAGAAGCCCATGAAGGTTCTCGTTTCCGGCACGGAAGGGACTTCCACGGTTGCGGCTGAAAAGGCGGCGAGGAGTCGGCGCGTCGCGCAGAGGACGCGCCACAGACCAAAAAGGCAAAATGCGTGCCCCGGGAAACGCTCAACACTATGCCGCCGCCCGGTAAGCTCATCGGCCGTCTGGCGACACGCGACTCAAAGGCCATAGCGTCCTCGCGCTGGAGCGTCGGTTGCGAGACCATGAATCGCGATTACGCAGTATTCAAAAACTACCGCGCCTATATCAGCGGCACCGGTGTTAAAAACGCACGCATCCAGAGCGGTTGGGAGAAAACCGAATCCGAGCGCGGCTTCATCCCGCTTGCGGACTGATAAAACTTTAACCGAAACAACACCACTGAAACCACGATTGAAAGTGCCCTGATATGAAAAGAAAACTGACGTTCGTTTTTGTTGCCGCCCTTACGGCGCACCTGACATGTGTTGCCAATGCCGTTTTCACAATCCGCAAGGCCAGCGGCAGCCTGCCCGTGATCGACGGGGTCGTTACGGCGCACGAATACGAAGAAGGCCTGCGGCTGGCCGGGTTCTTGTCGGTTTCCGGCGGCCGGGTGTTGTCGCCGGGAAACGAAGGCTTCGCGACGTTCCTTTCCGACGGCACGACGCTTTTCGTGGCATGGCGAGTGAAGGCGCGCAACATCGACATTGGCGGCGGGCTCAAAGCTAAGGCGACCGTACGCGACGGGGCGGTGTGGGACGACGACGGCGTAGAACTTGTGGTGGAGAGCGAGGACTCCCCTGTTAGGGTCGCGCATTTCATATTCAACCCGAACGGTATCATCTACGATTCACTTTCAGAGGGCGGGCGTAAGGCAGACGTCAAATGGAATTGCCCCGGTCTCAAGGTCGCGAGCAAGGTGCTGCAAGGATGGTGGGAGATCGAGGCTGCAATACCGCTCAAAGACATCGGGAAATTCGAAAAAGGAGTATCGGTCAATGCCGCTCGCTCCGTGCCCGGACAAGGTGCCGCGTCGCTCACAGCCTCGACGGACTACATCCGCGGGCCTAAGATACGTCTCGAATGGCTTGAAAACGCGAGCGCGGTCGCCATCGAGTCCCTCGGCACCCCGGCTGAGGGCGAGTGGCGTCCAGAAATCGCCATGACCTCAGGAGCCGCCGATGCGCGTGTGCGGGCCGACATCCTGCTGCGCGAAATGAAGGAAGACGGCAGTCCCGGATCGACGCTGTTAGTCGAAGGCAAGACCCTGCGGGCCGGCGAATCGCTCGCCGCCGCATTCGATACGCGCTCGCGTGCGCTGATACGCGCTGAATTGACGGCGCGTGACGCCAAAACCGGTGCCGTTCTGATGGAGCATGTCTTCGACGCCCGTCGCGGTGCGCGTTCGGCTGGTGTTCCCCCGTCAGCGGAGTTTGACCTTGGAACTCTTGGGGAAGTCGCGGTCTACCACTACCCCGGCCTGCAACGCATTCGTTTCACGCTCCATCCGGCTCCCGGCAGTGGTATCACGACGGTGCGGTGTACGCTTGACGGCCATAGCGTGCAACTGGAAAAGCAGGGCGGGGCATTTACAGCGATCGCGCCGACCCCGACGAAACCGGGGAAATATCCGGTGGCTTTCACGGTACGGTGCAATGATGCAGAACAGGAGTTCAAGGCGGCATGGACACTCGATAAGCGCGTCTTCGAGTGGGAAGGCAACTCCATCGGCAAGGACAAGATCATCCTGCCGCCGTTCAAGCCGATAACCGCAGAAGGCAACACGCTTTCCGTTGTGTTGCGCAAGTACACTATCGGTGCCGCAGGGCTGCCGGAATCGATCATCGCGCTCGGTAAAGAGATCCTCGCTGCACCCGCGTATTATGAGGCGGTTGTTGAAGGCAAGCGGATGCGTTTTACGGGCGGCGCGCCGCAGATCGAGATACAGGACAATGGATACGCCGCTACAGTGGTTGCGAGAGCCACAGCGGAAGGCCTTGCGTTGGAGAGTGTCGGCCATTTCGAGTATGACGGTTTTCTTTGGAATGAGGTGACGCTCAAAGGCCTCAAGGGGCGCAACATTGAGCGGCTGTCGCTGGTGGTCACGCTCAAGAACGAAGAAGCGCCGCTCATGCACATCTGTACGACAGACTCGATCCGTCACAATCCAACGGGAGCGGTGCCGCCCGGCGAGGGTGTCGTTTGGGACGGGACAAAGCTCTACCGTAAATCCGGCTTCGTCGAAGACATGTTCGCTCCGCAGGTGGTGCCTTATGTCTGGCTCGGCGCAGAACGCCGGGGGCTCTGCTGGTTCGTCAACAACACCTCCGGAATGCGCCTCGCCGCCGACAACCCCTCCGTGAGGATCGTGCGCCGACAGGGCGCGCTCTTACTGGAGATCGACTTCGTGAACGAGCCTTCGCGTCTTGAAGAGGGGCACACGTTGGCGTTCGGGTTCGAGGCGACCCCTGTCAAGGAGACGGACAAGGCGATGCGGCAACACTTCCAGACTGGCCCGGGAGACCATCCGGAAGGTATGATCGCCCGCCATGCAGTAAGCTTCCATGCGACTGGTTTTTGGAACGGCTGGGCGCGACGCCCCTACGGTGACGAATGGGAGCTTTTCAAGCTCGCCTGCGAGCGCGTCAACACCGCTGGCGCCAAAGCCGAGTACGTAGCCGCCTATACCGCGTTCACCAACAAAAACGATGCCGAACTGGAAGTCTATGCGTCGAAACTGCCTGATATCGGCAAACAGACGCACTTCGACTGGATTCTGAGTTGCCGTGATTACGCTTTCCAAAGAATCCTTAACATAGAAAAGCCGGGGTATCCATTCAAGTATTCCGACCCGACACTCACCTGGAACCGCGAGGAAGCCGAGGAGTACTACAAGGCGGAATGGATATCGCGTTCGACCGGATACATCGGCGCGACGCGCAATTTTATCACCCCCTCCTACCTCAATTATATCCTGTATTATCACAAGAAAGAGATCGACCTCGGGATGAAGGGCATCTACTTCGATGACATGTTCCCGATGACCTGCCGCAATCCTGACACCTGCATGCAGATGGACTCCGAGGGACGCTGGCACGGCAACTTCGGCATTCTCGAGATGCGCGAACTCGTGAAGCGTGCGGCGGTGATGCAGCATCTGGCCGGCGTGAAGCCGCGGTTGATGCAGATCCACATGACAAACTGTCTGCTGATCCCGTCTTTCGCCTTCGCGACGAGTATGCTTTCTTGGGAAGATCATTTCGGCGAAGAGATCTTCCAGAAGCGGTTCGCTGTCGATTACATGCGCGCGGAGTCGCTCGGCACTCAGATCGGTGCCGAAGCGGTCGCGCTGGACGGCATCCAGCGCCGCCAATACGACGAGAAGGAGTGGCGCGCACATCGCTTCCGGTTCATCACCCGTACCCAGCAAGCGTTGCTGTTGCCCGCAGGCGTGAAAATCTGGCTCCGGCCTGCTATTCCAGGCAACGGGGTCGACCGCAAAGAACTTTTCAAGATCCTTGAAGTCCTGTCGCGATTCGAGGTTTGGGCGGAAGACTGTGAGTTCAAGGCGTTTTTTGAGGATGACAACGCGGTTTCCGGCGCGCCGCAGGAAGTGCTGGTCGGCACCTACCGGCGTCCCGGCAAAACGCTAGCGATTTTTGGAGATTCCGGTGGGCAGGACGTTGAGTTCGGCATCAAGGCGGATGCTGCAAAACTCGGGTTGAAGGCTCCCTTTGTTTTCACCGACGGCGAATCCGGCGAGCAGCTACCCGACGGCAAGGTAAAACTGCCGGCTTGGGATCTGCGTCTCGTACTGATAACGGAGAAAAAATAACATGAAGAACATCCTGTTTCTTGCGGCACTGTCAGCTTCGGCGCTTCTTGCCGACGAAGTTACATTCGATAACCGTTTTCTTCAGGACGGGGAGCGGGATATTCGCGGCTGGACCTTCAACGCGGTGGAGAGCTTCAAGCCGTGGGGCGATGTTACGGCAGTCATGCTGAACGGCAGCCCCGGTGTGCGGCTTACATCGAAAGGCAAACAGACGCAGATATACTTGGGTGAGGCACTGCCAGTCAAGGCCGGTGAAAAATACGCTTTTACCGCGAAGGTGCGCGGTGATACCCGCTGTTCGATCGGGTTTTTCCAATACGGAAACAAATGGCAGTGGAAGGGATCGACGGGAACTCCCTTTATCCCAGAAGCCGTTCTTACTGGGAAGCCGCTGGTCGTCACAGAGAGTTATTGCGTGCCAGAGGGAGTCCTGACCGTGAGGCCGACCCTGTGCGTTCATGCGGCAGGCAATGTTGAGTTTTATGATGTTCGGATTGATCGTGTGCCGGAAAAAGGAGAACAACCGCAATGACCGGCACATGGTCATCGATGGAAAGGACATGACTGAATGAAATACTGCAAGATAATGTTTATGGCTGCCTTTGTGGCGGCGGCGTTTTTGACGGCGAAGGCCGAACGTGTGGAAATGAAGTGGTTTTTTCCGCTAAAAAGTTCGCATGAAGGATTGCCGTTCGCTAACGCCGAAAGCGGTTTCCTCGTGTGGGGCGGAGGCCGCTCCCTGAAGGTGACACTCGGGCGTGATGACACATGGGATCATCGCGGCGGTTACGACTGGCACGAAGACCAATCCTACGCCAACATCACCGCAGCGTTGAAAGCCAAAGATATGGACACGGTAAAAAAACTCTTCCGTCGTGGAGAGATGAAACCGGGCGAACCGAGGAATCCGCAGATCATTCCGGTCGGGCACTTCGAATTCGATATTCCTGAAGGGCTGCACCTCACAGAGGGTGAGTTGAAAACCGAAACCGGACTGGCCAGTATCAGCATCACACGCGACCGGGATGACAAAGAAGTCGGCACTATTGAAATCGCGCTGGATCGCAGGCCGGGGGTTCTCGCGATCAAATGGCCGAAGAAAATCTCCGTCGTCGGCAGAGCGATACCCGCGTGGGAACATGAAAACGTCCGCAAGGAACTGGAGCCGATTCTCTTCAAGCCGCCGGTGAAATTCACCCTCCGCAACGGTGCGGGTTTCGCGCAGGCGTTGCCCGCCGACCCCGCGCTTGCAGCCGGTTTCGTGACCGAAGGTAATGCCACGTTTCTTGTGTCGAGCCGGGGCGGTGACACCGCCGCGGCCGAGGCGTCGGTCGCGGAGAAACTCGCGACAGCCGCATCGAAAGGTTATGACGCTGTACACAAATCATCCCGTGCGTTCTGGGCAGACTGGTGGAAGGACACGCCCGAGATCGATGTCCCCGAGCGTATCATCCGCGAGATTCACGATTTCGGCATGTACAAGTTCGGCTCGATGACCGGGGCGGACGGCGTCCCGGCGCCGCTGCAAGGCCCGTGGATCGAAGAGTACCGCCTGCCGCCGTGGCATGGCGACTATCACTTCAACATCAATGTCCAGATGTGCTACTGGCCCGCGTTCCGCGGCAATCATTTGGAGTCCTTGAAACCGCTTTTCCGGATGGTGAAAAGCTGGTGGCCGATCCTTAGGGAAAACGCGCGCAAGTTCGCCGGAATTAACGACGGCTTCATGCTGCCGCATTCGGTGGACGACCGCTGCCGTCTGATCGGCGGCTACTGGGCCGGCACCATGGATCATGCCTGCACCGCATGGACCTGCCAGATGATGTTCCGTTACGTCACAATGAGCGGTGACCTCGAGTTCTTGCGGACCGACGCCTACCCGCTTATGAAAGGCGCGATGAACGTCTACCGCGCGATGATGGAAGAGGAAGACGGACGGCTTTCTTTCCCGGTATCCACCTCGCCGGAATTTGATTCCAGTGGCGGGTGGGGGCGCGACGCCAGCTTCCAACTCGCAGCCTGCCACCGCCTTGTCCGCGACCTCATCAAGGCGGCGGAGATGCTTGGCGACAAGCCCGACCCGATGTGGCTTGATGTCAAGAACCGCCTGCCGTTGGCCTCGTTCGCTGGCGGGCAACCCGGCGGCGAAATCGAGCTTTGGCGGGGGCTCACACTTCCCGAATCGCACCGTCACCACTCCCATCTCGCCGGTTACGTTCCGTTCGATGTCTGGGATTACGATGACGAGCTTATGCGGCGTTCCACAGCTAAAACCGTCCGGATCTGGCAGCGCGAGGGCATGGGACTTTGGAGCGGCTGGGCCATGCCGTGGGCCGCGATGCTGCAGATCCATTGGGGTCATGCAGATGCGGCCGACATGACGCTGCGTATCTGGGAGCGGATGTTCACCAATCCCGGTCACGGTTCACGCCACGACGTTTACCATCCGGGCTTCTCGATCATGCGGCGCGGCACCAATGCCAGCGCTTTCGGTGTCTCCGGTGATGCGGAGGGTGAGGAGATCATGCAGATGGACGGGGCAATGGCGGCGACAGCCGCCGTGCATGAAATGTTTCTGCACGAACGCGCCGGCGTTGCGCGTGTCTTCCAGGGCGCGCCGGGGTGCTGGCGTGAAACCTCTTTCAAGAACCTGCTTTCCGATAACGGCATCCTCGTTTCAGCGAAGCGCAGCAAGGGCGAGGTCGAATACGTCAAGCTGGAGTCTAAGCGCGGCGGACTCATCCGCATCGAATCGCCATGGCAAAAGGACACGGTGTTGGATATTCAGCTCAAGGCCGGCGAAACACGGCGGCTCACCAGCGACACATCTTCCGACGCACGCCCGTAAGCCACACACCGCGAGTGTAAAAGCGCAGTGCTCGGCTTTTAATGCAGAAGAATTGCCAGGTGCGGACAGATAACGCACAATGCGGTGAATGTTCTGCCAATCACCGCATTTTATGCGGCGAATAGTGGACATCACCGTCTCCGTTTGCTAATCTGCCATTATGAAAAGAGCGTACATCCACTTGCTGAAAGATTGGCCCGAGTTGCGCTGGGACACCGCCGCTTTGGCGGAGCCCCTCGCCGCCGTCCGTTTTGAGCAAGGCCGGTTGTTGGGGCGGATGGCCGCGTTGGGCTTCCCATTGGATGGTGAGGCCGAGCTGACTGTGCTGACTGAGGAACTGGTTCGTTCATCAGCCATTGAGGGCGAGAGGCTGGATGATCGTCAGGTGCGCTCTTCGCTGGCTCGTCGTCTGGGACTCGATACCGGCGGCATCGTGCCATCCACCGACCGGATCGACGGCCTCGCCGAGCTGATGCTGGATGCCACACGCAATTTCATGAAACCGCTCACGGCCGATCGGCTTTTCGGCTGGCATGCCGCACTGTTCCCGACAGGCCGCAACGCATTCGGGCGTATCACGGTCGGAGCGTGGCGTAAACCCGGCACCGCTCCCATGCAGGTGATTTCTGGGACGATGGGGCGGGAGACTGTGCATTTCGAGGCACCTGATGCTCAGCGCATTCCTCAGGAAATGCGCACGTTCTTGACGTGGTTCAATGCGCCACCCGCCACCGATCCCATTCTGCATGCGGGGCTGGCGCACTTCCGCTTTGTTACGATCCATCCTTTCGACGACGGCAATGGACGCCTTGCGCGTGCTGTCTCGGAGATGGCGTTGGCGCGTTCCGACGGCAGTCCTCAGCGCTTCTACAGCATGTCCGCGCAGATCGAAACCGAACGGCGCGATTATTACGACATGCTGGAAAAAAGCCAATGCGGCGGGCTGGACGTCACCCCATGGTTGCTGTGGTTCGTCGGGTGCCTCTCACGGGCACTGGTTCGTGCCGAAACCACCCTCGCCACCGTGTTGCACAAGGCCCGCCTCATGGACACCCTCAACGCCTTGCCCGCCAATCCGCGTCAGCGTAAGGCCGTCAACCGTCTGCTCGATGGCTTCGAAGGTCCCCTCACCGCTGCCAAATACGCCAAGATGAATGCCTGCTCCACCGATACCGCCCTGCGCGACATCAATGCACTCATCACCTGCGGCGTTCTCGTCCGCGGCCAATCCGGCGGACGCAGCACTGCTTATCGATTGACGACCGAGGCTGGCGACACACTCGGCCATGGTTTTCATGGTGCGCAACATAACGCTTGCCGCACAGCAGACAACTGAACTTCTGCTGCTGGATTTTTCTCCGTGGTTGTTCAAGTTCGGCGTCCCACCGCATGACGCCATCATTGCCGCTGTCGTTGCTGCGTTGAAACTCTCAGGGGCGCGGCTCTTGGAAATTGATGCGCGCGAGCTTGGGATGATAGATGTTTTTCCCGCCGGGGAGAACGGAACCGGCCTGGGCGTTCTACTCTACGA
>Ga0255347_1001417_pt1 | contig 38977 bp, 23 predicted proteins | sample wastewater_treat_2_FD_192479 | JGI IMG/M metagenome (GOLD analysis project Ga0255347, IMG submission 192479) | Wastewater microbial communities from Lulu Island WWTP, Vancouver, Canada - plant24 | ecosystem: Engineered > WWTP > Wastewater > Unclassified | place: Canada: Vancouver, British... | reverse complement strand
ATCCCCTCCCCGCGGGGAGGGGATGAGAGGACCCTAAAACCACGGCCAACCTCCCATGCCTGGTAAGAAACCAAATGGCGCGACGATATACGCCCCGGTAAGATTAGCAAATGGCTTGACAGGGGGCCCGACTCGTAATACCTAAGCCTTTACCGGAGCGTGTGTCTGGCTTTTTGGCCACGCGGCGTGCGTGGCCGAGGGTGGACTGTCATGGGCTGCTGGCGGCGGCAGGACACAAGCCACAACGTTGGTTCCTCTCGCCGTGTTTAGTAAAATCCACGTATTCACAACTTGGTGCGGCAGGAGGCCCTGTACGATGCGTCGTATTCCATCCCTGGTTTTATGTGCTTTTATCGCCGGACTCTGTAGTTTCGCAGCGGCGGCCGCGCCTGTTGGCGGCGACGACGTCGAGATCGAGACCTCTCATCTTAAGGTGGTGTTGCCGGCGGATGGCGACGGCACTGTGTCCTGGTTTGGACTGCTCAACAGTTCGCGCAACCACGCGGGGGGCGGGGGGCTCCTCCAGGAAGGGTTCGGGATTGGCAGTTTTTATGTTCCGAACCGGCGGCTGAACGTAAAATTCGAGGTTTTGGACGATATCCCGGGCCGGCCGGTCCTCCGGTATGCCTACGATGGCGATGGCCCGAATATCACCGGCCTGAAGAGCACCCGCCTGATCGAGCCCATCCCGAACGAAGCTTCCCTGCGCGTGCGGTGGACGGTCGAGAACACGGGCGACCAGGATCAGTGGGTCGCGCCGTGGGTACGCGCAGGACTTGCCCCCGGCGGAGCCCTGGACGCCGCGGATCGCATTGATGTGCCCACCCTGCAGGGCGTCCAGGCCATCAAGGCCGCGGGCTACTACCCCGCATCACGGAATTGGATCGCCGTCACCGACACACAGGCGCGCGAGACCGTGTATGCGGTATTTGACGCCGAAAACCTCCATTCCTTCCTGGTCGAGCCCGTGGTCAGCGACGACCACTGCGCGATCCAGGCCAGCTACGTGCCGCGCCTGTTCAAGGCGAAAAGCGCCTGGGAGACGACCTACCGCATCAACCTGGTCCGGGGGCTTACCCATGTCGATTTTGCGACCACCGAATTCGCCGCCCAGGTGGATTACGAGCCCGGACGCCTCATTATTCATCTCGCCGGGGCCCAGAAACTGCCGCCGCTGGTGATCAAAACGTCCGTCCTGGCTCCAAACGGCCGCGTCTGGAAACTCGAGCCGAAACAGTTCGAACTAGACACAAACACCGTGGTGCGGTGCTCGTACGACTGGACCGCTCCCGCGGATGGCCCCTACGATTTGTTTGCGCTGTTCGAGACCGGCGGCGCGGTGCTGGACGTCGGCGAAGGCCTGAAGGCCCCGCACGGGGCCCTCGACACCCAGTTCTGCGTCGGGAAGGCCTCGGCGTGGCATATGGAAGCCTGGACCCGGGCCCCTCACGCCCTGGATCGCCAGCCGCGCACCCTGAAACGCGCCATGGCCGCGGCAGGGGATACGGCCGTATGGATCGAACCCGCGCTGAACAAGATCTTCCGCGATGATCAGCCCGTTCCCACGGGGGCGCTTGACGCGGTGGCCCGCGTGAGCCTCGCCCGCAACGAGCGGGAATCCGTGCAGGTGGTGCTGCGCCCGCCCGAAGGCAAAAACTGGCTGGATGTCACGCTGGATGTCCCTGATCTGGTGAATACGGATGCAAATGCCCGGATCGCTGCCGAGCATGTCCGGGCCTACCGGGTTGGGTATTGCCCCGTCACGGTGCCCAGCCATTTCGAAGGTCCTACGGGGAGCTGGCCCGATCCGCTCGACCCGCTCACGCCGTTCGTGGCAGAGGGAGGCGTCTGCTCGCCGCTCTGGCTGACGATCTATGCGCCTCCCGGCACTCCGCCGGGGACCTACCGAGGGCTGGTGCAGCTTGTATCGTCCAATGCCGGGCCGGTGGAGTTCTGGCTCGAAGCGACCGTCTACGATTTTGAACTGCCCGTGATCCCTGCCCTCAAGACCGATTTCGGATTCTGGCGGGAGGGTGCGCTCGATCTGTGCCGGCGCGCGGGCTTTACTGGCGAGGCCGCCGCCCTCGAGAGCGCATACCTGCGTGATGCATTCGAGCACCGGGTCACCCTCCGCGAACTGGCCGGCCTCCCGTCCGAAAGCGCTGACTATGAGGCCAGTCTGGCGGCCTACGAAAAACGGCTCCCCATTCTGCGCCAGGGGGGTGCAAGCACCTGCGAAGTGCCGGCGTCGTTGCTGGGCGTGCCCGCGCAGCTCGCCCTGGCTAACGCGTTCGTTGCGAAGCATGATCTGGCGGGAAAGGTCTTCTCGCATATCGGCGACGAACCGCCTCAGCCCGCGTGGCCCCGCTTGTTTGAACGAATGCAGCGCTGGCTCGATGCCGCCCCGGACATCCCCATGATGGTGTCCACCTACGGTCTGCAGCCGTTCCTGTCCGACGCCGCGCCGATCTGGTGTGTTCATCTGCCTGTCTTCGACACGCTCAACGGGAAAGACATCCTCAAACGGGCCGCGGGAGGCGGTGAGGTGTGGGTATATCTCAACCACAGCCCGTCGCGCCCGTACGCCAACTTGTTCGTGGACTTCGCGGCCATCGAGCACCGGGCCCTGTTCTGGCAGCTGTGGGCGCTGGGCGTTCGCGGGCTGCATTACTGGAATATCAACTACCTGCCCGACGGACGCGACCCGCGCCAGGGCCTGCCCGACATCACGCCCGTCAACGGAGACGGGTTTCTCGTGTACCCTTCAGCCTCGGGCCCGACACCGTCCATTCGCTGGGAAACCGTGCGTGACGGCATCGACGATTACGATTACCTCGTGCTGTTCCGGGAGTTGCAGAAGGCCACCGAGAAGTCGCGGGACAAGGCACTGCTCAGCCGGGTGCAGGCGGCGGCCAGCCTGGGCGCGGTGGTGCCGGATCTGGTCTCCTTCACGCGGGATCCGGCGGTCATGATGGACAAACGCGACGCCCTGGCCCGCGCCATTGTGGAGATGCAGCGCGCGCTCGGCAAATGAGCCCGGCACGATTGGCCGGCTCAGGGCAGGGTGATGCGCCCCGACAGGACCCGCCGCTTCGCCCCGGTCGCAGAGGGGATGTTGGCCGGATTCCCGAAGATGGCCTCGCTGCCCAGGATGGAGGCGCTGAGCGGATCCATGGCATTGCACGGAATGCCATAGCGGTCGGTCTTGCGCAGCGCCACTTCTTTGATGCCCGTCTTCACGTTGCGCATCAGCGTGCGGTTGTGGAGGCCTTCGCCGCTCAGAATCAGGCGCGAGATCGAGTGGTTGGGGTACACAAACCGTGAAAATGCCCGGGTGATGCTGTAGCCCACCGCCATGGTTACTGTGGCAATCATGTCTTCGAGCGAGTGGTCGCGCCGGCCGTTCAATGCATCCCGGAGGTACTCTTCCGGCCCGAATTCGTCCTGGCTGGTGCTCTTGGGCGGCACCCGTGAAAAATACGGATGGCTCAGGAGGTACTCCAGGAACTCGTCGATCACCAGGCCTTTGCTCGCAATGGCGCCGTCGCGGTCGCGCGTCTGCGTCGCATGCGTGAGCAGGCGCACCGAGCTGTCGATGCTCGCCAGGCATGGCCCCACATCAAACGCCACCACATCGCCCATCTCCGGCGTGACGATCGTAAGGCTCGCGTACCCGCCGAGATGCAGGCAGGCCGTCACTCGATCCGGGCGGTTGAACAAAACCCAGTCCGTGTAGGGGTGCAGGACATTGCCCTGGCCGCCCACAGCCATATCGGCGCTAGCGAAGTCAGACACCACCGGCAGGCCCGTCTGGGCGGCGATCGCGTTTGGATCCCCGATCGACAAGTGCCCACTGGCACTTTCGGCGCCTCGCGTCGGGATATGGGCCACCGTGTAGCCCGGCGTGGCGATAAAATCTACCTCGAGGTTTTCCGACAGCGCCCACTCTTGAAGGCCCAGCGCCACGTCGGCCATCTCCCTGCCCAGCTCGAAACTAAGGACTGCCAGGTCGCGCGCGGAGCGCCGGGCCGCCAGCAAACGGTTCTGCAAACCGGGCGGGTGCCGGAAATGGCTGTCTTTCACGACCTTGATCAGCATTTGCGGGCCCGAACCCTTGAGCCGCACCAGGGCCGCATCTACTCCGAGGCACGCGCTGTCTGCCGTCAAACCAATCGCGTACCGCACCAGCTTGTCTTGTAGAGCTGCGATTCGTTTCATGATTTACCGTCCCGGCAATAAGGCCACTATCTCCCCAGTATGATTGCACTTCCGACAGGCTCCAGTGTACACGAACATCGGTCTAAAGGGAAACCAAATCACAAGCTGCCTCGTCTATCCGTTTTGAGTAATTTGTTTACAAAAAGTACGTTGCTTGACATTTATAGTAACCAATGTTACAGTGATTTTCGAGAATTGAAGACGTTCCAGCGCGATTGCGCCGCGGAACGCTATGAATTCAGCGCTTCGCAGAATACGGCGGCAGCCCAATCTTCGGGGAGGGAGTTGACGTGTTTCGCCTGAGCTGGTTCATTGTTGGCATGTTTCTCGGATGTTGCATGGCCATTGCCGCGGCCACGCAGGCCCGTGAAGGCAGCCACCCGTCATCGGTGGCCTCGTCTCCCGTCACGGCGTTCCTGCAGATTGCGCGGGGCAGGTAGTAATCCCCGGCGCCATCCCCAGAACCCGGCATTCCTGCTCCCTTTCGAGCCACGCCTGTGCTCCGCGCCTCAGATGTCCCCCGCCGGGTCCTCTCTTCACCTTCCGCTGCCGATTTGGCACTCATCGGTAGCGCCTGCTAATAATTTGCCATTTTGGCATTCGATAGCCCTCAAAAATGCCCGCCCGAATGCCGTTTGGGCAAGACGCTGGGAAAATGGAGTTGGACGCTATTTGGAGCTTAATTTATAACATATTCATTCATAAGAGATTAAAAAAGTATTGACTTGATGGCATACCGTTTGCTACACTAGTTTACGTGGCTGCATCCTCTGGCCGAAAAGGCCTAATACGCGTTGCCAAATTGGCCAGAACTGTAAAGCCCTCGGGGAAAGCCCCCAATCTGAGCAAAAACTCAGACATTGTCAGGTTGAGTGAACCCATTATGCCGGCGAGACGAGTCTTCTGACGCCGGCGAGAACCAAGGGAGTACACGCAATGAAAGTTCGTCCGTTAGCAGACCGGCTGCTTGTCAAGCGGGAGGAACCCAGCGAGACCGTCCGTGGCGGGATCATCATTCCCGACACGGCCAAGGAAAAGCCCCAGGAGGGCAAGGTTGTGGCTGTGGGACCGGGCCGCCTGGATGAAGACGGGAAGCGGGTTCCCATGGAGGTGAAGAAAGGTGATCGGATCCTCATGGGCAAATACGCGGGAACCGAAGTCAAGATCGACGGAGAAGAGCACATCATCATGCGTGAGGAAGACGTGCTCGCGGTCATTGAATAGTGTGGGCATGCCGCCTGCGGCCGATAACCAGGCATGATGCGATATTAAGGAGGTTTGACAACGATGGCTGCTAAGCAACTTCAGTTCGGCGAAGAGGCACGGCGCGGCGTGCTCGCCGGTGTGACCAAACTGAGCAAAGCCGTGAAGTCTACATTGGGTCCGAAGGGCCGCAATGTGGTGTTGGACAAGAAATGGGGCGCCCCGACCGTGACGAAAGACGGCGTGACGGTCGCCAAAGAGATCGAGCTGGAAGACAAATACGAGAACATGGGCGCGCAGATGGTGAAGGAAGTGGCCTCGAAGACGTCGGATGTCGCGGGCGATGGCACGACGACGGCGACGGTGCTTGCAGAGGCGATTTACCGCGAAGGGTTGCGCAACGTGACGGCGGGCGCAAACCCGATGGCGCTGAAACGCGGCATCGAGAAAGCGGTGGCGGTGGTAGTCGAGCAGCTCGCGAAGCAGAGCAAGAAAGTGCGCGGCGAGACCGACGTCATCAAGAACGTGGCGGCGATTTCTGCGAACAGCGACTTCGAGATCGGCAATATCATCGCCGAGGCGATGGAAAAGGTCGGCAACGACGGCACGATCACGGTGGAAGAGGCCAAAGGCATCGACACCACCCTCGACATCGTGGAAGGCATGCAGTTTGATAAGGGCTATCTGTCGCCCTACTTTGTGACCGATGCCGAAGAAATGGAAGCGATGCTGGAAGATGCCTACATCCTCATTCACGAGAAGAAGGTGTCGTCGCTGAAAGACCTGCTTCCGTTGCTGGAACAGATCGCGAAGAGCGGCAAGCCGCTCCTGATCATTGCGGAAGATGTTGAAGGCGAAGCGCTGGCGACGCTGGTGGTGAACAAGATTCGCGGCACCTTCCAGGCCTGCGCGGTGAAGGCCCCCGGTTTTGGCGACCGGCGCAAGGCCATGCTTCAGGACATCGCGGTGCTGACGGGCGGCCTGGCCATCACGGAAGACCTGGGCCGCAATCTCGAGAGCATCACGCTGGCCGACCTGGGCCGCGCGAAGCGCGTTGTGGTCGACAAGGACAACACGACCATCGTCGAAGGCGCGGGCTCCAGTTCGGAGATCATGGGCCGGATCAACCTGATCCGCCGTCAGATCGAAGAGACCACGTCCGATTATGACCGCGAGAAGCTCCAGGAGCGCCTGGCCAAGCTGGCGGGCGGTGTAGCGGTCATCAGCGTGGGCGCTGCGACCGAGATCGAAATGAAGGAAAAGAAGGCGCGCGTCGAAGACGCTCTGCACGCCACGCGTGCGGCGGTGGAAGAAGGCATCGTGCCGGGCGGCGGTGTGGCCCTGTTGCGCTGCATTGAAGCCGTGGAGAAACTGAAGCTTGATGCCGACGACGAAGCGACCGGTGCAAAGATCATCGCCCGCGCGCTCGAAGAGCCCCTTCGCCAGCTGGCGATCAATGCGGGTGACGAAGGCGCCACCGTGGTGCAGGAAGTGAAATCGAAGAAGGGCGCCGTCGGTTACAACGCAGAGACCGGCGAATTTGAAGACCTGCTGAAGGCGGGCGTGATTGATCCGACCAAGGTTCAGCGCGCGGCCCTGCAGAATGCCTCGAGTGTGGCCAGCCTGCTGTTGACCACCGAAGTGCTGATTGCCGAGATTCCTGAGCCTGAAAAGGCTCCGGCCGGCGGTCCCGGCGGCGGCGACATGTATTAAGCCGTCCCTGCCTGTTACTGCATCAAAACCCCCGCTCCGGCTTCCGCCGGGCGGGGGTTTTTGCGTGAGGTGCAGGGCCAGCTGGTGCCTATCAGGGCGCGGCGCCGGCCTCCCCGGGCATGAGGTACACGGCGGCGTCATCAAACAACACCGCCTGTTCGCCGCTTTGGCTTTCAACGAAGAGCATCATGAGCAGGCGGCCGGCGCCTTCCGGCACGGTTGCCGCCATGCTCAAGCGTTCCCAGCGCCCTTCACCGACGGTTGCGGCGGTGTGCGGCTCGTAATCGCGGTCGGGGAGCCAGGCGCCGTCGGCCGTCTGCCAGCGGATGCTCAGCTCCGCGGCGCTGGTGGCGCCGGGAGTGTCGCAGGACGCCCACACGGAGCAGAAATATTTCTGCCCCGGCATAACCGGCAGGTGCTGCATGTAGCACGCGCCATCGGCGTTGGTGATTGCAGCGGCGGAACCTTCGCGGCCTTTGTCAGCGTTGCGAATGAATTTCGCGGCGCCCGAGCGGCTCCAGGTCGACCAATGTGCGGGCAGGGGAGGAGTTTCGGTCCATTCCTCAAATCCCGGGTTTTCGAGGCGGTTTGGAATCTCGCCACGGAGTTCCACGAGCCACCCGGCGGCCTGCTCGGCGAAGGGATTGGACCCGCTGGCGGCGATGCGCGCGACGGTAGCCGCGGCGGCCTCAGGCGACTGCTCGTGGAGCACAGCAAGCGCGTTGCCGATGCAGGAGCTGGCCGGGGCCTCGACCTCGCTGATCTGGTTGACGACGAAATAATTGCGCCGCTGGAGGCCGCGCAGGCTCTCACCGAGCAGATCGTCGCGCTCCAGCGCCTCGGCCCAGAATTGTTCACGCTCTCTGCCGAGCGCGATGAGCCGTTCGAGCTGGTCGAGCGCCGCCTGGGCCTGCTCGGCGGTCTCGATTTCTTCGCCGGCCATCGCGCGGGCCCAGGAACCGGCGCGGATAATGTAGCCGGCGTACCGCAGCGATGCTTCCATGATTTCGATGCGCGCCCGGACCTCAGGAGTATCGGCCTCAGCAAGGGCCTGGCGGATGAAGGCTTCCGCCTGGTCGAGGGCTTCTTCGGAGAGCGCCAGCGAATGGGTGAGGAGGTGGCGGTGCCCCCACCGGGCGAGCTCGACACGTTCCGGGCGTTCTTCCATGTACGACTGTTCGAGCGTGGTGTAGCACGCTTTCATGGCGCCTGCGGCCTTCCCGAACATGCGGTCGTAGAATTCGTCGAGGAGGACATCAGGATCCAGCCCCGTATCCCACTGCATACGGGCCATCATGTACATCATGGGGGCGACATTGGGGAGGATCGTGTAACACTCGTTGTAGACGGCCTCAAACCCGAGGCTCTTGTCGAGTTTCATACCCTCCGCCATGGCGTGAGGGAAGACGCGCGGGGTCAGGAAACCGAGCCCGATATAGCCGTAACGGCTCATGTGAGAGCAGCGTTTGCGCCAGGCATGCGTCAGGGCGATGTCGTCGGCGTGCCGCTGAGGACGCCACCATTCGCCGACCCGCTGGGTCATGCTGATGAATACGTTGGGCTCGAGCTGCTCCACGGTTTCGGGAAGTTCACGGGCGATGTGGTAGCAGAGGGTTCCAACGAATTTGTCGGGATGGGTTTTGGCGAGTTCGCGCGCGACGGCGTTCACAAATTTGTAGTGCCGGTCGGAGAACCGCTTGTTTTCATAGTCATCCGGGCGGGCGTCCCGGGCTCGGCAGTTGTCGCAGCTGCAGAGGCGGTAGATGTCGTCCATGGCGAGCGAGAACGCGTTGTGCTCGGGGTGCGCGTCGAGAAATTCGCGAGCGGCCTCGACGGTGATGCGCAGCACGTCGGGATTGCTTTCACAGGGCCGCCAGTTCTGGTAATCGGCGGGCGGGATCCAGCGTTTTCCGTCGATGAGGGGGTAGTATTCGGGGTGGGTTTCCGCGTATTTCTCCGGAGCGAAGATAACGTGCAGAAAATTCTGCATGTTGCGGAATGGAACCGGAGAATCACAGATGGTTTTGCTGCGGCGGTTCCACAAATTCCAGGATGGAGCATAGTCGTGCCCGGACCATACCCGGCAGGACCAGTCGGGGGTAACGACGCCGTTCGCGACGTCGAGCGTCAGCTCTCCGGGCTGCCCTTCCGGAACGTACTCCCAGAGCGGCCCGGGAGCAAACCAGCGGATGCCCAGATAGTCCTGCAGAAAAGAATAGACCGCGAAGCTGGTCGCAGGGGGATGGTTGCCGGTCAGGAAGAGATTGCCGTCCTGCGCGGTGATGGCATAGGTTTCCGGATTGGACTCCGCCGGCGGAAATGCGCTGGATGGCGCAGGGGCGCACCGGCCGATGTAGATCGCCTTTCCGTCGACGGCCGCTCCGTCGTCGTGCCGTGGCAACTCCACGCCGCACAGAGCCTTCACGTAGGACTGGAGATCGTCCGCCGCGCCTGAGACCAGGCTGCCGGCATTGGGCTCAACAACGACGCTTACGGCGGGTTTTCCGTCCGTGGCGAGCTGGACAGGTTCTGCGGGCGCGCAAAACGCCGCAATGGTCGTGGCAAGTGCAAGGATGATGAGAAAGCGCATGACGGTCTCCTCTTCCAACAGGTTTCGAGCAGATTTCATTGCATCAGCCCCTGGCGGCATTCATCGGCCGCCATTGGCCGCAGTCGTCATCTCACTGCGCAAACGCGGCGGCATCGCGGCCACCGCGCATCATTCCTGAATGCTGGCGGTATTGAACCGGTGCACGGGAACGGGCATTTCAGAGTCCGGGCCTTTCACACTCTTCCAGATGATCTCATTGAGCTCAAACATCGGGGCGCGGTCGTAGTCGGAGAAGTCCATTTTCATGGATTCCTCCGCGCCCCAGGCGGTCTTGATGTTGAGTTCCTGCAAATCGATGTTGGGTTCGATGTGTTTAAACGGAGTCAAGTCGGGGGTGTCGGTGAAGCAGGCGAACATGGCATTGGCCGCGGCGTCGTACTGGCTCATCGGCTGCAGGCCGAGGATAAGCTCCATGGTGCGGAGCATGGAGCAGGTGGTGTAGAACGTGCTGTCCACGATGCCGCGTTTGATGTAGGGGCTGATGACGTAGCCCGTGGTACGGCGCGCGTCGACGTGATCCGCCCCGTCCTGGGCGTCGTCTTCAATCACGAAGAAGGCGATTTCCGGCCAGTATCTGCTGTGACTCACGCGTTCGACGATCAGGCCGAGGGCGTAATCGTTGCTGGCCACCGCAGCGCGTGGCGTGGGCACGCCGGGCCGGGTGCCTTTGGTGTGGTCCTCGGGAAGGCCCATGACGATGAAGTTGGGCAGGCGCTTTTCAGGGTTGGGATCGTCGTAATTTTTCTCGTACTCGTCAAATTCCCGAATGAATTCGGCGGCGTTTTCGTAATCGCGCGCCCCCCAGTTGAGGTAATTGGGCGCAACGTGGCCATGGAGTGCGGTGAAGCGGGCATCGGATGGTTCCATCACGCCGTCGTCGCTGACGCGCCGCGCGAATTCACCGTAGCTGCGGTAGGTGAGGCCTTTGCGCGCGCACTGGTCCCAGAGGTAGCCCGCGTTAGGGATGATGGCAGGCGACCGCGGCGAATCACTTTTCCCGGCGTAACTTGCGGGCCAGGATTTTTCGTTGAAGTCGGTGGCGTACGCGGCATTAGACCACTGGTGGCCATCGGAGCTGACTTCGGCGTCGCAGTACAGGTTGTCAAGCAGGACAAAGGTCTCCACGATGGCGTGCTGGTTCGGTGTGACTTCCTGGCCGAAAATGGTGATGCGGGGGTCGCCATTCCCCTGCGGGAGGTCGCCGAGCACCTGGTCGTACGTGCGGTTTTCTTTGAGGATGTAGATCACGTGTTTGATCTGTTTCGAGCCCTTTCCGACCTCGCGCGGGATGACGGTCTGCTCCGTTTCGGGCCGGGCTGTGGCGAGGAGTTCGTCGTTGTAGGGGCAGTTGGCGTAGGCCTGCTTGGTGAGTTTGCGCAGATCGCGGCGGTGCCGGGGCACGTCAATGATGCTGATGGCGCCGCGCATCAGTGTCTTGGTGGTACCCTGGGCGCCCTCGCCCGGCGGAAGGGGGCTGTGCGGACCGCGAGGATTGGCCGAAGAATGCCCGATTCCTTTACTGTTGCCGACGTAGAGGGTCTCACCATCGGCGCTGACGGCCACGGACGACGGGTACCAGCCAACGGGGATGAATCCGAGCACCGCGGATTCGCCGGGCTTCTCAACACTGACGACGCAGACGTTGTTGTTGTCGGCATTGGCGATATACAGGATATGCTGCGTGTGGTCGATGGCGAGCGCATTGGGCGTCGAGCCCTCCGGCGCCTGGGGATACAGTGAGGTGACAATGCTCTCCGTGGGGCGCTCTTTCCTGGGGTCTATCACCGTCACCGTGTTGTCGTTGGAACAGCAGACGAAGAGACGGCCATCCCGGGCGATCGCGAGGTCGTTGGGGTTGTCGCCCACGGCGAGGGTTCGACGCACGGCGCCGGCCTCGGTATCGATGATGGAGACGCTGTCGCTGCCCCAGTTGGAGGCGTAAAGCGTGGCGCCGTCGGGCGTGATGGCCAGTTCGTAAGGGTTCAGCTCCGTCGGAATGCGATGGAGGATCTCGCCGGTGGCGGTATCAAACACCACGACGTAACTGTTGGTGCGGTTCGCGGCATACAGGATATTTTTGGACGGATGGTGGGCCAGGCCCGACCAGAAGATGCGGCCGGGCGCAATTTCCTCGGTAAAAGTGCCGATGGATTCATCGGTGAGGCGTCCGTCCTGATAGCCAAAGATGTAGATGGGCGCGCGGATGCCTTTAGACGACTTGTTATTGCCGCCGGCGACGTAGAGTCTGGCGCCGTCCGGACTCCAGACCAGGCCCACCCAGGCGGTGGGCAACGGGATGGTCTGGGCGGTTGTGCCGCTGGCCGTATCGATCACCACGAGGCCGTGGGCGTTGTATCCGCCATGCACCGCGATGGCCGCTTTGCCGTCCGGCGCTATTTCGATGTTCAGGAGCAGGTCATTGGTGTCGATGGCCGTGCCTACGGGAGTGATGCGCCAGCGGTTCGGCAGGAGATAGCCTTCGCTGGTCGGGCCGGGCAATTCGACGGCGGTTGCGAGACAGGGAAGGGTGAACAGAAAGGCCAGGGAGACAACAAGTGATTTCATAGCCGCACCTCGATAGTGGTTACTCCAGGTTTCACCAGCATGTCGCATAATCCCCAAGATGTGCGGGAGGATCAAGTCTGCCGAAAATGTCCGCAGGGCGGGCAGGCACGAAATCATGAGGCCGGATAACCACTGGGCTCAGTGAAATCAGTCAGGCCATTGATCCTGAAGGCCAAACGGAAGCATTCAGAGTCTGCTGGAAGCACTGTTTTGCCGGGGGCGGCTATTGTGGCTATTTGATCCGTATTTTTGCGAGATAGATGCTCGTTTTCCCTTCGTGGGAGGAGTAGTAGCTCATCCACAGCAGGCCTTCGAGCCAGACGAAACCGGGGTAGGAGGTGTCGCCGCCGCTGGGCAGAGTGAGCACGGGCTCGTAAGTCTGGGCGCCGAAACGGGCCAGGATGGTTTTGGGACCATCGGGATGGAAGCGCCCGCCGGCCCACATGGACCCGTCGGGCAGGATGATGAAATTGGGCCCGCCGATGCGGTAGCCGGTCTCATGCCACGACCAGTCGGTGTAGGGCGGTTTGGCAACGCCGATCCAGCAGTGGGTGTTACCGCCTTCCCGGCGTACCAGGGCCAGCATGGTGTCGTCGTCCATGAATCGCACGGTGGTCTCGTTGGGCTTGCCGGGCACGGTGGGTTTGCACACAGGTGTGTAATGGATGCCGTCCGTGCCGGAGTAGAGGGTGAGTTGCCACTCCTCGCTGGTGGCTTCGATGCCATCCTGGGGTATGGGAGCGCGGGAGAATCCGTAGGCCGTTCCGTTATGCCAGGTGACGCGCCAGAGCCAGTCACCTTGCTCGCAGACCGGGGTCAAGGGGCCCCAGGTACGGCCGTCACTGCTGAAGGCGACGCGGGGTCTGCGGGTGATAAACTCTTTTCCGCGATAAACGGAGCCGCCGGCGAGCAGCATGAGGCGTCCGTCGGGGGTGATCGAGAGTTTGGGGTCGCGCAAGTCGACGCCTTCCTCGCTCAGGAGCGCGGCGGATTCCCAGGTCTCGCCGTCCGGGGACGTGATGAGACGGATCGTGCCGTCCTTACCGAAGACGTGGGCCTCACCTTCGCGAAATGAGCAGAACCAGCGATCCTGAAAGCGGATCAGGTCCGTGAATGCGTTGTGATTTCCCTGATCCCAGATCTTCGTGGCCGAAACAAGCTCCACGGGCGCCGCTTCCTCGCCGGCCCGGGCGATGCTGACGCTCAGTATGGCGAACAGGAGGATGGCCGGGAAAAAAGGATTCAGGCGGGTGTGTCTCTGCATGGCGCTTTCCCCTGCGTTGCTGCAAACAAGTTGGTGCTCCGCAGTATACCCTAATCCCGCACGATGTGAGAGGCAGCGGCCCCTGTGGTACCATGAGCCTGGCGGGGCGATGATTCACTAAACCCGGAGTCCGCGAGTGGAGGACGATGATGCGCCGACGGGAATTCATGCAGGCGGTAGGGACCGGTCTGGCAACCGCCGCGATAGGCGGGAGCGCCGGGGCGCAGGCGCCGAACCGTTCCAAACGCCCCAATTTCGTGATCATTCTGGCGGACGACATGGGGTTCAGCGACCTGGGCTGCTACGGTTCCGAGATTGCAACGCCCAATCTGGACGGTCTGGCCCGGGAGGGCGTCCGGTTCACGCATTTCTATTCGGCGGCCCGGTGCTGTCCGTCGCGGGCGTCGTTGTTGACCGGTCTTTACCCGCACCAGGCGGGCATGGGCGGGATGGTGACGCAGGGGGAGGCCCCGGCGGAAGAAGGTCCGTACCAGGGGTATCTGAACCGCTCGTGCGTGACGTTTGCGGAGGTGTTGAAGAGCGCGGGGTACCGGACGTACATGTCCGGCAAGTGGCATGTCGGCGAGCGGCCGGAACACTGGCCCCGGCAGCGCGGATTTGACCGGTACTACGGGCTGATCAGCGGCGCGAGCAGTTATTGGGGCATCCTGGAACAAGAGCGCGGCCAGCGGGCGTTTGCACTGGACGACGAGCGCATTGTGCCCGGTGGTGAATCGTTTTACATGACCGACGCGTTCACCGACTATGCGGTCACGTGGCTTGAGGAACAGGCAGGGCGGGAAGAACCGTTTCTGCTGTATCTGGCCTATACGGCGCCGCACTGGCCTCTGCACGCCTGGCCCGAGGATATCGCGAAGTACCGGGGCACATACGTGCGGGGCTGGGACGCGCTTCGCGAAGAGCGTTATGCACGCCTCGTGAGCCAGGGCATTATCGACCCGAAATGGAAGCTGTCTCCGCGCGATCCTGATGTGCCGCCGTGGGAAGAGGCCGAGAATCAGACGGACTGGGCCCTGCGCATGGCCGTCTATGCGGCCATGGTGGACCGCATGGACCAGGGTGTGGGGCGCGTGCTGGCCGCGTTGCACCGCCTGGGCCTGGAAAAGGACACGCTGGTGATGTTCCTCTCAGATAATGGAGGATGCCACGAAAGCGTCGAGGGACGAAATCTGAATACACCGGGCACGGAACCGGGCGAGCCGGGTTCATTCGTGGCGTACCGCCGGCCCTGGGCCAATGCGAGCAATACGCCGTTCCGGTTATTTAAACACTGGGTGCATGAAGGAGGCATCGCGACGCCGCTCATCGCGCGGTGGCCCGGCGGTATATCGCGAAGAGGCGAACTGGAACATCAGGTGGGTCATATCAACGACATCATGGCGACCTGCGTGGACCTGGCGGGCGCATCGTATCCGGCCACGTTCAATGGACGCGAGATCACGCCGTGCGAGGGCCGCTCGCTGGCGCCCGTATTCCGCGGGGAGCAGCGGGAGCCGCACGACCGCCTGTTTTGGGAGCATATGGGGAATCGGGCCGTGCGGGAAGGCGACTGGAAACTTGTGGCAGCTAAAAGCGGCGACTGGGCCCTGTACAACCTGGCCGAGGACCGCACCGAGCTGAATGACCTGGCGGACGCGATGCCGGAACGCGCGGAAGCCATGCTCCAGGCGTGGGACGCCTGGGCGGAACGGGTCGGAGCGCGGAAACCGGCATGAGCGCGGCCAGGGCACAGACCCACGGCACGCCGGGGGCACATTTCGCGTGAAAACTCGTTATATCATCGCCATTGCGCTGTATTGCGCGGGGATATTCTGGATATCGTCGCAGCCGCGACCGCTGGGGTTCAGGGTCCCGGGGGAGTTCGGCATCGACAAGCTGGGGCATTGCGGCGTGTATGCGGGACTGGCCGGGCTGGTCTCCGTGGGGTTGCGGCGCTCAGGTTCCGCGTGGAGCCCCCGCTGGCAGTTCTGGTTTCCCATTCTGTTCGCTGCGTTGTACGGTTTGAGCGATGAGTTCCACCAGCTATTTGTTCCCCGGCGATCATTTACGCTGGGTGACCTGGTCGCGAACACGTTGGGCGGAGTGGCTGCGCAGTATTTCCTGTGGTACGTATGGTGGCGCCCGCCCCGCCCGGCAGCCTCGCCCACGGAGCAGGTTCACGTGAAACCCGAGTGCCCCGCCAAGGATTAAAAAGGAATGCACGAACGGTGACCGCTTTGGAGAAATGCCGGGGCGGATGATAGGATCGAGGCCATGACGGAAGAGCAAGCAGAACGGGACGAAGAACCCCGCGGACTGGAAGGCGCGCTGGCGCGAAAACCCCGCGGCTGCGGGGGCATTTTTTTTATGCTGATGCTGGTTCTCGCAGCGGGATGGGGCGTGGGCCTGGGGATGTTCGTGTGGATGCTCGACGACGCCCGGGCGAATATCCAGGCGGTGGACGATTTCCGCCCGAAAGTGGGCAGCCGGATCTATTCCTCGGATGGGATGCTGCTGGGCGAGTACACGGTCGAGGCGCGGCAGCTCGTGCGCCTGAGCGAAATTCCCCTGCACGTGCAGAAGGCCTTCATCGCCACCGAAGACCATCCGTTTTATGTGCACAAGGGGGTGCGGCCGCTGGCGATTTTGAGCGCGCTCAAAGACGCGGTTCGGACGGGCAGCGTGCGCGGAGCCAGTACGATCACCATGCAGATTGTACGGAACATCACGGAAGTGACGGGGGTGTCGGCCGAACGTACCATGCAGCGTAAGGCCAAAGAGGCGTTTGTGGCGCTGCAGCTTGAGCGCGAATTCACCAAGGATGAGATCCTCGAACTGTATCTCAACCAGATCTTCCTGGGGGGCAGTGCAAACGGCGTCGAAGCGGCCGCGCGGCAGTATTTCGGCAAATCGTGCAAGGACGTGACGCTCGCAGAGGCCGCAACGCTGGCGGGTTTATCGCGCTCGCCGAATGCCAACCGGCCCGACCGGTTTCCGGAGGCGGCCCAGCAGCGGCGCGACATCGTGCTGGCCCAGATGCTCCGGCACGGGTTCATCACGCGGGATGACTACCTCGAGGCCATAGCGACCAGGCTGGAAGATTCTGTGGTCTCGTATGAAGAACGGATGCGCCGGATGCAGGAAGGGGTTGGGTTGTGGCGACCGAACCGGTTCCAGGCGCCGTATTTTGTCGAGGAAGTGCGGCAATTTACGCGAGAACACGGGTACGCCAACCGCGAAGAACTGCTGGAAAGCGGCCTTCAGATTTATACAACGGTCGACATGCGGCTCCAGCGGGCAGCCGAAAAAGCCCTCGAAAAGAGGCTGGCGGAGATCGACGAAGAAACGCTGAAAACGCTCACCCAGCGCGGGCAGGAAGACTATTTCGTGCCGGTTTCGGGCGCGCTGGTGTGTATCGACAACCGGCCTGGCGCGGAAGGGTATGTGCGCGCGATGGTCGGCGGCCGCGATTTCGACAAGGAAAAGTACAACACCGCCACGCAGGCCCTGCGCCAGCCGGGTTCGAGCATCAAACCGTTTGTATGGCTGGCGGCGTTCCAGAACGGGTTTACACCGTCGCATATCGTAACCGACGAGCGGATCACGCTGTACGACGGGCTGGGACGGCCCTGGTCGCCGGCGAATTTCACGTCGGATTTCAAAGGCCCCGTGACCCTGCGGTACGCGCTGGAAAACTCGATAAACATCGTCTCGGTGAAACTGGTGCTGCAAATGGGGATGCCGGTGGTGCGCGGGGTATTGCAGCGCGCGGGGATCACCTCGGAAATCAACGATTCTCATAAGTGGACCATCGCGCTGGGAACCCCGGATGTGACGGTGCTTGACCTGTGTACCGCCTACGCCACGATCGCCCGGGGCGGTGTGCTGGTCCGGCCGACCTTTGTCGAGACCATCCGGGATCGGGACGAGTTTGTACGGTATAAGAGCAGCATTCACCGAGAACGCACGCTCGATGCGGACGTATGCTATCTGACCACGTATCTCATGGAAGGCGTGGCTCAATACGGAACAGGCTCACGCAGCCGGGAGCTGGATCGGCCGCGCGCCGGGAAGACTGGGACGTCTAACGACAGCCGCAACGTATGGTTCTGCGGTTTTACGCCGGATTATACCTGCGTGGTGTGGATTGGCTACCGCGACAACCGCCCGATTGGGCAGGGTCCCGACGGACGCTGGCTCAAATCCAGCAAAGAATTCACGGGCGGGCGCCAGGCCTGTCCGGTCTGGACGGAATTCATGGTAGCCGCACACAAAGGTTTGCCAAAACGTGATTTTGAAGTGCCCGACGGCGTGGTGTTCCACAATGTCGACAAACGTACAGGCAAATTGGGCGGCTCGTTTCGGGAAGCCTTTTTGAAAGGGACCCGCCCTCCAGCAGCCCCGCCGCCTCCGGAATCGCTGGCCGCCGAGGAGGAAATGGGGGTGCCGGCTGCACCGGTTCCGGACGTGGAACCCATGGAGATACCTCTGCTTGCGGATATTTGATTGCGATGCCGCGTTCGGGCGCGGCACGGCGCCGTTGCCGCGGGAACTCGAAACCGCGGACGCCCTGGTCGCGGAACTGGACCATTGCGGCATTGAGCAGGCCCTGGTATGGCACCGTGACGCCCGGGAACGGAGCCCCGGACAGGGGAACGCCCGCATGGAGGCTTTGAAGGGCCATCCGCGGCTGCATCGCACATGCACGGTGATGCCGTACACCGCTCGCGAGACCTTCACCGAAGCCGAGCTGTTCGAATACCTCCAGATGGAGGAAATCCGGGCGGTGCGCGCGTTTCCGCTTACGCACTGTTTCCTGCTGGACTCCATTTCATGCCGTGACTTGCTGGGGTTGCTGTCGGCGTACCGCGTGCCGTTATTTGTGCCGCTGGGGGAGTTCCACAATCAGTGGCAGGGGGTCTACGCCCTGATGCGCGATTTTCCGCATCTGACGCTGGTGCTCACGGAAACGGGATGCTGGGGGCAGGATCGCTATTTCCGGCCGCTGGTGCGCAACTTTCCGCGGTTTTTTCTATCGACGAACCGTTTTGAAACGGCGGGCCAGCTCAAATCGTTCGTGAATGATGTGGGATACGAGCGGCTGCTGTTCGGGTCGGGGCTGCCGTTCAATAATCCCGGCGGCTACATCATGATGCTCGCGCGGGCGGACATCTCCGACGAGGCCCGGCAGGCCATCGCACACGGCAATCTGGCCGGTCTCCTGGGGGAGGTGTCGTTGTGACGCTGCGTGACGCATTCCTCGAGGGCGGCGGCTGCCCGGTTATCGATGCCCACGCGCATATGGGGCCGTTTCGGTCGATTTATCTGCCGGAAGCCTCCCGTGAACGCATGATCGCAGGCATGGAGCGTGCCGGGATCGAGGCGATCATCGTCTCCCCGCACGACGCGCTTTTCGGCGATACCCGGGAAGGCAACGCGCAAATGCTGGACGCGGTTCAGGCCTGTCCGGGACGGATCTATGGTTATTGCACGATCCACCCGGGATACCCTCGCGAGACGGAAAGCGAACTCGACCGCTATCTGCATCAGCCGGGCGTGGTAGGCGTGAAGATCCACCCGACTTCGCATGAGTATCCGGTCGATGGGCTGAATTATGCGCCGGTGCTGGAGCGCCTGGAGGCAGAGGGCGGGCTGCTGCTGTCGCATACCTGGGGCAATGACAATTTTTGCGGCGCAGCAAAGATGCGGCTCGTCGCCGAGCGTTATCCAAACATCCGGCTGCTCCTCGGCCACTCGTGTTACGGCGCCTGGACAGAGGCCATCGCACTGGCAGCGGAGTTTCCAAACGTCTATCTTGAACTGACCGCGGCGGCGCATGTGTACGGGCTGATCGAATGGATGTGCCGGGAGGCGGGCTCACGAAAAGTGGTTTTCGGGACAGACTATCCGTGGTTTGACCCGGCGGTATACATCGGATTCGTGACGTTTGCGCACATCGATGAAGAGGCCATGCGAAATATCCTCTATACCAATGCGCGAACCCTGCTGGATGAACAATTGGCGAAAAGGAAGTAGTGCGTCCGTGATGGCCGGGTCACCTGTAAGTTACCCGCCCAAGCCTGCGGGACAGCCTCATTTTTTCTGGAAAGGGAATTCCAACGGTGAAGTGGCGACTTATTATGCGAGCGGAACTGGCGGCAGCCCTGCTGTGTCTTTTGACGGCTGCGGCCGGAGCAGAATTGATGGCGGAGGTCAAAGACTATCTCGGGTCGCCGACGCTGTTCGTTAATGGTGTGCCGCGGACCCCGATGGTGTTTTACGGGTGGGACCAGGGTCCGGGCCCATCCGTCACGCATCTGGGCACAGACTGGCGCGAACACCATGTGACGTTCACGGCGCCGGAAGATGACGCGGGCGACTGCGGCGTGCACCTGCGCTTCGGAAATGCACCGGGGACCGTGTGGATTGACGATGTGCGGTTCTATGAAGGCGAATACCGGCCAGATGTCACGGAAAACCGCCTGCGCTGCGGCGATTGGGACTGCGATCGGAGCGCGGCGGACGATGCCTGGACGCTGTTTGTGCGGCCGGAAGCGGAGGCGTCGTGGGCACTCGACACCTCCGTGAAGCACAGCGGCACACAGAGCTGCCGGCTGACGATCGCAAAAGCCGGTACCAACCCCATGCACATCCATTTCCACCAGACGGGCTTGTCGATCGAAAAAGGTAAGACCTATACCTTTTCCGCGTGGCTGCGCGCGGATGCGGAGCGGACCGGCGACATGATGGTGCTGCATCACGGTCCGCCGTGGACCATCTATTCGGGTCCGGAGGATTCGTGGCTGCACAAGCAAGTGACGATGGCGGCGGCTGAAGGCGTGCATATCCACTCCTTCGGCATCGATATGCCCTGGCCGAAACCGGGGGAACGGCCAGACTTTTCAGAGACGGATGCGGTGCTGGAGCATGTTCTGGAGGCCGATCCCGAAGCGCTCATGCTGCCGCGATTCGCCTGCGAGCCCCCGGGATGGTGGTATGAGACCCATCCGGATGAGGCCCTCCAGTATCACGACGGCAGCCGCCGGCCGGTCTGCGTAGCGTCGACGGCGTGGCGTGAAGAACTGCAGCGGAACCTGCGGGCGCTGGTCGAACATTGCGAAGCGCGCTACGGGGAGAACATGCTCGGCTATCATCCCTGCGCGCAGCACACGGGCGAATGGTTTTATCCCGGAACCTGGGACAGCCTGCACAGCGGCTTCAGCCCGGCGATGCAGCGCGGATTTTCGGCGTGGTTGCGGACAAAATATGCCACGGATGAGGCGCTGCGCACGGCGTGGGGCGATTCGGACGTAACTTTCGATACCGTCACCGTGCCGTCGGTTGATGAGCGCGAGACAGCATCGGTGGGCCTGTTTCGCGACCCCGCACGGGAGCAGAAGACCATCGATTTTTATGAGTACCTGCAGGTGGCCATGGTGGAGCCGCTGGAATTGATCGCCGCGACCGTCAAAGAAGCAAGTGCGCGAAAAAAACTCGTGACGTTGTTTTATGGCTACTACTTCGAGATCAGCGGCCTGCCTTTCGGCCCGCAGACGAGCGGCCATCTGGCGCTGGCGCGGCTGCTCGAATGCCCGGACGTGGACATCGTCTGTTCGCCGATCTCGTACGAAGATCGCGGTCTCGGCGGGATCGGCGCGTTTATGGTGCCGGTAGACTCGGTGCGTGATCACGGCAAACTCTGGTTGAACGAAGACGATACGCGCACCTTTCTGACGCCCGAAGATGCGGGCTATGGGCGGGTGTCGACGCTGGAGCACACGCGCTGGGTGCATCAACGCAACTTCGGCCGCATGCTGCCGCGGCGCCTGGCGTGCTGGTATATGGACCTTGGCGGCGCGGGCTGGCTGGCCGACGAACGCCTCTGGCGAAATATCGGTGAACTGCGCGCCATCTACGACGCCCAACTCGAAAAACCCGCCACGTGGACGGCGGATGTGGCGGTGATCGTGGATGAGACGAGTCCGTTCTATCTCGCCAGTAACGCGGACGTGATGCGCCCTCTCGCGAACCATTTTCGGCGGCAGCTCTACCGGATGGGGGTCCCGTTTCGGCAATATCTGCTGAGCGACCTGGAGGCGGGCCGCGTGCCAGAGCATAAGGCGTATCTGTTCATCGGCTGTTTTCACCTGAATGCGTCGCAGCGAGGCGTCATCGCGGATGCGGTTGCAGGCAAGACGGCGCTGTGGTTCTACGGCAGCGGATTTGTCGACGATCGGCCGGACTCGGCGAACCTGGCTGCCCTGATTGGGATGCCCGTGCGTGAAGTCGAGGGAGACGCCGTAGCCATGATCACGCCGGATCCCGAAGCGCCCCTGTGCGCGGATGTGCCGCGGGAACCTTTCGGCACTCCTGCTGCGCTTCGGCCCCTGTGGGGAATCGAGGAAGAGGGCGGGATCGAGGTATTGGGCCGCTTCAGTGATGGAACCGCAGCGGCGGCCGCCCTGCGGCGAAACGAAGGCATGACGGTCTACATCGGAACGGTAAACGCTCCCGCAAAGCTCCTGCGCAACATCCTCAAGGCGTCGGGTGTGCATGTCTATCTGGATTCCGACGACGCGCTCGCGGCCGACGGCGCATTTTTGAGCGTGACGGCGACGTCCGCCGGGATTAAAGCGATCCGCCTGCCGCGGCCCTCCGAGGTGCAGCGCGTCCTGCCCGAACCGGGCGAGCTGGGGCGGACCGCCGAGTTTGCGGAGCCCTTCGAGGAGGGTGAAACGCGCATTTACTTGTTGCGTAACGATTGAACGCGCTGTAACGTTGCACGCAACGTCTGCGCAACAAAACCGAAACGAACTGTGGCAGGATCCGTCTGTGGAGTCATTTCCCGGCGCTCCCGCCTGTTTTTACGTGCGGCGCGGACAGGCTGGGGCTTCCATCCTCCAGGCTGCGTGCCCCGGGTGCTGTTGGCACCCTAATTGCGCTCGCGGCTCCAGCCGCCCGTTTACTCCCCGGGCAAGAACCGGTACACTCGAAGCGCCAGAAAGGTAGCTTCGATGGACACGGACAGCAACAGACGGTCAGACCCGCTTCATTTCGCGGCCTTGATGGCGCACCAGTTGCGGTCGCCGCTGGACGCCGCGCTGTCGCAGATGGGCCTGCTGCTTGAAGGGTACGCCGGGAAGCTGACGGCCCAACAGCGGGACCTGCTCGAGCGGATCCAGCGGCGCGGACGTGAGGCTATGGATGCGGCGAATCGCGTGCTGGCGATCGCGCGCGCCATGGAATCGGTAGAACCGCCGTCGTCGGTGGCCGATCTGACCCAGGTGGTGCGGGGCGCGGAACGGCGGTACACGAGCGAGGCGCATCGCCGGAAGATGCATATGCACTGCGACACGCCCGGCGAGCCGGTCTGGGTCCATGCCAGCGAGGACGAATTATCGGAACTGTGCCTCGCGTTGCTGAACAACGCGTTCAAGTACACGCCCGACCACGGCCGTGTGCGTGCCGGTGTTTCGGTCAGCCCGGACGGCAAACGGGTGCGGCTTGTGGTCGAAGACTCCGGGATCGGAATCCCCGAGACGGAGCGCGAGACGGTGTTCCAGCCGTTCACGCGCACGCTGAACGCTTCGGGCTCGACGGCGCCGGGTGTCGGTCTGGGGCTTGCCTTCGTTCATGCGATGGTGAGGCGGGCCGGCGGGCACGTCTGGGCGGACCGGTCGGATTGGGGCGGTGCGCGGATAACGGCCGATATGCCGGCGGCGCCAGCGCCGGAAACAGCCATGGAAGCAGGAGCGAATACGATGGCAGCAAAGATGAAAGTCGTGATTGTGGGCGGCGTAGCGGCCGGCCCCAAGGTGGCGTCGAAGATTATCCGGTTGCAACAGGACGCCGAAGTGACGATTCTGGAGAAGGGCAAATTTCTGTCGTATGCGGGCTGCGGGTTGCCCTACTACGTGTCAGGCGTGGTGAAGGAGCAGGCGGAACTGATGTCGACGGCCGCTGGCGCCGTGCGCGACCCCGTGTTTTTTCAGAAGGTGAAAAACGTGGTGGTGCGCAGCGGCACGGAAGCGATGGAAGTGGATCGCGAGCACAAACGTGTTCTGGCGCGCGACCTGGAGTCGGGGGAAGATACCTGGCTCGACTACGACTATCTGGTGCTCGCCACAGGCGCGACGCCGGTCAAACCGCCCATTCCGGGCATGGACCTCGAACATGTGTTCACCCTGCACGGCGTGAACGACGCGGAAGGCATCCGCCATTGGCTGAGCCAGGAGCGTGCACACGACGTGGTGGTCATCGGCGGCGGCCTGATCGGCGTGGAGGTGACCGAAGCGCTGGTCGAAAAGGGATGCCGCGTGACGATGGTCGAACTGGCGGACCAGATCCTGGGGATGCTCGATTGGGAGATGGCCAAGCTGGTTGAGATGCACATGGAATCGCGCGGTGTCAAGGTCATGACGAGTACGACCGCGACCGCGTTCGAAGGGGAAGACGGCCAGGTTAAACGCGTCGTGACGAGCCAGGGCGTGCTTCCGGTGGATATCGTCATCATGGGGATCGGTGTGCGGCCCAATGTGGGTCTGGCCAGACAGGCCGGGCTGGAAATCGGCCGGACCGGCGCCATCAAGGTGGACGACCACCTGCGTACGACCGACCCCTGCATCTTTGCTGTGGGAGACTGCGCGGAGAACGTTGACCTCGTGACCGGAGAACCCGCGTACGTGCCGCTGGGCTCAACAGCCAACAAGCACGGCCGTGTCGCAGCCGTCAACATCTGCGGCGGCGACGACACGTATCCCGGGATCCTGGGCAGCGCCGTATGCAAGGTGTTTGATTTCTGCGTGGGCCGGACGGGGCTGACAGAGCGCCAGGCCCGCGCGGCCGGATTCGACATCGTTACCGTGCACTCGCCGGCGCCAGACCGCGCGCACTACATGCCCACGGCGAAATCATTGATGATGAAGCTGGTGGTCGACCGGCAGACCCGGAAATTGCTCGGATTGCAGGCGGTGGGCCCGGGCGCGGGCGATAAACGGGTGGATGTCGCCGCCATGGCCATCACCGCGGGTATGACCGTGGATCAGCTGGCCAAAGCCGACCTGTGCTACGCGCCGCCCTATGCTCCGGCCATGGACAACATCATCACGGCGGTCGACATCGCACGAAATAAGCTGAGCGGCGCCATGAACGGCATCACGCCCTGGGAAGCCCACGAACTTATGCAAAAGGAAGACGTGACCTTCCTGGACGTACGGTCGCCCGGCGAATTCGAAGAAGTGCGGCTCCCAGGCTCGATCAACATCCCGCTGGGGACCCTGCGCGGGCATCTGCACGAGTTGGACAAGGACAAACCGGTTATCGCGTTCTGCAAGATCTCGCTGCGCGGCTATGAGGCGGGCCTGATTTTGAAACACGCGGGCTTCAAGGATGTGCGGGTCCTGGACGGCGGCATCGCCATGTGGCCTTATGAAAAGGTGCAATAGCGGCCTCGTACGAACCGATAATACAGACGAACCTTGAGGCCGCGCGCCTGGATTATCCGTGACGCCCAGGCTTATGGACAGAACAACGCCTGGCCGCGTGGGATCCTCGCTGTGCTTGTCTATGCGATGCCGGTCTGTTGACCCCTGCGGGCATTTTGACTAGGCTTAGCGGCGGCGCATGAGCAATAGCGCCATTATCCCACGCGCACTCAGCTAATCGAGGCGGTACGACCATGCCGGACAGCACATATGCCAACGCGGCAGACACCGGCGCACGCCGATCGGGAGGATCGCATATGCCCCGGAAATGCGTGTCCCGCAGGACTTTTCTTGGCGCAGCGGCGGCTGTGGCCGCGCCGCTGATCGTGCCTCAGGGCGTGCTGGCTGCCCCCGGGCGGCCCGGCGCCAACGACCGCATCGTCATCGGACAGATCGGCCCGGGAGGGATGGGCCGCTATCATCTCGGGCGCCTCCGCGACCAGATCGCGGTCATTTGCGACGTGGATGACCATCAGCTTGCCAGAGCCATGCAGATCGCCCGGCCAGAGACCCAGACCTGTAAGGACTACCGGCGCATTCTCGACCGCAATGATATTGACGCCGTCCTCATCACCGCTCCCGACCACTGGCACGGGCTCATGACCGTGCAGGCCTGCGAGGCGGGCAAAGACGTCTACGTCGAAAAGCCGTCGAGCGTGACCATCGAGGAAGGCCGCGCCATGGTGAAAGCAGCCCGCCGCCACGGACGGGTCGTGCAGGTCGGGTCGCAGGGGCGTTCTGCGCCCAACGCGTGGAGAATCTGCTCCTGTCTGCGCAACGGCGAGCTGGGGAACGTCTCCCGCGTGGAATGCTGGCACTACGAGAACCCGGTCGGCGGCGATCCTGCCAAAAACGGGCCAGCGCCGGACTACCTGGACTGGGATATGTGGCTCGGGCCCGCGCGCTGGGTGCCGTATAACCCCGATCGCGTTCACGCCAATTTCCGCTGGTTCCTTGATTTTGGCGGGGGCCAGGTGCGGGACCGAGGCGCACACGTGCTCAGCCTGGTGAACTGGTTCCTGGATCTGGACGAGAAAGGCCCGGTGCGCGTGACGGCCGTGGGCGAACCGCCTCACAAAGGCCTGTATGACTGCCCGACCACCATGGAAGTCACCTGGGAATTCAAGGACCCCAATCTGACCATCGTCTGGAAACAGCCCGGCAACGTGCCCAAAGGCTCAAACGCGCGATTCGGCGCTGTCTATTACGGCGACAAGGGTTCGCTGATCGTGGGCGGAGGCGACGGCAGCGGCCTGAGCTCCGATGCGAGCGCCTACGAACCTCCGGCGGGCAGTGCGCCGGTGTACCAGAGTCCCGGCCACCATGAGGACTGGTTTGAGTGCATTAAGTCGCGTAAACGGCCGATCATGGACATTGCCCCCGCTCACAACGCGGCCAAGCTGTGCATCCTGGCCAATCTGGCCTATCGCCTGGGCCGTCCTCTCGACTGGGACCACGCCAGCGAGCAGTTCATCGGCGATGAACAGGCGAACCGCATGCTGGGAAATTCGGGCCGCGGCCCGTGGCACCTGTAAGGAATCACGCCATGCGTAGCGCCAGGCTGACCATAAAAATCACACCGTTGGCGATGGCCGCTCTCGCCCTGCTGTGCTGGACTGCTCAGGCGAACGAGCTCGACGAATTCCTCGTTCGGATTGCCGGGCCAAATGCCGACGCGCGCGCCGGAGCCTGGAAATCGGCCGGACCGCTCGGTGCGCCGGCCGTTTTGCCGCTGGCCCGGCTGGCGGAGACGGGAGAGCCGGAGATCCGCGTGGCCGCGTTGCGCGCCATCGACATTATCACCGCGTACGCGGGGAGACCCGGCGCGCAGGAAGAGCAGCGCGCGGTCGCCCAGGCTCTGGCTGACGCCGTTCAAAGCTCCGAAGACAGTCAGCTCCGCTGCGAATTCCTCCACTATCTTGGATTGGTCGCCTCAAACCCTGAAGTGCCCATGCTGGCCCGCCTCCTTGAGGATCCCGCTATTGGAGAGGACGCACGCATCGCGCTCGAACGCATCCCCGGCGACACAGCGACCCGGGCGCTGATCACCGCATTGCGGTCTGCATCATCGGAAACCGTCCAGCTCCGCATGGCCGATGCCCTGGCGCGGCGGCAGGCCCCGGAGGCGATCCCGGTGCTGACGGAACTGGCGCAGTCCAGCGGAAACCGCCGCCTGATGTTTGCCTGCCTGAAAGCACTGGGCGCGTTCGGCGTGCCTCCGCACCGGGTTTTGTCTCGCCGGCCTTCATTCACACCCGAAGAGCGGGTCGTGTATGTTCAGGCGGCCCTGGCCGCGGCGTACCGGCTGCGTGAACAGGGCGAAAATGACGAAGCGGCCACGATCTATCAAAGCATTGCGGCTTATTCGAACGAACCCGCCCATCTTAGCGAATCCATTCTCGGGCTGGACGCGGCGAATGCGGAGACGTTTGCCGCTCAGGCGCTGGGTTATCTGCTTCATCCGGGCGTCAGCACCGTGGCGTTCCGGGCGCTGGTCGAATCGCAGCAGAAAGGTCTCGACGAGAAGCTCACCCTCGTCTGCGAACAATGCGAACCTCCGCGAAAGGTGGCGGTGCTCCAGATCCTGCAACTGCGAAATGCAGAATCCCTGCCGCACCTGCTGGAGGTGGCCCGCACGGATGATGCCCTCGAAGTGCGCGTGATGTCGTACCTGCTCTCTGACGAGACGCCCCCTTTCGAAGAGGTCCTGACAGTGGCCAGAACGGGTTCGGAATGGATCCGTCCCCGCGCGCTCGATACCGTGTTCAGGCAGATTGCCGCCATGACATCTGAAGGCGCCACGGAGGCCGCGCAGACCGCCTGTGTGGACTTGCTGGACAGCGGACTTCCTGAAAAAGAAGCCGTCGCCGCCTTCGCTATCCTTGAACAGATCCCCTCCGAAGCGACGGCGGCGTATCTCGATTCGCTGGATCTCTGGCAGCCATCGCCGGGCGCGAAGGGCCTGGCACTGACCCCGGCCGCGCTTGAAGCCGCCCAATGCGCCTATGTGGCCTGTGCCGCCGCTGAAACGAATCCCGACGCAGCCCGGGAACGCCTGTTCCTCGCGGCCGAGAACTCCCTGTTCACCCGGGTGACAAGCCGGGCCCTCGAACAGCTCGTGGCACTGGGAGTCGACCGCACCGTGCTTGCACGGCGCCAGGGCTTTTTAACCGATTGGAAGATCATCGGACCGTTCCCCAACCCTGACGGTACGGCATTTGAACGGTCGTTCCTGGACGAAACCGCCTGTACGGGCCGCGAACCGGTCGTTTTTGAGGGCAAAACCTATGCGTGGCTCCCCGTGGAGACCGATAGCGTGCCCGCTGTGATCGGGTTGCGCGCCCGGCTCGATCCGGCCGAGTTTGTGGCCGCCTATGCCTGCGCCGAGCTGACTTCCCCGGAGGTGCGCGATGTCATTTTTCAAATTGGCAGCGACGATGGATGCGAACTCTGGATTAATGGGGAACGGCTCCACGGAACGGCGGGCGGCCGTACAATGGTGGTCGACCAGGACAAGGTCGACGCCACGCTGGCCGAAGGCGTGAACCGCGTGCTCATCAAAGCCCTCCAGAATAGAAACGACTGGCAATTTTGTGTGCGCGTGACCAGTCGCGACGGCCGGCCGCTCGATCTGTCCAGATAACTGCGAGAGACCCGGACTTACCCCGCGCGGGGCCGCATTTTTCAGTGAGGCGTGGGTTCGCGAAGGGTCTGCGATACGGATAAAGCCGTTTTCAAGCGGCCAGCAGCCGGGAGGGTTCAAAATGGGGAGCATTCGCGTTGGGTTTGTCGGCCTGGGCGGCATCTGCCGGAGCCGGCACGTACCTGGGTTGCGCCGCCTCGACGGGGTGGAGATCGTTGCCGTGGCCAATCGGACCCGGGAATCGAGCGAACGCGCGGCCGCACAGTTTGGTATCCCGCACGTCTGCGATTCCTGGCAGGAACTCGTTGAACGGGACGACATCGACGCGGTGTTTGTCGGTACGTGGCCGTATTTGCACAAAGATGTCAGCGTCGCCGCCTTGAAATCAGGCAAACACGTGTTCTGCCAGGCCCGTATGGCGCGGAATCTCAGCGAAGCCCGGGCCATGTATGAGGCGGCGCGGCACAGCGATCGCGTGGCCGCCCTGTGCCCTGTACCGATCGGTCTCTCGGTCGATGCCACGATGGCCCGGCTGATTCACGAAGGCGCCCTGGGCGACATCCGGCTGGTTCGCGTGCAGAGTTTCTCCGACGCCTTTGCCCGCCCCGAGACTCCCCTGCACTGGCGCAACGACGATCGCCTGTCGGGTCTGAACATGCATACCCTCGGCATGTACGCCGAGGTCATCCACCGGTGGTTCGGCTGGACCTGGACCGTCAATGCGATCGCCCAGACGTTTACCCGGAGCCGTCTTGATGCGGCGGGCCAGTCCGTGCGCATCAATATCCCCGATCAGGTCCTGTTTACCGCGGGCATGCGCGCCGGTTTTCTGGTGCAGTACACCATCAGCACCGCCGTGCATCACGGCGAGGAAGAAATCCAGATATTCGGCTCTCAGGGCTCCCTCGTATACAACGTCAACGAGGACGTCCTGTATGGCGCGCAGGCCGGTGAACCGATGGCAGCCGTGGAGATTCGTCCGGATGAGGCGCGCGACCTGCGCGAATGGTCCGTCGAATCCGATTTCATTCGCGCCATTCGTGATGGCGCGGAGTATCACCCGGATTTCTTCGACGGTCTCAAATATATGGAAGTGGTGCAGGCCGTCCATGATTCGGCCCGCGAAGGCAAAACCGTGATGCTCGATTAGCCGCCGCCCCGGCGCACACTCACGCCACAATCGGCCGGATCGCCAGCGTGGCCAGTCCGTAGCACGCCAGGGCCAGCAGCACCACGGCCGGAAATCCCAGGTGTATCGAGCTTACGGTGGCCAGCGTGGCGCCCAGAACTGACGCGCAGCCATTGATCCCCCAGGCCCACGGCAACAAGGCATCCGACCGGTTGGCCGCACTTTGAAGGCCCAGAGGAAACGGAATTCCCATGCAGAACGCCAGTGGCCCCAACCCCGTGATGCTCAGGGCGATTTTGGCGGCATCCGGAAGCCCGGCCAACGCGCTGAACACCGGCCCAAGCGCGGCGAGGTAGACCACCGCTACCGCGGCGATGCCCGCTGCCGCAACGGCCACGTTTCGCGCCGCAGACCCCGTAAAGCGGCTCGCGGCAAGGCTGCCAAATCCTGAAAACGTGAGAAATGATGCCAGCACGACTGCGACCGAATACACCGGATATGCGAGAAATAGCATGAACCGCTGCATGAACACGATCTCGAGGGCCATGTATCCCAGGCCCAGCAGCCCAAAATAGACCACCACCCAGCGTTTGAGTCCTCGCGCCGCCGGTGACCGGCCGAGCACGAGCAGCGGCGCGAGAATACAGAGCGCGCTCGCAACGCCTGCCTGAAGGACGGTCGCGATGAGGGCCACGTAGCCCCACTCAACGAACGGCGCCCAGGCAACGCCCATTCCTTTTATCAGGCGGGGCAGCGACGTCCATTTGAAGAACCGGAAGAAATACGGGCGCGTATCGGTGGCCGGACGCACATAAAATAAGTAGTCCCGGTAAAAATCCCCGGCGTGGTCGGATACGAGCGCCTGCGCTGCGTCGTAATAGACACTTCCCTCCGATAGTTCGACGTAGCGGTTGGTTTCATCCGCCTGAATGCCGGGAAAATAACAGGGATCAAAGCTCCGCGACCGGCAGAAAGCCCGCACGTCCGTTACGTTCGCGCTGCTCAAAGGTGCTTTCGACACCACCAGCGTCGCGCTGTTGAGCGACCGGATCATCACGAGATGCTGGCCGGGTTCGCCGATGCCCTCTTTGCGCAGCGCCTCGGCCGCGGTTGCAAAGATTTTGATGGCTTCGCGCGGGGGAGAGGACAGCCAGCAGTTGATCACATACACTCCGCCGGGCGTCAGACGCTGAAAAAACAGCCTGAACGCCTCCACCGTGTACAGGTAGCTCTCATTGAGCGCATAGACCCCGGAGGCGGCCGCCGTAAAGGACCCGAAGAGCGGCACTTGAATCAGGTCATATTTTCGGCCGTGAGACTGGAGGTAGCCCCGGCCCTCCGCGACGGCGAGGGTGACGTCCGGCCGCTGGTACAGACCTCCCGCAAATTCCGCGAAGCACGATGCCACCAACCCGGCTGCCGCGGGATCCACCTCCACCGCCGTCACATGCCGGGCGCCGTGGTACAGCGCCGCCAGCACATCTGTCCCGCCGCCCGGGCCGATCACGAGGGCGTCGGGTGCCTGCACAAACCGGTAGGCCAGCGCTCCCGTCACATAGTCCAGAAATGCCAGGCGCCCGAGGTCGCCCTCAAACCGGTTGATGGGCGACACCGAGCCCGCGTCAAAAAATAACCCGATCTGCTCCGGCAGAGGTCCCAGGTCGCTCATGGGATACGCCGTGATCTCCCCCGGCGTCTCACGGATCAGGTCTGACCGGACCGCGGTTACCGTCGAAAGCGGGCTGAAACGCTGGGCCACGACCTCGGCGTCGGGAAAATCCATGACACATGACAATCCCTTGTATTGAGAGACGCGCACAGGTGTCCACATCGCCAGGATCAATGCGGCTGCCGGTACGAGCAGCAGATCTCCCGTGCGGAGCAGGCGGCCCGGCGCGGCACGTCGGTCAAACGCCAGAAGCGCCCATGCCGCCGCGGCCATCCCCACGAGCGCGCTCAGGACCGGCCAGCCTGCGGGCGCGGATACGTAAAGCAGCCCGACGGCCAGAAGCGCTCCCACGCCTGAGCCCGCCATGTTCCAGGCATACAGGGCACCCACCGAACGCTGCGCCAGCAAAAATGTACAGGTGATGCACGCCGATGCGAGAAAGAAGGGCAGGCTCAATGCCAGGTAGAGTGTGATGAGGTGCAGCAACTGCACGGGCTGCGTCGGCAGTTCAAAGGTCTCGAAGGGGATGTGTTGGCTCAGAATGTAGCTGGCGGGCAGGGCAGCGCTGAGGGCCAGCGCGCTCCAGCATGCCGCAGGCCGCTCCCGCCCCGCGAGTCGCCCTCGGGCCAGCGTCAGCAGCGCTCCGCTCGCCCCGAAACCCAGCATCGCAACGCTGATCACCATGTAGGCGAAATGATGCCATTGCGCTATGGAAAAAATGCGAATCAGAATGATCTGATACGCGATAGCCGACGCACTCACCAGCGCCACGGCAATGCCCGGCCCTGCCGGGGGGCGCTCACTCATTCTGCCTCCGCCTTACCGCGCGTTAACGGCACAAATCGCACCGGCATCACGCTCCGCCGGCGAAGCGCGCCGTCTTCCTGTTTCTCCACCAGGATCAGGCTTTGCGTCTGGAGCGGCGGCCCCACCGGAATAGCCATCCGGCCTCCCGGCTTCAGCTGCTCGACCAGGGGCGGCGGGATGTGGCTTGCCGCCGCCGTCACGATGATCGCATCAAACGGACCCTGCTCAGGCCAGCCGAAGTAGCCGTCGCCGTGCTTCACTTCAACCGCATCGTACCCCTGTTTCTTGAGCGTTTCCGCCGCGCGCGCCGCCAGCGGCTTGATGATCTCGATGCTGTAGACCCCGGCCGTGATTTCCGCCAGCACCGCCGCCTGATACCCCGAGCCGGTGCCGATCTCCAGCACCCTGTGCCCGGGTTTCAACTGAAGCATCTCCGTCATATACGCCACGATGTAGGGTTGCGATATGGTCTGGCCGTGGCCAATCGGCAGGGGGCGGTCTGCGTAGGCATTCTCCCGCGCCCCCTCCGGCACGAATTCGTGGCGGAGTACCGTGCGCATGGCCTTCAGCACCGTCTCGTCTCTCACCCCCTCGCGCGCCCAGCCCCCCCGTGCGATATCCTGCGCAATCATTCGCTCGCGCGCCGCCTGGAAATCGGGCGAATCTTCAGCCCAGGCGCCCCACACAAATCCGAGCCCCAGTAGACAAACGGCCAAGATCTCCGGCCCCCGAGGATTTGAACGACGTGGCATGCCGCGCCTCCTTTCTCCGGCGAGCGGTCTGACTGCCCGGATCCGTATGCCATAACAACAGGTTGCCGGAAGCCGTGTCAAGGGCGCCCCTGAACCGATGAGCCAGGGTTTGGCAAGCGGAGCGCCCAGATGGCCGCAGCATTCAAAGCGAAACCGCCGGCTGAACCCGAAATCTCACTGTGAAAACAGTGGAAATATTGAAAATATGGCCTAAATATGGCCGGCGCCGCATGAAACGGAGTGGCTTTGCAGGCTCCGGCGGTTGACAAATATGGCCATTTCAAAGTATAGTCTTAATCAATCCGAATGAGGAAGGCCATGAGAACATTCTGGCACGCGCAAGGGGTTGGAATGTTCTCGCGGGCCATTATCTGAAAATGGCCTTGCGCAAAGGAGGTGAAGGCTGCAACGTTAGCACTGGACGCTCTACCCTGTAGTTACCATGAAGCTGCATGCCAGATATTGTGGTGTTCAGGGTCGGCCATGGAAACATGCACAATTGGTAAGAGAAGGCCTTGGCCTTCTCGGCTTTTCCTTTCAGGGGAACAGCTCCAAACGCGGTCCGGAGCCGTAAGCTCTGGCAAAGAAAATGGGGAAATGCTCAATGAAAAAAAATCGTGCGTTAGTTTTGACCGGTGTGTTGTGCACACTCCTGGCGAGTGTGGCGTTAGCGCAACCTTCCACTCCTCCGACGAATTTCGAGGCGCTTCCGGGCTTCCCGGGACCGGACGCAGACTATGAGTCCGTTGGCGTCGATGCACTCAGAACCGGTGAGCTGGTCGTGTACGATGGCGCCACGGTGTATCTGGAAGACGGTGTGGATGAGGACGAGTACACGGCCTATACGGGCTACGATGGTGCAGGCGAAGGGCTGGCTGGTTTCGTCGCCGCCTCGCCGAATGGATCCACCGCACTGATCGGTGCCTATGGCACCGGCGACCTGTGGCTGTTTGATGCGGATGCTCCGACCAACGCCGGCGAGCCCTACGGCACAGTCCCGGGCGTCCTGTTCGGTGAATACCTCAACAACACGCAGGTGCTTGTAAGCGTTTATCTTGACGAAGAAATTTACGGCAAACAGAACGGCCCCGGCATCCTGGTCGTCTCCGAGCTGGGTATCGTTGACACGGCAAACACCAATGCGCTCTACACGAAGGTGGTCGACATGGGCATGGACGGCATCCCGGGCGGCAGCGTGGTTGTCGGCCGTGACGTCTATACGACCAACGCGGCGACCGGTCAGATTCGCAGCTTCAGGGTGGCCGATCTGCTTGATCCGCTTGTGTATAAACCGCTGGCGTGGGAAGATGGCGCGCTTGTCGGTACGTTTAACGACTTTGGCCCGACGGCGGCCAGCTCCAAAGGCACGCTGCTGGTCAGTGGCAATGACGCCACCACGGGCAGAGGCGCCATTCAGTTTGTGAGCACCGACGGCATATTCGGCGGTGACGCCCAGATGGCGTACGAATCCGACACCGCGGCTCACATTGCGGTCTACAACCCGAGGACTTCCAAGGTGATCGCGGTTGTTCTGGATGATTCCGGCGAAGCCGCTGATATCAACGCCTGGGTCTCCGTAGACAGATACGAGCCGACCACGTTCTTCGGCGGCATCCTTGCGCTGCTGGCCGGTCTGGGCGGCTTCCTGCTGCTGCTGATCCTGCTCCTCGGATTCCTGTAAGCCGGACTCCGATATAGCGACACATTCAGGGGGCGCTCCTCGGAGCGCCCCCTTTTTCCATGTTTCGGCGCCGATGAATCCCGTGGCCCGGCGCCCTGTGGTCACCCTGCAAAGGAAGCCGCCGGTATTCGCCCGGCGCGCCACGAATCACGGGAGGGTGTATGAGAATTTTGCTGTTCGGTGCGGAGGCCAGCCGGCTCCGGCCTGAACTTGAAAAATACGCCGCTTTCGAGGTGGTCGACGAACATCCCGACACCGTTGTGTGCTATGGCGGCGACGGTACCCTGCTGGCCGCCGAACTGCGCTGGCCGGGCGTCCCCAAGGTGCCGATTCGGAACAGCCGGCGCGGGCACCGGTGTATTCCGCATTCCCCCGAAGCGGTAATCGCACGCCTCGCCGAAGGCTCGCTGGTCCGGGCCCAATACATGAAACTCGACTGCGCCGTGCGCCACGGCGATGACGAGCCTTTCTGCTCTCTGTCCGCCATGAACGAAGTGAATGTCCATATGGGGCGCATCAACTCGGCCGTCCGGTTCACCTTCTGGCTGGACGACAAGCCCTATGATGGAGGCACGGAGATCATCGGTGACGGCTTTGTCATCAGCACTCCATTCGGCAGCACGGCCTATTTCAACCAGATCACGCGGGGCATCTTCTATCAGGGTATCGGTCTGGCACTGAAGTCTACCACCCACTACACGTCTCACGTGATCGCTCCCGAGAGCACGGTGTTCCGGGTGCTCATCACGCGCGGCCCGGCCGTGCTGGCGTTTGACAGCTCCCCGGAATATGTCCATTTGAGTCGGGATGACGAGCTGATCGTCCGCCGTGCTCCGCGCTCCGCGACGCTTCTCCTGTGGGAACCGCTTCCTTATCAGACCGACGATTTCTGACGGGCTGAATTTCCGGCAATAAGCCTGACACACGGCAACAGCCCCTGGAATGAGCGAAGCACTCGCCCCCTCCGCCTCAATACATCCCGTACGGGTCTAAATCCACCTTCAGCTGTGCGCTGGGCACGGGATTTTCGCTGGCGAAGGCGGCGCGGGCGGCCCGAACCAGGCTGTTGAGACGCTTGGCGCTTACGGAGAGCACGCCGAGGTTCCATCGGTACTTTTTCTTGACGCGGCTGACGGTTGCGGGCGCGGGTCCGAGAAATTCCATGCCGCGAAACCCGAGAGCCTCCATTTCGCGGCGGATGAGCCGGTGGAGCGCGGCGATGGCGCGTTCGGCCCCGCGAGGCTCTTCGCATTCAATGGCGAGGTTGGCGAGCCGGCGGAACGGGGGATAGCCGGCGTTCTTCCGCTCGTGAATCTCCCGCGCGTAGAAGGCGGCGTAGTCGTGGCCGGCCGCGGCGGCGACGGCGTAATGGTTGGGCCGGTAAGTCTGGATGATGACGTGGCCGGGTTTGTCGCCGCGTCCGGCGCGTCCGGCGACCTGCGTAAGCAGCTGAAAAGTGGTTTCGGCAGCACGAAAGTCGGGCATGCCGAGGCCGGTGTCGGCATTGAGCACGCCGACCAGAGTGACGCCGGGATAATCGTGGCCTTTGGCGATCATCTGAGTGCCCACGAGGACATCGATTTCGCCTGCAGCGAGGCGGCCGAGTATTTTGGCGTGTCCGCCTTTGCCGGCGGTGGTGTCGGCGTCCATCCGTTCGATCCGGGCTTGAGGGAAAGTGCGTTGCAGGAGGTCTTCGACGCGCTGGGTGCCGACACCCAGATACAGCAGAGGGTTAAAATGGCAGGCGTCGCATACCTGCGGGACGGCCCGGCGCTTGTTGCAATAGTGGCAACTCAGGTGAGCGCCCCTGGCGTGGTAGGTCATGGTGACCTGGCAATCCGTACACTCGGCCATCCAGCCGCATTGAGGGCACAGCACGAACGGGGCGAAGCCGCGCCGGTTGAGCAATAACAGGACTTGTTCGCTCCGTTCGAGGCGTTCCGCCACGGCTTTTTCAAGCGCATCAGGCAGGAAGGCCTGGCCGCCTTGATCACGGAGCATGCCGCGCATGTCGAGGATGCGCACTTCGGGCAGAGCGGCGCTGGTAGCGCGGCGTTCGAGTTCGAGGCGAATCGATTTGCCGGTTTCGCTGTTGTAGAACGATTCGACGGAAGGTGTGGCGGAGCCGAGCACGCACACCGCATCGTTCATTTTCGCGCGCATGATCGCGACGTCGCGGGCATGGTAGCGCGGCGTTTCACTCTGCTTATAGGAATGGTCGTGTTCTTCGTCGACAACGATGATGCCCAGGCGGGGCAGTGGCGCGAAAATGGCCGAGCGGGCGCCCACCACAATGCGCACCTCACCGCGCTGGGCCCGCCGCCATTCGTCGTAGCGTTCTCCCGCGCCCAGGCCGCTGTGGAGCACGGCGATGTCGGTCTGGAACCGTGCCTTGAAACGGCCGACGGTCTGCGGCGTGAGCGAGATCTCGGGCACGAGGATGATGGCGCCGCGCCCGCTGGCCAGGGCGTGCTCGATGGCCTGGAGATACACCTCGGTCTTGCCGGAACCCGTGATGCCGCGCAACAGGAACGTCTGGTACCGGCCGGCGTCCATGCTGGCCGTGATGGCCTCGTAGGCCGTCTGCTGTTCGTCATTGAGTTCGTGCTTCAATCCGCCGCCGCCGCTGCCGCCGGTATCGGGCGTGCGGTACAATTCCCGCTGTATACGGACGATGAGGCCTTTCTCTTCCAGGCCTTTCAGGGTTGCAGCGGTAACGCGGTGCTTTTCGCAGAGCGCCGTGGCCGGGCGCTCGGGTTCTCCGTAGAGGAGGTCAAGATAGACCGCGGCCTGTTTCGGCGCGCGGCGCTGCAACGCCGCAAGCGCCTCGGCGTCGGGCACCTGATCTTCAACCAGGCAGGCGTAGGTCTCGGTCAGGGCCGATACCGCGGGGTCGATAGCGACGGGTTCGGCAAGCAGAATGCCGCGGCGCACCAGCGACTGCACGGTGTTGCTTAACGAGCCCCGTCCCACACGTGCCGCGAGCTGGCTTTCCAGAAGTGGGCCCCGGCTGTGAAGCTCGGCAATGACCGCGCGTTGGCGATCAGTGAATCGCCCGGGGCCCAGCTGCTCGAGTTGCAGGGTATAGCGCATCTTCGAGCGCACGTGGATCCCCGCCGGCACTGCACAGTGCAAGGCCTCGCCCCATGAACAGCAGTAATATTCCGCGAGCCACCGGCACAGATCGAGCATCTCCGGCGTGAATACCGGCTCCAAATCGGGCAGATCGATGATCGACCGCAAGTTTTCGACGGGCGTCTGCTGCGACAGGGCCACGACGTAGCCCGTCTCGATGCGTTGTCTGACGGGAACCACGGCGCGCATACCCGGGCGGATACGGGTGCTCAACGGCGGCGGGATCCGGTACGTAAACGTCGAATCCACCGGTACCGGCAGCGCGATTTCTGCGAATGCGGGGAGCTCCATAGCAGACACGGGCGTCCCGGAATCAGGCCGGGACTTCAATGAAACGGCCCCAGATCTCGAGCAGGTCCTCAGGCAGGCGCGCCCCGAGATGTGGAAACCAGGCCGGCTTGCGCGGGCGGCATACCAACGGCATCTCGGCCTCGTCGGGCGTGCGGCTGCCCTTCTTGACATTGCATTTCAGGCAGGCCACCACCAGGTTGTCCCAGGTATCAAGGCCGCCGCGGGATTGCGGGATCACGTGATCGATCGTCAGCCGCGATCGCGAAAAACTCTTGCCGCAATATTGACAGGTGTTCATATCGCGTTCGTAGATGCTCTGGCGCGAAAACGGCACTTCCCGCCGGATAAACCCGTTAAAGACGTTGAGAAGCACCACCTCGGGAATTCGGATCCGAAGGCTCGGCGTGCGCACGTACCGGCCTCCCAAACCATTTTGTGACAGCACCAGCCAATCCTCAAATCCGTGAAGGGAATAGGCCGTGGGATGCACGGCCCGTGCGGTGCCCGCGTAAAGCAGACTGAGGGCGCGTCGCGCTGGCGTGACGTGTATGGCAATCCACGATCGGTTCAGCACCAGCACGTTGCCATGAGTCAAATCGGAGTTCAGTCCGTAATTCATCGCAGGGTCCGAGATTGCCCGCATGGGGCAAGTCTGCCGACCAGTATAGGCGCGTCAAAATAGCGTGTCAAACCGGCGAATCGCGCCATCTAAGATCTTACCGGAGATGGTATCGTCCTGCCATTTGCGATCTTACCGGAACATGGAAGGCAAGGCGATGTCAGGAGAACGGATTTTGGATGCATTGAACACGT